>Ga0123519_10004859_pt1 | contig 21573 bp, 15 predicted proteins | sample YelNatPaOPRAMG02_FD_87396 | JGI IMG/M metagenome (GOLD analysis project Ga0123519, IMG submission 87396) | Hot spring microbial communities from Yellowstone National Park - Yellowstone National Park OP-RAMG-02 (version 2) | ecosystem: Environmental > Aquatic > Thermal springs > Hot (42-90C) ...
TCGGAAACATTTTGATGTGTTTATCAAACCGAACAAATGCTTCCTCATATTTCTCATTGGCAAACAATTTTTGAGCCTCATTGTAATCCTCTTTAGGGTCAATTGTAGTTGTTGCTTGTTCTGCAGGAGGTTCTGCTATGGTTTGAGGTTGCGTTGTAGTAACAGGTGGATTAGGTGCCGCTGTTTTTGGAGCAGGTGCTTCTGTTTTTGGAGCAGATGCTGTCGTTTGCGTGGGTACTGTTGGAGCCGAAGGAGGAACTTGTATAGGAGGGGCTTGGGCTGAACTGGGTGGCAAAATTTCTACATTACCCATTGCTTCTTTGGGGGCTCCTGAAGTAGACGGTTGAGCAGAAACTCCACCTACAGATAAATTCAGATGGCGATATAATGTAGTTTTTAACTCGTTTAAATCTTTACTTAATTGGGATATTTTTACCTGGTTTTCTTCAATCACAGACTGTAAAGATTTCATAGTCTGCTCATTCTCTTGAAGTTTAACCGAGAGGTCTGCAAAAGTCGTATTTATCCCATCAAAACCTTTATCTAATTTTGTAACACGGCGGTGCATATCATATATAACGGTTTCTACTTGTTTGCCACCTGTAGTTCCACATGAAGTAGCTAAAAAAATAAATAAACATACAAGCCCAAAAGATATGCACCGCACTATGTTCATATTCTTATCTCCTAAATAATTTGAATAATATCTTATTGTAATCTTTACCCAATTATAAAACTTTTACTGGGCACGATTAAACTCTACACGACGATTTTTTGCCCATGCAGCCTCATTATGTCCTGGGTCTGCGGGGAATTCTTCACCGTAGCTAATAGTAACTAACCGTTCTCCCGGTATCCCTAACTTAATAAGATAATCACGAACTGCAAGGGCTCTTCTTTCACCTAATGCAAGGTTATATTCTTGTGTTCCGCGTTCATCGCAATGACCCGCCAACTGAATTATAACGCCCGGTACTTGTTTAATTTTCTCTGCATTTTTTTGCAGGGTTGCTATCGCATCCGGACGAAGGGACGAACTATCATAATCAAAATATACTGTTTCTAATCCGTATTTACTACCGGGAGTAAATAATAATTTTTCCAAATCTAATTCTGGTTGTCCTTCGCCACTCGGTTTTTCTGTTGATGTTGTTCCAATACCTGTGTCAATTGGAGCACCTTTTTTATGTTTACAGGCGGTGCCCGTTAGGACTAATGATACTAAAACAATGGCTAATACTGTGAAATACAAATTCTTTTTAAACATTGGAGAACCTCCTCTTGTAAAGAGTTAAAGTTTAATTTTAAGTTTATTTTGTTGTGTTACTAATTGTTGCCTGCTTGATAGGTAGGCTTCCAGAAAGGTAAATCTATTATAAATCATTTTAACCAGGAAAAACAAGTTAACTATAAATTATAATTACAATACAAATAAAAAAGTTTCAAAAATATTTACTTTTTGTAATAGTTTTTTTGATTGCAGTAATATAAGTGATTTGAAGTCCTGTTATTTTAAATTTGTAACTATAGGTGAAATGAAATGGACAACATAATATTGACAATTGATGATTTGAATTTATCTGTTCAAAATAAAAAGATTTTGAGAGGAATAAAAATGGAAATATGGGCAGGACATATCCATGCCCTTATAGGTCCAAACGGTGCAGGAAAATCTACATTGGTTTCTACTGTTATGGGTTTACCGGGATATAAACCTGAACAAGGGAAAATTTGCTTTTTAGGAGAAGATATTACGAACTTGCCTGTATTTGATAGAGCACAGCGCGGACTTACTTTAGCATGGCAAGAACCCGCACGATTTGAAGGACTTTCTGTAGAAAAATTTATTTTAACAGGAGCCAAAAATAAATGTCATAAAAGAGCAGAAGAAGTTTTAGAAATGGTAGGTCTTGACCCACATAAATACCTAAACAGGGCTGTAGATAAAACCTTGAGTGGGGGAGAGAGAAAACGCATCGAATTGGCTTCCATCATTGCTATGGAACCCAAATTAATCTTGTTAGATGAACCGGATTCCGGGATTGATATTGATGCGTTAGAAAAAATATTTTCTCTATTGAAGAAATTAAAACAAGATGGGATTACCATTGTCGCTATAACACATAGTCTTGCTGTTCTTAATCAAGCAGACCATGCTTTTTTGATGTGTTGTGGAAAAATTTTGGATAAAGGAGATGTAAACCGAATAGCCTCCTATTTCCAGAACAAATGTATCCCATGTAATCATGATAGATTCATAACTTCAACAATAGAAACAGCACCATAAATTAAAAAAGGAAATGGAATGAATAATAGTAATACTGCATTGGAATTATTGAAATCATTAGGTATAGATATTGGACATGTTTTTCCAGAAGATGTGGCAAAAATACAGGTTCATCAAAACAAAGTCGTAGGGCTCCATCTCGTTCCTGGCCTACGCGTTCAAGCAGATGAAATGAAAGATGGAATTGAAGCCGAGGTTTTGATAGAAAAAGGAATGAAAATAGAGAAACCCATTCATATATGTTTCGGTGTATTGCCCGAGGAAGGATTACAAAAGGTAAAACTTCACATCCGTGCTCAAGAAGAATCCAAGGCAATGATACTGGCTCATTGCACCTTTCCTAATGCCCGTCAGGTAAAACATATAATGGATGCCGATATAGAGATAGAACCCCATGCTCATTATGCCTATTTTGAGAGACATGTCCATGGACCTAAAGGAGGCGTAGATGTTATTCCTAACGCCAAAATTCATGTTCAAGAAGGAGCAGAATTTTCAACAGAATTTGAATTAATAAAAGGTGCTGCTGGCAATATCGAATTTCAATACGAAGTAAATGCAGAAGCACAAAGTAAGACAGAAATGACAGCCCGAATTTCAGGAACGAATAATGACCAAATTCGTTTGCACGAAATAGTGCATTTACTTGGGGAATATTCAACGGGTGTTATTGTCTCCCATATTGCATTAAAACAATATGCTATAGCAGATATTGAAAACACTCTGGTGGCTCATGCTCCGTTTTCCCGAGGACATGTAGATTGTAAAGAAATTGTTGTGGGAAATGCGCAGGCAAAGGCAGTTCCAACAGTCTTGGTTAAAAATCCTACGGCACATGTTACTCATGAAGCGGCAATAGGGAGTGTTGATGCGAAACAATTGGTAACTCTTATGGCTCACGGATTAAACGAAGATGAAGCAACAGATTTAATTATTGAAGGACTGCTCAGTAAAAAACAAAATTGGCAGAATATGATAAAAGAAATAGAATAAGGTTTTGTTGGGCGAGAAGTATAAATGAAAAAGTGCCGGGAGAGGGAGTCGAACCCTCACGAGGGGTTAAGCCTCGTCGGATTTTGAGTCCGATGCGTCTGCCAATTTCGCCATCCCGGCATCGTTGTATAGAAGATTATAAAAAAATCGGGATAAAAATTCAAATTTTAAATTTATAACGCGTTTATTAATTGTTTTTATATATTTTTTTAAGTATTTATATATGGCTATATAATATTATTAGTATTTATTCGTTGTTTGTATAAATTTATAAATTTTTATATTCTTTTGTAATTAAATGTGTTTTAAGTTAATTACAAGTTCAAAAAATTATACTTGACCTTTTTGGGTAACTTATGTTAGAATAAATTAAATATTTGAATACTAACCTTCAGGGCAGGGTGAAATCCCCGACCGGCGGTAATAGCCCGCGAGCAGAGATGCCGATTCGGTGAAATTCCGAAGCCGACGGTTAAAGTCCGGATGGAAGAAGCGTTAGTGAAAAGATGAATACTTCTTAGTCGCAATGGGAATTCTTTGCAGCGGCCATTTGCGGCTTTTTCCAAAAGCCCTGATAGGTTAATCCTATCAGGGCTTTTTAATTTTTTAGGATAAACATTTTTATAAGCGAAAAATATGGAAGAAGAAGTTACCAAAGATTTTTATTACATGCGAAGAGCATTAGAACTTGCTGAGAAAGGCAAGGGAAGAACATCACCTAATCCCATGGTAGGATGTGTTATTGTTAAGAATGATAAGATTATTGGAGAAGGTTATCATCAGAAAGCAGGAACTCCACATGCAGAAATTGTTGCTCTGAATAATGTTGTAGAAGATACTTATAATTCTACCATCTATGTTACACTTGAACCTTGCACTCATTTTGGGAAAACTCCACCGTGTATATCAAAAGTTATAGAAGCCCGACCTAAAAGAGTAGTTATTGCTATGCAAGACCCTAATCCGCTTGTTTCGGGGAAGGGAATTGAAATGCTTAAATCCTCAGGTATTGATGTACTTGTAGGTGTTTTGGAAGAAGAGGCCCGAAAATTGAATGAGATATTCATTAAATACATTACTCAGAAAGTCCCCTTTGTAATTGCCAAATGGGCTATGACTATGGATGGGAAAATAGCCACGATTACAGGTGATTCTAAATATATCAGTGATTTAGATTCGCTAAAAATTGTTCATAGTATAAGAAATGAAGTAGATGCGGTATTGGTTGGAGGGAAAACTGTTCTTGTAGATAATCCTCTTTTAACGGTAAGGCACATTGATGGAGATTATAAAAATCCAATACGGATTCTTCTCGATACTAAAAATAGGTTATCAGAGGACTTAAATGTTTTCAAAGATAGAAAAGTAGCCCCTACATGGGTTGCAACAACTTATAACCGAAATTATTCTTTCGTAGATAGGATTATTGAGTTAAAATCTACAGAAAAAGGACATGTCCCGCTAACGGAATTAATGCAAGAATTAGGTAAGTTGGAAATCTCCTCCGTTTTAATAGAGGGAGGAGGAAGTGTATTCGCATCTGCATTTCAGGAAAGAATTGTTGATAAAGTCTATACCTTTATATGTCCGAAAATTTTTGGAGGAGAAAATGCAATTAGTCCTGTTATGGGCACCGGTATTGCCCAAAAAGTTAATGATGCATTAAAACTAAAAATTGCCTCTGTAAAGAAATTAAATCAGGATGTTTTGATTGAGTCCTATGTTATTAAATAGAAGGTAAAGAAATGTTTACAGGAATTATCGAAGAAATAGGAACAATTATTAACCTTTCAGCGAACAAAATTACAATACAGGCAAGTGTGGTATTATCAGATATAACTTTGGGTGCAAGTATTGCAGTAAATGGAGTCTGTTTAACTGTAACAGAAAAGACAGATAGTTCTTTTTCTGCCCAAATCTCCCCTGAGACAAGAGCGAAAACAACCCTTTCGGAACTTCATATTCAACAAAAGGTAAATCTGGAAAGGGCTATGCCTATAAACGGTAGATTTGGAGGGCATATAGTTTTGGGTCATGTAGATAGTATTGGTACTGTGAACCGTATTGTAGAACAAGGACAATTCTCTTTTTGGTATTTTAAAGTTTCTCAGAGTATCTGCAAGTATATTGTTCCCAAAGGCTCAATTGCTATTGACGGAATTAGCCTGACAGTTGTAGATATTATTGATGATATTTTCAGTGTAGCAATTATTCCTTCAACACGAAATAATACAAATTTGCAATTTTTAAATGTAGGAGATAAAGTCAACCTTGAAACGGATATTATCGGAAAATATATTGAAAGATTATTAGTTCCATATAATTCACAAACAAAAATTTCAGAAACATTTTTAAAAGAACATGGTTTTTTATAACTGTAAAATTTAAACAAGGATTTTTAAGATGCTTTCACCATTAGAGGAAATTATCAAAGATTTGCAAGAAGGGAAAATGATAATATTGATTGATGACGAGGACCGAGAAAATGAAGGTGACCTCGTTATGGCAGGGGAGAAGGTAACCCCGGAAGCCATTAATTTTATGGCGAAATATGGCAGAGGTTTAATTTGTGTTCCCATGTTAAAAGAACGCCTTGAAGAATTAGATTTACCTCCCATGACTACCCATAACACTTCCCCTTTTTCCACCGCCTTTCATCTTTCCTTTGATTCAGCACATGGGATTACTACAGGTATAAGTGCGTATGACCGTGCGTATGGTATTCGTTTGGTGGCCAATCCTAAAACACAGGCAAAAGATTTAGTTCGTCCGGGACATCTTTTCCCGCTTTGTGCCCGCGATGGGGGAGTTCTGGTTCGTGCGGGGCAAACGGAAGGCTCTATTGACCTTCTAAAAATGGCAAATATGACCCCGGTATCAGTAATTTGTGAAATAATGAAAGATGATGGGACTATGGCTCGCCTCCCTGACCTTGAGAAATTTGCTCAGGAACATAATTTGAAGATTTGTTCCATAGAACAGATTATTCGGTATCGCCGTGCCCATGAAAAACTGGTTCAAAGAATAGCCGAGGCTCAATTACCTACTCTTTTTGGTGAATTCCGAATTATTATTTATGAAAGTATGATAGATACCTATCAGCATATTGCAATAGTTAAAGGTGATGTTGCTTCTGGGAAACCGGTTTTAGTTCGTGTCCATTCTGAATGTTTTACGGGGGATGTATTGGGTTCTCTTCGTTGTGATTGTAGAGGACAATTGCAGGAAGCAATGAGAATGATTGAGAAAGAGGGTTGTGGTATTATTGTTTATATGCGTCAAGAAGGACGAGGTATAGGATTAGCGAATAAAATAAAAGCCTATGCTTTACAAGACCAAGGTTTGGATACAGTTGAAGCAAATAAACATTTGGGTTTTGACCCCGACCCAAGAGAATATGGTTTGGGTGCCCAAATTTTAGTAGATTTGGGTGTAAAGGAAATGCGTCTTATAACGAATAACCCAATTAAAAGGGCAGGATTGGAAGGGTATGGATTAAAAGTTGTGGAACGAGTTCCTCTTATTATCCCCCCTAATGAGCATAATTCTGTATACTTAAAGACAAAAAAAGAAAAATTAGGACATTTGTTATAATAGGTTTATATAATAATGGAAGATAAAAATTCAGATAATTTAAAAATATTAGCCCGTTGCATATCGGATATAGAAGCCGAACTGATAGTGCGTTTACTCGAAGATAATGGTATTGAATCCTTCGTAGAAACGAATATTCCACATTCTGTATGGCCAGTGAGTGCAGATGCCTTGGTTATAGTTCGTGAAGAGGATTATGATAAAGCAAAACAAATACTCAAGGAAAATATAGAAAATCAAGAGTTGATAGTAGATGAAGAAAATACAAATAACTTTTCTGAAGAAGAAGGAGAATAAATATGCCTAAAATTGTTCAAGGGAATTTAATTCCACAAAACAAAAAATTTGGGATTATTGCATCGCGCTTTAACGAATTTATAGTTCAAAAACTACTGGATGGGGCTTTAGATGTCCTCAAAAGGCATGGTGTTCCTGATGAAATGATTACTGTTGTCTGGGTACCGGGCTCCTTTGAAATACCATTGATTGCTCAAAAAATGGCAGAATCCCAAAAATACGACGCTATTATTGCTTTAGGATGTGTTATTCGAGGAGGAACACCTCACTTTGAGTATATTGCCGCAGAAACTACAAAAGGAATAGGGCAGGTATCTTTAAATACCGGTGTCCCGGTTATTTTTGGAGTTTTAACTACGGATAGTATTGAGCAGGCAATTGAACGAGCAGGGACAAAAGCAGGAAATAAAGGGGCTCATTCAGCCTTAACTGCTTTAGAAATGGTTTCAATTGTGGAGCAATTGAATTCATGTTAGTAATGGAACGACGGAGAAAAGCACGAATTGCTGCGTTACAGTTTCTTTTTGGTCTGGAATTTCATCCCCTTGAAGGAGAAGAAGAATTAGAGGACTTTTGGAAACATAATCCTTTCAGGAAATCAGTAAGGGCTTACGCTGAAAAGTTAATTTGGGGGATAATCGAAAAACAGGAAGAAATAGATAAAATTATTAAAGAATCTCTTACAAAATGGAATTGGAGTAGGGTAGGACTGATTGAAAAAGTTATATTAAGAATTGCTGTATATGAAGGGGGATTATCTGGACTGGCTCCACCAAGAACCAGTATTTCCGAAGCAATTGAATTAGCGAAGATGTTCGGTTCAGAAGATGCCCCAAAGTTTGTCAATGGAATATTGGACCGTGTTTTTACAAGTCAAAATTGGATAACTAAAGAAGATTAATTTGTCCCGCGTGGGGTTATATCACATTGAGGTAAAGAAGATTGTATTTGTAAAAGCCCCTCAGGAGAAATCCCTGTATTTGCCAAATGTAACCTTTTTAAATTCTTCATTTTACAAATTCTTCCAACACTTGCGTTAGTTATCTTTGCCTGTTGTATCCATAACTCTTCTAAAAGAGGGAAAGAATCAAATACTTCAAATCCTCTGTCTGTAATATTAATTGTGTATAACTTTACCTCTCTTAAATTTCGCAAATTTTTTAACTTTAAAATACCTGTATCAGAAACAGCTGTCTGGACTAATTGTAAACTTTTCAATCCCGTTAAATGGCTTATGTAGCCTATTTTCTCATCATTAATTCCATATCCAACTAAACCTAATGCCTGTATATCATTCGGGTGCAAGTTCGTGAGCCAGGACATTTCTCGGGCTCCCTCAATTTCCATCTGCAATTTTACTTCGGTATTCTTTTGAATAGTAATTGTTCCTTTCGCATCTGTAAAAGGTTTCCATTCTGCTTGTATCGGTTCTCCCCATGCTCGTGTAAGTATTTTCCCTAATGATTTGTTCTCAGGAAATGTGATTGTCCTTTCAGGAAGAGGTTTATCTTCCATAATATCTGAAATTATATTTTTGCAAATAATATTCAAATTTGGATAATTGGTTTTAATCCCATTTATTACACCTTCAAAAACATCATTATCAATATATACTGTTTCAAATTTTGCCTGGGATAACCATTGTAAAATATTCTCTTCCTGTGGAATAGATTCCAGTGTCAAAACCGATATTTTTCCCAATATTTCTGGACTTAAATTCATTATCCGGGGTAATAAACCAAGGTCTGTTCTTATTTGAATTTTCCACTCGGGATTGATTTCTATATCTCCTTTTGCATCTTGTAATCGTGTCCAATCATTACTATTCGTTGCTTGTTTGTCTTGATAGAATAATGAACCCAAAGATATATTTTTCGGGAAAGAGAGTATTATATTTTTCTTTTCTGGTTCCGTTATTTGTGGAGGAGGTGTAGGAGGTTGTTCTTTCTTTTCTTCTATTTTTTCAATGACTGCTGGTGGAGCAGGAGGCACAGATTCTGCTGGTGGAGGAGGAGTTGGCTCTACCTTACTAACACTATCTTCTTGTTCTACATTTTGTTGAGTAACTTGATTTGGCAGTTCTGGTGTTCCTTTTGAGAAATAATATCCGATACCAATCCCTGCACATAACACCACAATAACACCAATTACAGCCGCTAACATTATAAATTTATTATTTCCCTTCGTTACAGTAATACTTGCCGAAGCCAATATGGCTTCAGGAACTTCTTCAAACGGGCTAACTGGTGGAGTTTGTGTTTTAATGATAGAAGACCCTTGTTCAGGTTTGGAGAACATCTGTTTTTGTTTTAATTGCTCCAATTCCTGCCTGAGTTGTTGGCGAGAACTTAACAACATAGAAGTTTGAGACCGTAAAGCCTCCATTTCGCTCATAAGGTCTTCTAATTGTTTTTCTTTTCGAATTTTCTCTTCATTAATTTTAGAGATTTCCTGCTCTCTTTGGGATAAAGTCTGTTGTAAAGAATTGAGTTGTTCCCGTGCTTTGTCTAATTCCGTATTCTTTTCTGTTTCACGCTGTTTTAATGATTGAATTTCTTGCTCAAGTATTTCTTGATGTGTCTGTGTAGAATGGGTTCGTTGATGTAATAAAACCAATTCTTCTTGTAGTTTGGCTAATAGTTCTTCTTTCTCTGTCCGTTTTTGGATTTCTTCTCGAATAGCCGTTTCTTTTTCAAGTAATGATGCCGATAATTGGTCTAATTTATTCTGTAGTTCTATGAATTCTTGCTCTTTGGAAGTGAGTTTCTTACGGAAAACAGTTAACTCCTCTTCAATTTTACTCTCCGAGTGAGTTGCTTCATGGGCTTTTTCACGAACAGAATTCAATTCCTCTTGTAATTTTTGTATTTGTAAAATATATTGTTCCTGGGCTTTTTGTGATTCTTGAACGGCTATTTCTCGTGCTTTCAGTTCTTCTTGTAATTCTTTAACTTTATTTTGTGCTTCGGTAAGAGCATTAGTTTTTTCCCGTTCCCCTTTTCTCAACAGTTCCAACTCTTGAACCATTGTTTGTTCTGTTTTAATATATTGTTCCGCCTGATTTTTTAATTGTTCATATTCTTTCTGTATTTGTTGAAGATTTTCGACAGTCATCATACTTCGTTTTTCTGCGTTTTGAAGTAGTGCCTCCCGTTCTGCCAGCATTTGTTGTACTTTTTCCAATTCACCCCGAGTATTATCAAGAGCCATTTCTTTAGATTGGGTGGCTTTCCGAAGTTGTTCTATTTCCTTTTGTAACTGTTGTTCAGCTTCCTGTGCCTGTTTTGCTTGAGATTGAGTGGCTTTCATTTCTTCACGGAGCCGTTCAACCTCTTTTTTGCTTTCCGATGACTGTTTCTCTAAAGATTGTATTAACTGCTCTTTTTCTTGCAGTTGTTGTTTTAATTGCTGTAAGGCATCTCGAGTCTCATCCAATTCTCGGGATTTTTGTTCCTCTACTCTTCTCAGGTCTTCTATTTGTTTTTGCAAATCCTCCTGAGATTTTTCAGCGTCTCGTGCTTGTTCATTCAGTTTCCCTAATTCTTGTTCTAAATGCTGAACCTGTTTCTCCCGTTCTTTCTTCTCCTTTTCCAATACACTAATTTCTGCTTCACGAGATTTTAATGTTTGTTGCAATTCTTGAAGTTGATACTGTGCCTGTTGTAAAGCCTCTTCTTTCGATTTACTCAATTCCTTTAATTGTTTTAATTCCTCGACTAAACTTGCCTGCGACTGTGCTGTCTGTTCTGCCTTTTCCTGAAGAGAATTTATTTCCGCTTCCATAAGAGCAATTGTTTTTTCCCGTTGTGCTCGTTCTAATGCTGCGGTTTGAACTTCCTGTTCTTTTTCATCGAGAGAGTCTTTTAAGTGCCTCAATTCCTCCTGTGCCCGTAATAATTCCTCATTTTTCCTCTTTTCTTGTTCTTTTAGTCTTTCTAATTCGACAGATAGAGCCTTACGGATGGCTTCTTCTTCCTCTTTTTTCTCTTTCATGTGAATAAGTTGACTTTTCAATTCACGAATCTGCTCTTCATAGATTGCTTTTTCTTCCGTCTTTTCCACCACTTTTTGGGATTGCCTGTTAAGCTCCTCTTTTATTTGGTCTAAACGATAATGATAGTTGGATACTATGTCTCTTAAATACTCTTTTTCTTCTTCGTCAAAATGGATAGTAAACCAGGAAATCCTTTCTTCTAAATCATTAATTTGCTGTTCAATTATCGGAACAAGATTCGATAATTCGTTCCAATCTCCTACTACTAAAGATAAATCTGCCTTAAGAAAAAGATAATTTATAAAATTCTTAAAATCTATAGGGAGTATATTTAAGTTCCTATTTGCCCCAATAAAATCACGACGAAAGAATAATTCATGTGTTTTTTTAAATGTGTCATCTAACTCTTCAAGCAACATTTATTTTTCCTTCTAATAGTATTAAAAATCACAATTATTATTAATAAAATATTTTGTCAAGAAAATAGTTCAAAAACTTGTTTTTTTTATATTAATAGTTTATCATATTGTAAATGAAAAATAAACAAAAAATTTTGTATATGCTTTACAAATATTTTATGATAAAATATAATATACCGTAAAAAATCAGTGAAATCACTGGGGATAAATGTGTGAGTGAACAAGGATATGAAATAATAAGTTGTGCCAAATGTGGTCAAAGGATGAAGGTGCCAACATCTGCGGAAGGTAAGGCATTTAAATGTGTCCGCTGTGGGAATGTTATTCGTTATATTCCTACATCTGCGGAGCCTTCTGTAGGAGGACAGATAGGCGGAATGGATACTTCTGCCTCAGGATCTAATTTTACAGGGACTTTGGCTCAATGGCTTGTTACCGCAGGTTTAATAACCAGTCAAGATTTGGAGGAAGCAATAGAAATACAAAAAAAGCAAGGTGGGTATCTTTTAAAAATACTGTATCAATATGAAAAATTACCTGTGGAAAAGTTGTTTGATATTCTTTCTAAAAGTTCGGGTTTTCCAAAAATTGATATTAACCGTCTCTACATAGATAAAGAAATTGTTGAATTAGTTCCAAAGAAATTATGTGAAGAAAGGTTTGTATTTCCTGTTGATAAATTGGGAAGGAACCTTACTTTAGCAATGGCATGTCCCATTGATAGAGAAACCGTTTTTCTTGTTGAGCAATTTACGCAATTAAGGGTAAAACCCACTCTTGCTCGAGTTACAGAAATTGAAGAAACCATAAATAAATATCATAAGGGAAGAACAGGAGATACCGGAATTTACCATACACCAACCATTTCATCTGCTCCTGCTACTTCTACTACAGAAAGTAGAATTATAAGAACAAAGCCAGCAGTAGAAGAAGAACTTACAGAATCTGTTGTTCAATTTACAAAGGAAACTTATGATAGAGAAAAGAAGAATGTTGAACTGATAATTGATGAATTGGAATATCTTCCCATTCCTCCCACAGCAGAACTTGCTTTAAGTATGGTATTAGATGATAGTTCTCCCAATATGGAAGATTTAAGTTCAATCTTTGCGGATGAACCTTCTTTAGCAACGGCTTTACTTCGTTGGGCAAATACATCTATCGTATCGGAAGAAAAAAAGATAGGAAGTATATGGTCGGCTCTGGCTCTTTTGGGCCCGGATGGTATTCAGGTAATGGTAAACCATATTAAAAAAAGTCAGCAACCTATTTCAGAATATCCTGTATTGCCCATAAGTGGAAGGTCAAAACTTTCTGCCAAACTTGCGGAAAAATTAGCACAAAATTCAAAGAGAATAAGTCCCTCTCTCGCCTATACTACAGCCCTGATACACCAAATAGGGGCTATTGTGCTATATATGGTGGGACAGGAAGAGTATAAAAAAATTATGAAAGATTCTCTTCCCGAAATACGATTAAGAAAAGAAGCCGAATATTTCACTATTAATCATGCCGTAACAGCATCCCTATTGGCGAGTAGATGGAAATTTCCGGAAATAGTGGTTCACGCCCTATGCCATTATTTAGAACCCTACAAAGCACCTGGAAAATCTAAAGACTTGGCTCATATCCTTTTTATTTCTTCAATAGCTGGTTTGCCAGGGGAACAATCCATTCGAGATGAAGTTATCCGTGATGCGTTAAAAATAAGAGAGAAAAGTATTCAATATCTCGGTCTTGATTTAAGAGAAGTTGTAAAAGCTTTAGGATAGAAAAAAGATTTAGAGAGGTTCTTTATTTTTGAAGGTATTTCATCAACAGGGAAGGACAGCCATCACAACCTTCATTTACTTTATGAATTTTCTCTTCTACACTATGGGGTAAGGATGGGTCTTTTACTATTTCCTGAAATTTTTTCTCGTAAATGTTTCCTAATTTATAATTTTTCATTCCTGATACAAGACCACAGGTATATATAGAACCTGTATTATCAACATAGAGCAATTTAGATGCTCCTTCACAATTCGGCTTATCTCCATATTCTTGAGGGTCCGCAATTCCTAAAAATAGTCCCATTTCCCGTATTTTTTTAAATTGTTCGAGAGCCTTCTTTTTGACAAAAATCTGAGTTAATTCTTTTTTCAAACTACTGAGAATTTTTATTTCATTTGTAGAAATTTTTTCTCTACACAAAAATAATCCTACTTTCATATTATAAGTATTTTGAGCCCATTGACATATTTCAATAACCTCTTTCATTTGGTCTATAGGAACATGAACAGTTAGCACCAACCAATTTGCTCCCACTGAAACCGCTTCATCCACAATATTTAGCCAGTCATCAAGTTTTAGCCGATTATCTTGTTTGTGTCCATTTTTGCTTATGTCCTGTCCAGATACTTTAATCCATACATAGGATATATCTTTAGGGGCTGATTGTGCTATGTGAGAACATTCTCTAATCTTTTTGAATATAGATTTTGGGAATCCAAGTAGTTCTAAGGTCAAATCCGATTTCTTAAGTTCTTTTTCTGTTTGACTCATAGATTTTTTATTTACTCCAGTTTGTTTTATTACTCACGATTTATAATAACATATTTACAAAAAAAATAATTCCAATAATCAAAAAAATTCTCTATTAAATAAATTCGAATTAAAAAATGTTTATCCTATATAATATGCGACTAATATTATAGAATGTATTATAACGCAAAGTCATATAAAGGAAGAAAAACATGCAAGAGGAAAAACAAGCCCTTTTGGTTATAGAAGATGGGACAGTATTTTGGGGAAGGTCTGTAGGCGCCGAAGGGGAATCCTTCGGAGAACTTGTATTTAATACCAGTATGACAGGTTATCAAGAAATCCTTACCGACCCCTCCTACGCGGGGCAGATTATTACAATGACTTATCCCCATATTGGTAATTATGGCTGTAATCCCGAGGATGTTGAATCGAGAACTGTTTTTGCTCGCGGTTTTGTTATGCGAGAATGTTGTTCTATACCCAGTTCCTGGCGGGCTACAATGTCACTCCCCGAATTTTTTAAAAAATATAATGTTGTAGCCATTGACCAGGTAGATACAAGGAAAATTACACGAATATTAAGAACAAAAGGGAACCAGAAAGCAATTATTAGCACAGTTGATTTAAATCCCGAATCGCTTTTGCAAAAGGCAAAAAATGCTCCAGATATGGCAGGAAGTGATTTTGTTAAAGAAGCTACTATAACACAACCCTATGAATGGGAATTACCTGAAACATCTAAATATCGTGTTGTAGTTATGGATTTTGGTGTGAAATATAATATTTTACGGTTGTTAAGAGAGCATAATTGTGCGGTTGTAGTTGTTCCGTCCACCACGCCTGCGGAACAGATTTTAGCCTATAATCCTGATGGCGTAGTTTTATCGAATGGTCCCGGAGACCCGGCCGCACTAACCTATATCTATCCTATTGTGCAAAAAATTATTCAAAATAATATCCCCATTTTAGGGATTTGTTTAGGACATCAGATTATTGGACATGCTCTTGGTGGGAAAACTTATAAACTTAAATTTGGACATCGGGGTGCCAATCAGCCAGTAATGCACATGGAAACACGAAAAGTAGAGATTACCTCGCAAAATCATGGTTTCGCTGTTGACCCTAAATCATTAGATTTAGAAAAAGTCGAAATTTCTCATGTCCACTTGAATGATATGACCTGCTCAGGATTATGTCATAAAGAATTACCCGTTTTTAGTGTTCAATACCACCCCGAAGCCTCTCCAGGTCCTCATGATAGCAGATATCTTTTCAAAAGGTTTACCAACTTAATGGATGAGTATAAGGACAGAAGAAAAGGAAAAGATAAATCCCATTCATTAAACTCTATGCCCGCCTGATATTGCTTGAAAATCGTTATTTATTTGAGCATTGGATAAGGGTATTTGCAACGAGGACATATCTGTTTAGCGGGCTTTAATAATAACCATATAAACATTAATGGGATAATAATAAATAGCGGAATAAAATAAAAAGATATTATCAACATTACTAACAAAAGTAACCATAAACCACATCCTGTTCCTTTAACTTCCGCTTTTCCTTCATAGAAGCAATTAGGACATTTTATTGTTTTCGACCGTAATGCAAAAGCCATAGGTAAATCTAAAGTTTATAATATAATTTTTAAAAAGGTAAGAATATGTATCCAGAATAACCCAATATAATATATACGCCAAGATTACCAATCCTGAATTTTTGAGGATAATTCGGTATTGGATAAATATGACTCAAAGAAGGATTTACTCCATAACCTAAATTCATTAGTAATACAGATGCCCCATCAATTGAAAGATAGGACTGATTCACAGTTGTTCCTAAAATATTTCCCCACACATTTCCAATTTCTGTTTTGCAAGGGTTAACAAACTTACCCTCTGTAGTAATATCTACCTTTTCGAGAACAAGACTGTTGTATCCTGTCAGCGTTAAAAGATAGGGTAAATCAATTCTTACATTTCCCCATGCAGTTGATAATTTGTAAGAATCAATTATTGTAACAGGTTTTCCATTTTTCCACTCAATACTATTAATCCATTGTTCGTAATCATAATAAGTACTTGTAAAAATATATTGCCAATCTTTTAAGAAAAGTATATCCCCTTGCTTATTGGAGGTTTGTAATATTCCCGGAACATTAACCAATTTAGGTTCTTCTAAAGAGTTTAAATTAATTTCTCCCAAATAATAGGCTACAAGAGGATAAGAATTATTTTCTGAATCAACATTTTTTTGTAAAGTTAGAAACAGTTTTCCGGCGGCTTCTGAAAGGGAAACGATATTATTATATCCCAGTCCAACAGTATGGATATCTTCAGGGATATTAAGATTTACAATTGCAAAACCATCATAAGGGGTAATTTGACTACCCATAGTATACTCATAAGAATTCCCCCAACCTCTTAAAACAAGATAATCCCCACAAACCATAGAAGGATTATTATCGGTTGTAGGATACCACCAATAATAGGGAGCAATGGCTTTTTGAGAACCCGAAGACATAACATCTTTTGGAGAAACGGATTCTACATTATTAGTAAGTACCTCAGGTATTGGCATAGGCGTGTAATCACACCCTCTGCACCATCCCCAATAAGAGTAATATGGAATTAAAGGAATTTTAATATCATTAAGTATCGAAGGAATAAAATTCTCATCTATTGTTACAAAGACCACCCTGTAATTAGATTCATAAGAAGGTTCTTGTGACCATTCATTTATAACAAGAACCAAAGAATTACTGGATATTTTAATTGTATCCATTAACCAACCATTTGTTTTAATAGAAGCAGAACCGAAAATATTATTATCTTTTGTTACACGAATTTCTATATTTTTTTGTTCCGTTTGATTTGTTATTTCTGTAACCACACCACTTTCATTTAATTCAATAACATCAATCACATTTTCAGCAAGAAGAATATGATTGTTTGTTAAAGCGGGAGGATTTACTCCATTACATTGAATTTCATGAATATATTCTGAAGTAATAGCATAGAAGAGGTCGTTATATTGGATTGTCCGTGATACCTGTCCTTTCATATCTACAGAACCGAGGGGTTTAAGTTGCTGATTCTCCATGTTTAAAGAAATAAATTGTAATTGTTCTTTATATTCATACCCATTCCATCCACTAAATGGAACGACAATGAGATTCCCTAAAATTGCGAATGACTTGACATCACTAAAAGCAGAGGACCATGTCCAGCCTTCTCCTAAGGAGACAACAGATTTCTCTTGGGGATTGCTCGGGTCAGATACATCAAACCAACTTACCTTGACACGTCGTTGATTTTCTGTGTCATCAATCCCTAAAGCAATTAATTGATTATTTCCAATAGGCTCAATATGGACAGACCATCCTGGCACTTTTAATTGCCCTTTGACCTGAGGTTTTGAAGGGTCTGTTAAGTCAAGAACAAATAACGGGTCTATTGTTAAATAGGTAACTAAATAGGCTAATTTTTCGGCAAATCGTGTTGCATAAAGTGTCTCTCCTTGAGCATCAGGGATTGTTATTTGAGAAATTTGCAGGAATCCTTGAGAAGGATTTGAAACATCAAAAATTGTTAGGTAAGTATGTCGTTCAGGCCACCATGTGTTCGAAACTACCCGTAATTTTCCATCCCATTCATCTAACTTAAAACGGTCTGCTACATAACCGGGAATAGTTCCTATATTAAATGATTTAATTTCCCCGTATGGATTTGTTATATCTACATAAGTTATTTGTGTAGTATTGTTATTCCAATCGGATGCACATACATATATAGAAGAAGTTGAAGCTTGGATAACAGTCCCATAACCCGGAAATTCAATCTGGTCAGTTATTGTAGGATTTTCCTCTTGTTTTATATTGACACTGGTTATCCAGCTTTTGCTACCCGAATCTTTTGTCCATGTGCCACTTGAAGAAACAGTCCCTCCCTCTGTGGTATTTTCAATATATGAGTATTGGTAATCGGATGTTACAGCATATAAAACATCTCCGAGCATTCGACTATCAATAAAATCTCCAGGTAATGTTATTGCTGATATTATTCGGGGTTCCTCTATATTGCCAATGTCAACGATATATAACTGTGACCCTGTAGTCTTTTTTAATACCCCATCTTCGATAGTATGTGTAATTGTGTAGCCAATCAAAACATAGGCTCTATCATCAACTACATATAAATCTCGTGGATAACCGTAAATAGGGATATTAGAAATAACTGACTTACTGTCCAAATTTACCAGTGTTAACCCTCGATATTGGTTTAATACAAAAAGGAGATTGTTTACCCTCCGATATACATCCGGTTCAACCAACTCCCTTTTATTTTCCTCACCCCCTTCTTCATTTCCTTCAGATACATCCGTTGTAGGAGCAGGACCATATTCTCCATTTCGGTTATTTACGACCCCGGCACTTGTGAATTTTGCTTCACCTTCAGAAATGTCTTCCTTTTCTCCTTCTTCTGAATTACCTTCAATATATTGACTATTGCCCGATTCCGAAGGAATATTAGAAGGATTTTTAGGGCATGAAAAAGAGGAGATAATTAATAGTATGATTGGTATTACAATGATTATTTTTTGAATAGGGTGTTTCATAGATCATTTCCTTTTAGAAATATATTCCTTTAATATATTATACTAATAACCTTGTGTAATGTGTCCAATATTTTTTGGATAATTACATTTATGTTAAATTTCAAAAAAAATTGAATTTCAAATAAAACAAAAATCCATTGGATAAGGAGTCCTTAAATATGCAAGAGAAACAAAATAAAGAAGTGAGCCGTCGAAGTTTTATCGAAAAAACGGCAAAAATTACAGCAGGACTTGCAGTAGGTTCCGCACTAACGCGGACTTCACAGGCACAAGTTTATAAATCAATCCTTCCTTCCAGAATATTAGGTGCTAATGAAAAAATTAGAACAGGACATATTGGCACCGGCGGAATGGGACGGTCTAATCTTGGTTTCGTATTAAAAAGAGATGATATTCAACCGATTGCTCTTTGTGATTTGTATCGTAAAAATCTCGAACGTGGAGCCCAGATGGTTAAACAAAAATATTCTGATTTTACCTTGCACCATGATTTCCGTGAAATTATAGATAATAAAGATGTAGATGCCGTTGTGATTGCAACTCCTGACCATTGGCATTGTCTATGTGTCTTATATGCCGCAGACGCTAAAAAACATATTTATTGTGAAAAACCCCTTTCGACGACAATCGCCGAAGGACGAAAGATGGTTGAAGCCGTGCGTCGTAATAAGGTTATTTTCCAGGGTGGAACCATGCAAAGAAGTGGACAACATTTCCAGGAAGCCGTCGAATTAGTTAAGAGTGGTTATATCGGTAAAGTTGCTCATGTAGAAACTTTTAATCATGAAGATAAACCTATTGAAGGTATTGGATTAGGGGATAATGACCAGGCGAAATGGGAAAAAGAAGGATTGGATTGGGATTTCCATCAAGGTTGGGTAGAACATCGTCCCTTTAATACCAATCGGTGGATTTATCATTTCCGCTGGTTCCTTGATTACTCCGGAGGAAAAATTACAGATTGGGGTGCACACCTTATTGATATAGCCCTTTGGGGAATGGGTGAGGAGAAACAGCCCAAATCTGTAACAGCTGTTGGAGGAAAATTTGTCCTTACAGATAATAGAACAACCCCAGATACCCTTGAAGCAGTTTGGGAATTTGATGATTACATATTAACCTTTACCAATAGAGTTTATAATATGTATCTACCTAAAGGATATTCGGACCATGGAATCCTGTTCCATGGAACATTAGGAACGCTTCGTGTAGACCGTGGTGGATATGAAGTATTTCCGGTACCTAATAATGGAGACGGTTGCGAGCCCAAGAAATCAGGTCCTTCTCAATTAAATGAACCGCACTGGCAAAACTTCGTAGATTCTATCCGTGAAAATAAAGACCCAATCGTTACTGTGGAAACGCTTCACAATACAACCCGTGTATGCCACATGGGCACATGTGCTTATGTAGCGGGTGCAAGATTATTATGGGACCCCGCTAATGAGCGGTTTATTGGTGATGACGAAGCAACCAAGAAAGGTAATGCATGGGCATATCGTCCCTATCTAAATGGATGGAGTTTAGAACCTCCTTACGACCGCCAACAAAAAGGATAAAATATAAACAACCTATTTATAAAAGAGCCTATTATTCAAACGAATAATAGGCTCTTTTATTTTTATTTTAGGAAATTAAATTAAAAATCTATCACATAAAAAAGTTGGAGAGATGGATAACCCCTCAGGTAATAGTATATCTTTATCTGCGTATAATACCTTACCACAACATAAAGTGCATTTCACTTTACCGCATAATTTTGTTCCAATAAACGGTGAATTGGAACTTTTGGAAAAAAAGTAATCTTCTGTAACGACCCATTCCTCTTCAAGATTAAAAATCGTAATATCCGCTGGGACACCTATCCCTAATGTCCCTGCATTAATCTTAATAATGTTGGCGGGATTTTTTGTTAAAAGTTGAATTGCTTTTTCAATACTAAGATAACCGGGATTAACCAATCCTTTAATTACACATCCTAATAATGTTTCTAATCCAACAATACCAAAAGGTGCTTCTTGAAAGGGGACATTTTTTTCAGTTCGCGTATGGGGGGCGTGGTCTGTCGCTATACAGTCAATAGTTCCATCTTGGAGCCCTTCAATTATTGCTTGAATATCCTCCTTCTCGCGTAATGGTGGATTCATTTTCATATTCGAATTATAATTTTCAATTTGACTGTCTGTCAGCATCCAATAATGGGGACAGGTCTCTGCGGTAACAAATATTCCTTCTCTTTTTGCCTGTCGGATAATTTCTACGCCCCGTTTTGTAGTTACATGCTGAATATGAATAGGAGCATTCGCCAATTTAGCAAGTCGGATATTCCGTTCAATTCGGGTTTCCTCTGCTTCACGAGGGATACCGGGTATTCCCAAGAGTGCCGACGCGATTCCTTCATTCATAGCCCCTCCCTCACTTAAGGCTTCATCTTCACAATGAGCAAGATAGGGGATACCCACCATCCCTGCATATTCCAGGACATGGCGTAATACCGCTGAAGATTCTATATCATTGCCATCATCGGTTACTGCAACCGCACCGGATTGAAGCAAATCCGCCATTTCTGTTAATTCTTTACCTTCCCTCCCTTTTGTGGCACAAGCCGCAGGGTATATATGAATTCCATCTAAATCCTGAGCTCGTCTTACTACTAACTCTACCATTCCTGCATTGTCAATCGGGGGCATTGTATTGGGCATTGTAACAACTGAGGTTACACCTCCATGAGCCGATGCTCTTGCTCCGGAAGCAATGGTTTCTTTCGACTCAAAACCGGGTTCCCGAAAATGAACATGAATATCTACAAAACCCGGTGTAACTACCATACCCTCTGCATCAATAGA
>Ga0123519_10004862_pt1 | contig 21568 bp, 17 predicted proteins | sample YelNatPaOPRAMG02_FD_87396 | JGI IMG/M metagenome (GOLD analysis project Ga0123519, IMG submission 87396) | Hot spring microbial communities from Yellowstone National Park - Yellowstone National Park OP-RAMG-02 (version 2) | ecosystem: Environmental > Aquatic > Thermal springs > Hot (42-90C) ...
AACACCGCGGCCAGGAGAGCGCAGGGATAGCTGTCGCTGACAATCATCAGATCCGCATGCATCGTGACATGGGTCTGGTAACCCAGGTCTTCCATGAGGAGACCCTGGCCGGGCTCACGGGTCACATCGGCATCGGTCACACTCGCTACTCCACCACCGGCTCCAGCATCCTCCGCAACGTCCAGCCCATGCTCTGCGACTGCGACTTCGGCCCCGTAGCCCTTGCGCATAACGGAGACCTGATCAACGCGGGCGCTCTGCGCGAGGAGTTAATAAGCCAGGGGATCGAGCTCGATACCACCAACGACAGCGAAGTGATCATAAAGCTGATCGCGTCTTCCGGCGCAAGCACCATCGAAGATGCAATCGCTTATGCAATGAGCAGGATCCGGGGAGCTTACGCAGTCCTGGTGCTGACAAAGAACAAGCTGATAGCGTTCCGCGACCCGTTCGGCATCCGTCCGCTAAGCATCGGTCGTCTGAATGGATCTCATTACCTGGTCGCATCCGAGACCTGTGCGTTCAACACCATCGGCGCACAGTTCATCCGCGAGGTCGAACCGGGCGAGATGATAATCATCGATGAAAACGGCCTTAACGAGCGCCAGGCGATCCCACTCGAAGGACGAGCGCTGTGCATTTTCGAATATGTCTACTTCGCGCGCCCGGACAGCCGCATGTATAACCGCACGATGCACGAAGCTCGCAGGCGGATGGGACATGAGCTTGCCAGGGAGCATCCCGCTCCAGGCGCGCATATCGTCTTCCCACTGCCCAACACCGGCACTCCCGCCGCGATCGGCCTCGCCGAAGCTTCCCGCATACCTTATGCCGAGGGCGTCGTCAAGAACTACTACATCCACCGCACTTTCATTCAGCCCGACCAGAGAATGCGCGAGATGGGTGTAAAAATGAAGCTCACACCTCTCAAAGAGAGCCTCGCGGGGCGACGGGTTGTAATGGTTGATGACACAATAGTGCGCGGAACCACGATCGGCCCGACTATCAAAATGATCCGGGATGCGGGCGCGGTCGAAGTTCATGTGCGAATCGCATGCCCACCGATCAAGCATCCGTGCTTCTACGGCATCGACACAGCGAACCAGAACGAGCTGATCGCAGCTAAGCTTAATGTGGAAGAGATCAGGCAATACATAGGCGCGGACAGCCTCGGTTATCTGAGCCTGCATGGCCTCATCCGCGCGATCGGGGTAAAGAAGGACAAGCTCTGCTGCGCTTGTCTCGACGGCAAGTATCCTGTCGAAGTATCCAAAGAAGCCAAGCTAAGCAAGTTTGTTTTTGAAGAGCCGGCGCCGGCATAACCAAAAAGGACTGATCACTAATGACAGATAATTCCGCAACTTATAAAGCCGCAGGAGTAGATATAGAAGCAGGAGACCAGGCGGTCTTCCGGATGAAGCAGCATGTACAGTCCACGTTCAACTCGAACGTGCTCACCGACATCGGCAGCTTCGGAGGAATGTTCCGTGCCAGCTTCGGTGACATGGCCGACCCCGTTCTCGTATCGAGCATCGATGGAGTCGGCACGAAAGTAAAAGTCGCCGCTATGGTTAATAAATATGACACCGTCGGTATGGACCTGGTCAATCACTGCATAAACGACATCCTGGTCCAGGGTGCGAGGCCGCTCTTTTTCCTCGATTATTTCGCATCCAGTAAGCTGGTTCCCGAAATGGCGGAACAGGTCGTAAAGGGGATGTCCGAAGCATGCAGAGACGCGGGATGCGCTCTCATCGGCGGAGAGACTGCCGAGATGCCGGGGGTTTACCTGGAAGGCGAACTCGACCTTGCTGGCTGTATCGTTGGCATAGTCGATCGTCCGAAGATTATCGACGGTTCAAAGGTGCAGCCGGGCGATGTGGTAATCGGCCTCGCGTCTTCAGGCCTCCATACCAACGGCTTTTCGCTCGTTCGTAAGATCCTCTTCAAAGATCATGATTATAAAGTCGACCAATATGTGCCGGAGCTCGGCGCTGTGCTCGGAGATGTCCTGCTCACCCCGCACCGCTGTTATCTTAAATCGGTGATGGCTGTGATGGAAAGCTTCGACATTCACGCTATGGCACACCTCACGGGAGGCGGGTTCTACAACAACATCCCGCGCGTACTTCCGATCGATTGCCAGGTCACCGTCGAGCGCCGTTACTGGGGAGTGCCGCCGATCTTCACCCTTCTCCAGGATAAAGGCACCATCGACCCCGTCGAAATGCACCGCACATTCAATATGGGCATCGGAATGGTTTTAATCGTCGCCAAGGAGCGCGCTTTGGATATAGTCTCGAAGCTGCAGGAAATGGGCGAGACCGCCGGCATCATCGGCGAGGTGCACAAAGGCGGGCGCGAGGTAACCGTGATATGAAACCCATCCGAATCGCGGTAATGGTCTCCGGCCAGGGCCGTGGGACCAATATGCAGGCGATCATCGACGCGTGCCGTTCGGGCAAGGTAAACGGCGAAGTGGCTCTCGTGATCGGTGTGAAGGATGACGCGCCCGCGATGGAGCGCGCATCGTCGCAGGGGATACCCACCACCGCGATTTCTCCTAAAACATACACCTCGGCCGAGGATTATGATAACGCCGTCTTCAACGCTCTTCAGAGCAGCAGCATCGACCTCATCTGCCTTGCCGGTTATATGCGAGTCCTTGGCCAGAACGTGGTCGATGCCTACCGCGACCGCATTATGAACGTTCATCCCGCGCTTATTCCCTCATTCTGCGGGAAGGGAATGTATGGCCACCACGTGCACGAAGCTGTAATCGCGCGCGGGGTAAGGTTCACCGGGGTAACCGTCCACTTTGTCGACGAAGACTACGACACCGGCCCTATCATCCTCCAATCGATCGTTCCAGTAGAGCAGGATGATACCCCCGATACCCTGGCCGCACGGGTCCTGATTTCCGAGCATCAGACCTACACCGATGCAATCGCCCTGTTTGCGCAGGGGAGAGTGCGGGTAGTAGATCGAAAAGTAAGTATCCTTCCCGCCTAGCTCCGTCGCCAGGACTCTAGGATGCCAGGACCCGAATACGGTGGAGAGGACCTTTTTTATCGTCAATCCCACATCGGGGCTCAGTAAGGTCGCGCGCCTCAAGCGGCGGCTTCTAGACATTGTCGCCACCACCCCCTATACCGACGCCGCCGTCCTCACCGGTCCCAAAGACGCGGCAGATATCGCCCGCGACGCAGCTAATCAGGGATATGAACGGGTAATAGTGGCCGGTGGCGATGGAACAATGAACCATGTGATCAACGGCATCGGAGATTCGAAAGTCGCGGTAGGACTCGTTCCCCTGGGCACCGGTAATGTTCTGGCCTATGATCTCGGCCTGCATCCCAACAACATCACCCAGGCTCTCGCGGTAATTGAGGCGAATAAAATTAAGGAGGTGGACCTTGGGAAAGCCGGAGATAGAAGATTTTTACTGATGGCGGGCCTGGGGTTTGATTCGGAGGTTGTATCATCTGTCTCAACGAAGCTTAAAGGCACTATGGGCAGGCTGGCCTATGCTCCTGCGTTGTTGAAGCAATTTATAACAAGCCGGCCATCTCAGTATCGTCTGATATTTGAGGACGGATCCGATCACACCGCTTGCGCCTACACCGTGGTCGTCTCCAACTGCGGTAGCTTTGTTTATAATTTCAGGGTTGCTCCAACTGCGTGCTTCGATGACGGTATACTGGATGTCCTGGTCTTCGAATGCACTCCAGCGATGAAGTTTCGTTTCTTGATCTGGCTGCTTTCATCTCTCTTCACCCATCGCGTTATGGACTTCCACGCCACATCTTTCAAAGTCAGCCGAGTGCATATCGACGCGTCTCCTCCGGTAAGGATGCAACTGGACGGCGATGTCTACGGTGAAAGCGGAGTAGATATAGAAGTTCTCCCGAAAGCCCTGCGTCTGATCGTGCCGTGAAGGGATAGCTGAAAGCTGATAGCTATCATTTTAAGTCCTGAACCGGATCGTCCGCGTTACTTTTACCCTTCGCGCGGTTCCGTCCTGAACGGCGGGGTTATACTTCCAGCGCGATGCCGTGCTCACTACCGAGCGGTCCAACTCTCTGTTACCCGATGACTTCGTCACTTTAACCCCGTCTACGCTGCCATCCGTATCTACCCAATACTCGATCTCTACGCTCAAGTTTAATCCCTCGTCCACCGAATCGGGTATAGACGGCTGCACATCATGCGTAAGCACGGGATTTTCCCGGTCAGCGAGCCGCGAATGGTGCTCCGGCTCCGGCGCTTTGCACTTATCACATATCCGCTTGGGCTCTTCACCCTCGGTATATGTCTCAGTCCGCGTATTCTTGCAATATTCACCCGCAACCATTCCCGAGATCACGCATATCTTCACGCTGATTCTCTTCGGAGCCGGCGGCGGTGGAGGAGGCGGAGGCGCCGGGTGATGTGGTTCCTCGATATTCCTCGGCGGTTCGGGGCGCCCTACGCCAGGCGCACTTCCCGATCCGATTCCGGTCCCATGGTCGCTGCCAGCCACCCATCCCACAGGTGTCCTGCCGTTGCCCATCCCCGGAAGATCGCCGTGTGAAGATGCCGTACCGGTACTAAGCGCTCCACCGGGAGCAGGAGCATGATACGGGCTCGCCGTGCGGACAGGAGCATGCGGTGTAAAAGCCGGAGATGAAGGCCTGATTGGAGATGGAATAGGAGCAAGATTCATCGCGGTAAGCGCTCTGGATATTTGATGAGGGGCATTATGTATGGGCTGCGGAACAGCCACAGGCACAGGCTTAGGAGCAGGTGTCGGCTCAGGCCGCGGTTTTGGTTCGCTCAGGGGGTCCTTCACCAGGTCGACGTGCAGCATCCTTACTGGAGCGGTAATCACCGAAGCGGCGTTAAGCCTCTGCCCCGATGTTCGCCCCACGACACACACCGCCACCAGGTGCACCAGCAGCGATATCCCTATCGTATATAATAGAACCCTATCTCTCTTCATCCCGCTCTTTCAACATCCAATTAAGGAGCCTTCGGCTCAGTTGCAATCGTCAGATACCGCGCGCCGGCTCTCTTTGCCTCATCCGCGAGTTGGATACCCTTCTCCCACGGCTGCGTCTTGTCGCAATTGATCACCACAACAGCGCTCGGATTGTCCTTAAGCGTATTCGCCAGCCTGGTTCTGATCTGCTCGAACGATACCGAAGTCTTGTCGATGTAGTAATTGCCCGTGTTCGTGAGGGTCAGCACAACTTTCACCACCGGTCGTTCGGTAGCAGCCGACGCCTTGGGCAGATTGACCGGCATCCCCTTCGCCGTGGTCATGGCAAGAGACGCGATCATAAAGAACACCAGCAGGAAGAAGATGGTGTCGATCATCGGGATGATTTCGATGCGGGCTTTCTTAGGCTGATAAGCTCTTAATTTCACTGCTGCGTCCCTCCTCAGAAACCTCCGCGATCACATTCACCATTGCATTGCCGCGCATCTCGATCTCGGCAACAAGCCCTTTTATCCGCTCCTGCAGCCCATTGTAGCCGATCAGGGTGAAGATAGCGATAAAGAGACCGGTCGCAGTGGCAATGAGCGCTTCGGCAACGCCGCCCGTGATTGCGGTCGGTGTGCTGATTCCATCTTTAGTCGCAATGACATGGAACGCGGAGATCATGCCGGTAACGGTGCCCAGCAGACCGAGGAGAGGGGCAATCGTGATGATAGTGTCGAGGCATCCCAGGCGGCATGTGAGTGCGGCGGTTTCCCGCGTCCCCTGTTCCTCCATCGCTCTCTCAGCTCCGCGCTCCCCGAGGTGCATGCTTCGTATTCCCGCGCAAAGCACCCGGCTCACAGCCGATCCTCTCGATTCCAGGATCTCGATCGACTTCTTCACCTGGCCGCTATAAAGAGCATCCTCGGCGGAGTGAATAAGGTCCGAAACATCCTCATGCGCCTTCTTGACAGCGATATGCCTTTCCAGAAGAACCGCCACGGAGATAATCGAACATATTAAGAGGGGGATCATTACCAGGCCGCCCTTAGCAAGCAGCCCCACAGCGTCAACTAACCATCCCATTCAACAAAACCCTCCCGGTTCTGGGCAATATTAGCCCGCGCTATTCGCAGGACGAACAGCGGGTCGGATGTACGCAATCAACTATTCTAAGTTGTCGGCAATTTGACGGTCAGTCCTTACCCCGTCTTCGTTGCGTACTTAAGCGGATCGCTCGCGCCCGCAGCCGAAAATCCTGCCAGCCTGAGCTTGCAGCTATCACATCTGCCGCATGCGAGTTCCTCACCCTGATAACAGCTCCAGGTTAGTGAGTAATCCACTCCCAGTTCTATCCCGCGTCTTATCGTTTCCGCCTTGCTCAGGTTAATGAGCGGCGTGCGAATCCGAAACTTCCGTTCACCCTCGACCCCAGCCTTCGTGGCCAGGTTCGCAACCTTCTCGAACGCCTCGATGAACTCACTCCTGCAGTCTGGGTAACCGCTGTAGTCCACCTGGCTTACGCCTATGAAGATATCATTCGCCCCGATAGTCTCCGCATATCCCAGGGCAAAGGATAGAAATATCGTATTTCTCGCCGGCACGTAGGTCACGGGAATCCCCGACGACATCTCCGCAGTCTCCCTGTCCACTGGCACCTCTATATCATCAGTAAGCGCACTTCCACCGATTCCCCTCAGATCGAAGGTAACCACCAGGTGCTCCTTCGTTCCCAGGCTCTTCGCCACGGCCCTCGCGCTCTTCAGCTCCCTTGCATGCCGCTGGCCGTAGTCGAATGAGATCGCATAAATTTCGAACCCCTCCGATTTCGCAATAGCCGCCGTGGTGGCGCTGTCGAGCCCGCCGGACAGGAGGACAACCGCTTTCTTCATTGTTCTCCCTCCCAATCCCGCCGCCACTCGCACTGATAGGCATAAGCGCTGTGGTTATGGATCGACTCGAACGTCTCGCACTCGATCTCATACCACTTGATCGTATTATCCTGTCTCAGCATCAGCACACAGTCCCTTAGCACATCTTCCACGAATTTGGGGGTCGCGTAAGCTTTTTCGGTAACGAACTTCTCATCGCGGCGCTTGAGCAGGGGATATATATCACAGCTCGCCGTGCATTCCAGTTCCCGCACAAGGTCCTCGATCCAATAGAATGCATCTTTTTCATATCGAATTCGCGCCTTGATAACGCCTCTCTGGTTGTGCGCGCCCGCATCGGATATCTCTTTGCTGCATGGGCAGAGCGCTGTCACCGGCACTTCCACACCAAGGATAAAATCGAACCCATCATCCGATAGCGCGCCGGTAAACTCGCAATCATAATCAAGAGCGCTGGATATTTTAGAAATCGGCGCCTGTTTTTCCAGGAAATATTTGAACCTTACGGTCATGTGGGCGCGCTCAGCATTCAGCCGGTTCCTGATCTGGTCGAGGATCAGCTTGAGGTCGTGGCCGCCGAGGGGTTTCTGGCTCCACTTGAAAACGATCTCGATCAGCCGGCTCATGTGCGTACCCCGATACTGCTTGGGAAGATCGACGCTCACCGTCACATTCCCGAGCACAGACTGAAACCCATCGTCCTTACGCTTAATAAGCAGCGGCAGGTGAAGATCCTTGACACCCACCCGCTGAATATCAACTCCGCGTTTATCCGGAGTCATTGCAACATCTTTCATCAACTGCTTTGTCCCCAAAATGCCGTTCTATCCCTAGCGGCAACGTAAGTTTAGCTCACAAGCTTAACTATGTCAAGCCTGCCAGCAAATTCTTTTACCTGATTCTCCAGTAGGTGTTCAACCTTATTGCCTATTCTTATACGCACATATACAGCACTAAGGCACCGTCCCTGATTCATAATTACTCTCTCCCCTCCCCCACCCCAGCTATGGGTATATCCTAAAAATAAGATGGGGCAGATTAATGGCTTAGTCCGAGAGGAACGATAACGAGGCCTGGTGTTACTGATATCAATTGTTCAATAATATATCTATATTCCGGCATCACTTGACAGCCGACACACCCGCTTCTATAATGGGCTTAGTTCGAGTTTGGGGGTGAATTAAGCTGAGAGTCAGAGCTAAGGAGTTGCGCAAAACACGCAAGCGGTCCGAGGAAAGATATAAGGAGCGCGTTAAGCAGGAACCGGTCGCTAAGAAGAAGAAATAGCGATATTCCCGCTTTTGCTCTACAGAGGATTGCCGACTGCCGCTGGTTCGAATAGTTCGGATCTGTCGGTCAGTCGGCTTGTCTTTGTCTTCTCGTCGAATTCGACCCACAGGCAGTTGTCTACCGCATCGTGGATCGCTTCGACGTGCGTGATTATAATTATCTGCTCGAATCTGTTCTTCAGGTTCTGGAGCAGCGCGACCACGTTATCCCGCCTCACATCATCCAGCGACCCAAAAACCTCATCCAGAACCAGCAGCGAGAACGATTGCCCCGCCCGATCCGCTATCATCTGCGAAACCGCAAGCCTCAGCGCCAGGTTGACTATATCATCTTCCCCGCCCGATATCACCGGCTTAAGCTCGCCGTCATCGCGGATCATCGCCTGATAATTCTCATTAATTTCCAGCGTATTGTATCTGCCGTCCGTCATCCCCGCAAGCAGCTCACTCGCGATCGACTCCAGCTCCGGCCGAATCCGATCATTAAGCTCCGCGCGCAGCTTATCGAACGCGCCGGCGAGCGTCTCCAGATGCAGCCGCTCCGAGCGCTTCTCCTTCACCTGCTCCAGCCTCGATTTCAGAGACTCCTCCTCGCGCTCGATCTGCCCGAGAATGGCTCTCGCGGTATTCACCTCTCCACGCTGCCTCTCCACCGCGATCATCACCGCACTGAGCTTGCTCGACGCATCCTCGAACTCCCGGCTCAGCTTCTCATGCGCTTCAGCCGAAAATCCGATCTCCAGGAGAGCCCGCTCAGCGCCCGTTATCTCCGATTTCCTCGCATCCAGATGCACACCGAGCTCCGCAGCTTCACTCTCTACCCTTGGACCACGCTCCAACTCACCCTTCAGAGTAGCCGCCCGCTCCCTCTCCGGCTGAAGCGACTCTCTCACAGCCTCGAGCTCTCTGAACCTCGCCGCATCGAACCCCGCGGGCAGCTTCGCAAGCTCCGCCTGCAGTTCACCAAACAGCGCCGACTTCATCGCAAGGTCCTTACGCACTCCGGCGAGCTCAAAAACCTGCCCATCCGCTGCGCACTTCTCCGACCTAAGCCTCGCAATCTGCCCGACCAACGCCTCACGCGTCTTCATCAGCGACTCGAGTTCCGATCCCTCCGATTCCGCCTTCTGCTGTTCAGCCTTGAGCGCCCCGATCTGAGACCCGATCTCCCGCATCTGTTGATCGAAATTAGCAAGGACCTTATCGAGCTCATCGCCCAATTCGCGCTCGCACGTCGGGCACTTCCCATCGGCGCCAGCCTGAGCTATCCGCATTCGCTTCGCCGTAATCTCATCCCTTGTCGACCCAAGCTGTTTGATCCTCGCGCCCAGATCATGCATCAGCGCGACTTTCTCTTCCCTGCATGCCTGAATCTTTTTATCAGTATCCGCAAGCAGAGCCTCAGCCTCTCCGAGCGCCGCATTCATCTTCACCTGCAGATCGCCAGCCCCCCCAAGCCGCTTCTCGCTCGCCTGCAGCCGCTTGATATCCTCTTCCAGCGCCGCCGCCTGCCCGCCCAGTCGCTGACGTTCACTTTCGTGCTTCGAGAGCTCCGCGAGCTTCTTATATTCCTCCGCCACGTCCTTAAATCCAGCGAGCCTGGCTCTGATCACCTCGAACTCATCCCTCTTCTTTCTCAGATCCGCCAGCTCAATCCTGAGATGATTTAACCTCTGCTCCGACCTTGTCACATCCGCCCGATCGATCTCCAGCCTCCGCGATATCTCTTCCTGCCGCCTGGCCTTTTGATCCGACGCTTCCTTGAGCGGTTTAAGCCGGTCCACAGTCTCCTGGGCGGCCTTCCTCGCAGTTTCCGATTCATCAAGGATCTTTGTCGCTTCCGCGAGCTTGCCCTGCGCGGTCTTCTTTCGCTCTTTCAGCTCCTCAGGGTCCGCCAATCCCCTTTCCAGACCCTCGATCTCCCGCTGCATCCCCAGCTTGTCCTGATTCGCCTGATCGCGAGCCCTCGTGAGCCTGTCATAACCCAGCATCCGGCTGATCGCCACCGCGCGCGCCCGCCCCTCCAGCGCCGCCATAAACTCCAGCTGCTTCTGCCCCGTGAAGAAACTGGTGAAGAACGCCTGGTAATCCATCCCAAGCAGCGATGCGACCGCAGCGTTCACTTCCTTCGTCCCTGCTCTCAGTGCGCGCCCATCAACCTCCAGCACCGCCGACCCGGTCTTCGCGCCCGCATCCATCAACCGCTCCGCCCGATACCTCGATCCCCCGAGCTCGAACGTAAGCGCGACCTTAGCCTTCGCTCCGCCCTCCGCGGCTTTCGACCTTACGGAATCGTTATTCCCGCGCAAAGCCGGACTACCATAAAGCGCCCACGCAATCGCCTCGAGGATCGTGGTCTTCCCTGCGCCATTCGACCCGATTACCCCGGTGACCCCGTCCTCGAAGTCTATCGCTGAATGCAGGTGCTGTCTGAAGTTATCGAGCTCCAATCGGATCAGTTTCATATCTACTCCACCGCCACCTGCTTCATCAAATACTCCCTGCCCAGGCTCACAAGCCGATCTCTCTCGACCCCACCCGGCAGCTCAATCGCCTTCGCGAAGGCGTCCCACTCCTCTTCGAGCGGCTTCGCGCTCCCCGATTCAGCGCCAGTCGAATCCTTGCGTCCCGATCTCATCGGAGGCCGAATCTGCAGATCGAAATGGAGCGCTTCGGAGCGAATTTTTCTCACGGCGGCGAAATCCAGATCGGCCTGCACCGCGCGCGGCAGATTCTCAATGACCAGCCGCACGATCTTGTTAAGGTGCCCGCCCGGCACGCTCTCGATCCGCGCGCTGATCATATTATTAAGATCGCCCGCGCTCACCCCCGCCGCATCTATCGGCCGCAGATCGACCACCTCGCGCGTCGGCACTTTATGGAATTTAACCAGCTTGCGTTCATCGAGATCATACTCGATAAATCCCTTCTCGCACTTGCTCTCCTGCCAGATGCTCGAGCTCGTATACTCCAGCGACCCGGAATAATACGCATTCGGCGCAAGCTCCTCGAAGCAATGATAATGCCCGAACGCGATATAATCCCACGCGTCGCTGATCACCTGCGAGCGGCTGATCTCGAAAAGATCATAAGCATGCCGCACGATCCCCTCGACCGTCCCATGCACCATCAGGATATTGTGCTTGCTCGCGGGGTCCGGCTCGATCTTAAGGGAGGAAAGCTGCGGTAGCGCGCGGTGGCAGAGGCAGAATACAGATGTGTTCAGGTTTTTGAGCGGAACTTGTACATATTCGCTGTGCGCGACGTATATCCCCGGCAGGTTTGCGAATAAATCGAGGATACATCCCGTATCCGCGGAGCGAGGCGAATCGTGGTTCCCGCCGATAATAACCACCGGCGCATTCGTCTTCGCCCGAAGCGCCGCAAACTCCTTAAAAGTCTGTTGAATTGTCAGATTACTGGGCCGGACGACGTGAAACAAATCCCCTGCGATAAGGATGATATCAGGCCCAATCTCTGCAACCTGAGCAAGCGCGGTCTGAAACGCCCGAAAAACATCCGCCTCGCGGCGATTAATCCCCTGGCTGGTTATTCGATTATAAGCGCGATACCCAAGGTGGGTATCGGCGATGTGGATTATCTTCATTGGTTTATTTTATATAGCTATCAGCTTTCAGCTATCAGTGATCTCATTGATAGTAAGTACCGTTACGTTTTTTGAATCGCGGATACCGCGGATAGGAACGGATGGTACGGATGATCCACTAAGTCTTCATCCCAACCCGTAAATCCCGAAACTTACGCTACTGCACACTGGATTCCCGCCTTCGCGGGAATGACAGTACTTATTGCCTTTGATGATAAAGACTACCTATGAGCTCACTGATAGCTGACAGCTAAAAAAACCTCAATCTTTGAACGGATCATCCGAATCCGGATCGCTTACCACTCTTATCGCCGGCCTATCCTCATTAAACTGCTGCACCCCGGCTTTCTTTCTTATTGCATTCCTGAAGAAGCTATATGGATCTTCGGGAACCCGCTGCAGCGTGATGTTCATCGCCCTTACGATCTCCTCCGGGTCAGTCGACGCCGCGATCACATCTCTTACCTCGTTCCGACTCACCCCGCCGTCTATTCTCGCAAGATTCCTCCATACGGCTTCATCGAGCGGTAGATCATCGGACGGAGGGAACATCTTGATCCCATCCGGTCCGCGCAGCACATTCGGCCTGGGGAACTTCACGAAGATCGGCTGATTGAAGTGCGGATGCCTAATCATAAGCTGACCTTTCGAGAGCGTTGCAAGTTTTTCTTTTGTCGCAGACGTCAATACTTGATAACCTGGTGTCGCAAGTTCGTCCATGTCCATTCTACCATATATGCAAGTCGCGCTGTTCCCGACGATGCGCTTGTGCACCTGGCTCCTGAATTGCTGAGCGGAAAACAGCACCAGTCCCAAATACCGTCCACGCTCCGAGATATCCAGCAGCGTCTGCCTCAAATAAGTATCCTGGCCATCGGATGGCGCATACTTGTTGAGCTCATCCACCACCACGATGACATGCTTCACACCCAGGTTCCCCTTCTCCAGGTGCTCCCTGAGCTTACTCACCACTCGCGTAAACACCAGATCCTGCGCCTGCGCGTCCATGCTCGCCACATCCAGCACATACACACCCCGGTCCTCGAACTCACCCCACGGCAAATCCGATTCGAACTCATCTGGGCTAATCAATCCCTTATACCGTGTGCTGAGATTCGTAAGCCTGTTATACACCTTGCGTATCGTCGCGTAATGGTGCGTCTTGAACTCCGAGCGATTAGTCTGCTCCATCCATTGCAGAACCATATCGAACCACTTGTTAAGGTCCTGGAAGTTTCTTACTTCCACTTTTTGCGATTCGCTGATCTCCGCTACCTGATCGACAACCCTCTGATTGATGTATTGAATGAGCGCATCGGCTTTCGCGTCCACATCATCGCGGTTCATCACGACCTCGGTAAACTGCAGTATATCCTTAAGCCCCCAGGAAAGCGGCGTAACCGACCTGATCAGATCGGGATGAGTGCGCAGGGTGTTGAGATTCACCCTGTCCGCCTTAAACGGCGCAAAATATTTTACATTTCCGAACGGCTTGCACGCTATCCCCAGCTTCTTATACTTCTCCGCATCCGTCTCATCGAGCGTCGAAATCCCATGCGCTTCGTATAAATCAGCGTATTTATGCTCCTCCCCAGCATTAGCCGGAAAGTCGAGGAACAGCATATCGCAGCCCTTCACATTGAAGCAGACCACCGCAACGTCCTCTTTGAAGTGCGAGAATATGCTGAGGAGGATAAATTCGATAGAGCTCGTTTTGGTCGCGAGCCCCGATACGCCGGTAATATTCAAATGAGCCGCTTCGGGTCCGAGCAAAAACTCCGCATCCAGATACACCGGCGAAAGCAAATCCCCATTCTGATACAACCCCACCGGTATCTCTGACCTCCCCACATACCCGTCCATCCGCAGCGCCTTCGCAACCGCGAAATCATCAGCCAGATACACAGGCCCCACCGGCACCGGTTGCAAGGGCTCCTCCGGGTCCACCCTCAGCACCGCGGCTGTATATAATTTCACCTCGGGCCTTAGCGTGGGCGCGATCGTCCCCGGGTCCCCCTCCGAGCCGATATAATCGTGAAGCGCGGAGTTGAGGTCGGTAAACCCGAACCCTTCCACCACGACCCCATACACCTCCACCTTCGCCGTCTTCACGACAACCAGCGTTCCGATTCCCACCTTGGAATCGTTCGCCGTCCAGAAGCTGAAGCTGTATGCGGTGCTCGGTTTGGCCTCCGTAGCCACAACCCGCCCGATCTGCTGCATATCTCTTTGCGACTCTATCTCCATTTCACGCTCCCAACCCTATCATCGAAGCCTCCAGCATCGTCTTCGTCGGCGCAAGGCTCCGCAGATACTGCTCGCAATCCCTTATCGGATAAAACATCCTGTCCCATCGCGAATCCGGCAAACTGAGCGGACACCTCTCCGCAAGCAGCCACCGCGATAACTCATCCACCATCTCGATCGTCCGATCGTTCGCCGGCGCCTCGATCCTCACCAGCCCAAAATACACATCCTGCCCCTCGCACGGCCTCAAACGCAAATACCAGCTGTAAACCGGAGCCTGGTGCTCTCTCCCGAGCGGCTTGAAGATACCGCTGCGCTCCCCAGCTCTTAGCGACAATATCTTCCTCTGCTCCTCCATTGAAAAATACTGCGTCTGATGGCTTTTAATTACGCCGAGTACGTTAGGCGACTCATATCGCCGGTAATCCCCGCCCAGCGTCCCTCCGAGCGAGCCATCGACCACCAGCCAGTCCTGCCCGCCCTCCATCTTTTCCAGCCATATCTTCGCAAGCTCAGTTTCCAGCCTTCCGCGTGCATTGCTGATCGCCACCCTCGCGGCTTCCCGCAGTATCATCGGGTGCTCTTCCAGGGGCTTCTCATCGTTCTCCGTATTCACAGTTTTCAGCCCCGCCAGCATAAATCCGCTCGGTTCGACCATCCTGAAAGGAAAGAACAGCGCCTCACTAAACGCATGCCCCTCCGCGAACGTGCACATGCGCTTATCCTCGCCGCGCTCGCGTATCACCGCGGCGATGTAGCCGTAAACAATGGGAACCATCGAGAAGTAGAGCGGCACATGCTTGCGCTCTATTCCGTCCATAAAATATTTTAATCGACCAGCCTGCGGATCACCCACCGAAACCCCGTCCACATTCCCTTTCGGATCGACGAGCTCTGCCCTTCCCTGCTGCGGCTCGGTCCCGGCAGAATATCCTTCTTCTTCAGACCAGTCCTGGCCCGAGATAACGTGCATATCGGGGTTCGTTGAGTTTCTTATATATGAGGCAAGTCCTCGAAGCAGCTCACTCATCTTCAGCATCCTTCCCTGGCGTCCGGGCTGCGGATAGCTAGAATGTACCACCCGAGCCCACCGTCTGTCAACATGATTTTCGCACGGATGTTTGGCCTCCTGCATCATCCCACGTGAACTTTCCATGCCCGCTTTATGTTGAGCGGTGCATAGAAGGGTATAACATACGAGAGCAGTTTCTGGGATGGGCTCATGAGAGTCCTCGACTTGGGAAGGAGGAACAGCTAATGCGAGTCTTTACAATTCTAAGCGCACTCCTGGCCCTGTGTATTTTCAGCCTGCCGGCTTATTCACAAACTACTTCAGGGCAAACAGGCGTAGGCACAGGTACACAAACAGGGGTGACACAGCCAGGTGTCAGCCAGCCTAACATAGGGCAGGCAGGTCAGATGGGCACAACAATACCCAGCGCAAACCTGCCGGGCGCCTATCAGCAGCCGCAGGTCAGCTACACCCCTGGCCAGACAGGCACAGGCCCCGGTATGGTTCCCGGTCAACCAAGCATAACGGCCGGTACAGCGCCGGGCCAGGTTGGCGCCGCGCCCGGTACCGCGCAGCCGGGTTACTACAATCAATACGGCCAGTACATGTCTGGTCAATACGGAGCGGGACCTGCAGCCGTGGGACAATACGGCCAGGCTTATCCGTATGGGCAGTACATACCTCAGAGTGGTGTGACGCCTTCTATGGGGCAATACAACCAGTATGGACAATTCATTCCCAGCCAGTATGGAGCGATACCCTCCACCGCTGGGCAATATGGAGCAGGTCCATCTGGAGCAGCAGGACAAGCCGCAGCCGGGCAGAATTGCTACATACCGTTTTACACCGGTGTGCCCACACTCTACGGAACCGTCGGCGCCGGATGCGGATGCCCACCTTATGGCACTGGAATGGGCCAGTCGATGTATCAGCAGTCCGGTATGGGAGCCGGTATGGGAGCAGGCCCGATGATGGGAGGAATGAGCGGCATGGGCTGCGGAATCTCCGTCGATGATTCAGCAGTCTACGTAATGCGCGGCAATGAAATCCTGAAGCTCGACAAGAACGACCTTCACGTCATTTCGTCGCAGACAATCCCGCCTCCATCCGGCGCGGGAACCGGAGCAGGACCGCAAAATATGCAGCAGGGCACACAGGGAACAATGCTTGCTCCTCAATCCGTACCTATGCCGACTCCCAGCGTAACCAGCGGAGCAGGCCCTGTATTGCCGGCAACGGAGATGATGACTGACCGCCCTTTTGTAGTGGATCTGCTTAGCTCGATGCAGACAATGCCCTGCAACCAGCTAGAGCAGACCTATATCCAGGCAATAGTTCAGTCGCATGACGCCGCAATCGCATGGTCCAGGCTTGCGGAAACAAAAGCCAATCGTCCCCGGCTTCAGCAGTTCGCGCAGAAAGTAATATCTGACGAGAGCAGGATAAATCGGCGGTTCATCTCCTGGGACAAGTCCTGGTTCAAGGTAACCCCGACCACTGCGATACTTCCCGATGATCGCAATGAACTCACCAGGCTTCAGAGTCTCAGCGGTCAGGACTTCGACATCGCCTATATGAGAGCGATGATCACTCACTTCAGCGAAGCGATCGATCTCTCTAATCTTGTAGCCACCAAAGCTACGCACCCGCAGCTCAAAGCCGCTGCCGCATCGATGGCAAAAGAACATGAGCGCCAGCGCCAGCAGCTAAGGACCTGGCTGCAGCAGTGGTACGGTATCAGCGGTTAGTTCAGTCAAAAGGCCGGGGACATTCCCGGCCTTTTCTTCTTATCGGGCGTAAAACACTCAGCTATCGATCCCGAGAACCGTTTCCCATATCCTCGGCAGCGCTGCCCCGGCTGTATCCTGAACCCAAAAATCAGCATACCGCGTGAGAGCGCCCTCGGAGGGATTTACCTCGATTATTGTCGCTCCGCTGCGTTGGGCGTAATCAGCGAACCCGTAACCGCTCGAAACCTCACCCGATGTGCCTACGATCAACATAAGATCGCAGTTCGTTGAGCTGTTCACCGCGGCCATTAGCGCCTCTCTCGGCACATACTCACCGAACCATACGATATTCGGTCTGCAGAGCCCATGGCAGTCGATGCAGCGCGGAAGCGTATCTCGAGTGAACTCATCGGGAAAATCAAAATCCCGAACATCATAAACCTCCGAGCACTCCAGGCATCGCATCTGCCATGCATCCCCGTGGATCTTCACCATCTTGCGGTTTCCCGCGCGTTCGTGCAGATCATCGACGTTCTGGGTAGCCAGCAGGAACTCGGGATAATATTCCTCCATCCGCGCTATCGTAATATGCCCCGGGTTCGGCTGCGCCTGCGCGATCTGCTTCTGTCTCATTCGATACATATTCCACACCGTCACCGGCTCGCGCGTAAACCCATCCATTGTAGCAAACGTCATGGGGTCGTATTTCTTCCACTCGCCGTCGGTCTCCCTGAACGTAGGCAGCCCCGATTCCTTGCTTGCGCCCGCTCCCGTAAATACAAACACACGCTTCGCCTTGGCAAAAGCGCGAACCATTTCATCACTGCTCACTGCATCATCCCTCGTATCATAAACCACAGCCATATTATACCCCTTCTACCTACCCAATCACATATATGGAGCGTAGTGGTTTATCAGGTTATGCTTTGCTTATTGAACGAACAGAATATGCTCTCATCTCTGACGCTGGAGAATGGTAAAGAGTGCTCCCTCTCCCCCAGGAAAGGGAAATAGTTTGTACCAATATAAAGCCCATGAAGGTATAACAGCGAGCTGTCGCATGCCACAAATCACATTTCCTGGGGTATAATGCAGGCATAAAGAGGTGAAGAAGATGAAATATAAAATTTACGCACTGATCTTAATACTTATCCTTTCAGTAGCAACAATAGCAAACGCGGCATATCGCGAGGGAGAGATTCTTGTAAAATACAAATCCGGTCGTAGCCTGCAATCGATCGCTCCTGCCGTTGCCGGAGCAAAAACTGTCCGCAGCCTCGATCAGATCCGCACCCGTCGAATCGCGCTCCCGCCCGGAGTCTCGGTCGATGATGCCATCGCCAGCTACAGGAAAGATCCCAACGTCGAATATGCGACTCCCAACCACATCATCTCCATCTGCAGGGAGCCAAGCGACGAGTATTATTACTACTACGACGAATTCCTCGAAATGTATAGCTATGAGCAGTGGGGGCTCTATTCCGATCAATATCCGACCGCCGGAATCGAGGCGCCCAAGGCATGGGACATCAACACCGGCAGTCCCGATATAATCATCGCAATCATCGATACCGGTGTTTACGCCGAACATGAAGATCTCTACGCAAAGATCGTTCCCGGTCACAACTGCCTCAGCAGCGCTACCGACCCTAATGACACCGAAGACGACCACGGCCATGGAACATTCGTAGCCGGAGTTGCCGCGGCGATGACTGATAATGGCATTGGGGTCGCCGGAGTCAGTTGGGGCTCGATGATAATGCCGATTAAAGTGATGAACGCGAATGGTGAGGGAGCCGAGGATGACGCGGCAGCCGGAATTATCTGGGCGGCGGACCATGGAGCGAAGATTCTCAACCTCAGCCTGGGTGGCTACGACTACTCCCAGGCCGAATACGACGCAATCGAATACGCATGGAACAAAGGCTGCATAATAGTCGCCGCGAGCGGAAACGACGATACCGACCGCACCTTCTATCCAGCCTCATTCGAGCACGTTCTCTCTGTAGGAGCGACTAACGAATCCCGCCAGCGGTGCACATCTAATGACTGGGGCACTACCGAGACCGGTGATCCTCAGGGCAGCAACTACGGCAGCTATCTCAAAGTTATGGCGCCCGGCAACAACATCACGAGCACAAGCATCCCCGATCCGGATTGGGGCGATATACTCCCGCCATACACCGCATCCGCCGGTACCTCCGCGGCTGCTCCGTTCGTATCCGGCACCGCGGCTCTCGTCCTCAGCCAGTTCCCCACCTGGACCAACTCCCAGGTCGTAACTCAGATCGAGGACACATGCTATGACATCGGCGATCCCGGGTGGGACCAGTATACGGGCTACGGACTGATCAGCGCATATCGCGCGCTCAGCTCCGCTCCGGTGGTACCAACCAAGATCGGGGCGCTCACGTCTATGAGCAGTGGATCGATTGTCAGGGTGAGCGGCGCGGTTATCACCAGCGGCAGCTCATCTCTATACGATAGATTCTATGTCGAGCAGGACGACCGCACCTGCGGAATTTGCCTGCCGTTCGACAAACCTCCGGCGGGCTATTCCGAAGGCGATATCATCTCGATCTCAGGCACGCTTATGACCGTCGCGGGCGAGCGCTCCATCCAGGGCGCAATCCTAACCAAGACCGCTCACACGAACCCTGTAGCTCCCGTCGGCATGCCGAATAAATCGGTGGGAGGAGGACGCATCGCCCTTAAAGGTGGAATCACCGGAGGAACCGGACTAAATAACATAAGCATGCTGGTTACGGTCTGGGGAAGAGTGACTTCAGTCGGCTGGACCTATTTCTATATCGATGACGGATCGATGCGCTACGATGGTTCCGGCTTTAATGGCCTTAAAATTATCTCCGACCGCCTGACCCCGCCCATGGTCGGTTCACTGGTCAGGATAACAGGCGTATCGAGCTGCGAGCAGCCCCCGCGCTCAAATGTAACTATTCCAGTGGTCAGGGTACGCAAACAATCCGATATAATAACGATGTAATCCGACTGTGATTGAGTTGGCCATTATAAAAAAGCAGTGCAGGCTCGATATTGCACCGAGTTCGCACTGCCTTACATTCATAATTTTTAATTCTCCAGCCCCAGCCGGATGAACTGCTCCGCCGGTGCATCGCTCTCCCGCATCAACCGGATTAGATGCTCCATCATCTTATCTTCGATCCGAGTGTCCTTAATCGGCTTTTCCTGCCCTGGATCAGCTTCGAGGTCGAAAAGCATGGTCCCGAACCGATGCGGATTAAGCCACGGTCTCGCCGGGATCTTCAGCGTCGAACACCCCTTCGTAAATCCGAACGGCTCCGCCATCCCGGCGCCCCTCATCTCCTCGACCGAAAACGTATGCCGCATATGCGAAGGCATCAGCGTATATTCATAGACCGGAGAATTATCCGGCGTCACCGGCGCGCGCATATATACGTATCTGCCATCCGTCACGTTCACATGCCCGCCAAGCACACCGTATAACGCAGCCTCATGCACCGGCTTATCTTCATTAACCGTATTGCGTAACGCCTTTCCCTGCATATCGCCTGGGATATCCACCCCGAAATACTCCAGCACCGTAGGAGCCAGGTCGATCGTCTGCACGAGCGACGACCTTCTTTCCCCACGCTTCCGTAACCTTGGGTCCCAGATAAACAGCGGAGTATGCGCTACCTCGTTATAAAACGGCTGACAGCACTTCGCCCACCAGTCGTGCTCACCCAGAAGAAATCCATGATCCGTATTCACGATAAGCAGCGTATCATCCCATAAATTGAGATCGTCCATCAGATCGAGCACCCGCCCGAGGTGATGATCGCACATGCTGTGCAAAGCCGCGTTCATCATCCGGCAGTGCTTTACAGCTTCAGGCGACTCCGTTACTTCCCGGTAATTCGGCCAATCGAACGGAGGACCATCGTAATCGTGCGGATACATCTCCTGGAACCTCTCCGGGCTGAAGTAAGGCTCATGAGGATCAAACGTCTCGATAGTCAGGAACCAGTTATCTTTATCGCTGTTTGTCCGAAGGAATTCCTCTCCCATCGCGAACGTCTTTGCCTGCGGAAAATCCTCTTCCCGCTTTATATAGCTGCGGTTTACCCAGTCCTGCACGAGGCCATAACGCCGCTCATCGCCATTAAGTGTCTCCGGCAACTTAACAGGTCCGACGCACGATTTCCACGCATCTCCCTCCTGCCCGCGCGAAAGCTCGAATGAGTTGTACCGGGTGTGATAATTGCAGCCGCCCTCTTCCCAATAATGATAATGATCAGTGACCAGGTGAGTATACACACCGCTATTCTTCAGGATCTCCGGCATCGAATCATCAAACGGCTCTAACGGACCCCAGCTCCGGTGCAGGAAGTTATATCTCCCGGTATGAATCTCCCGCCGGGCGGGCATGCATGGCATGCTTCCTACGAAACAATTAGTGAAGGTGACAGTTCGCTCGGATAACCTCTGGAAATTCGGCGTATGCACCCAATCGCAGCCATAAGGCGACAGCATCCGCCTGTTAAGCGAATCGAACATCACCATTATTGCTTTCATATTCTGTTGTATCCCCTTTTCTTATGTCCGGCGAGCAGCCTCGCCTCTATATCATTCCGCACCGGTCAATAGTAATCCTGTCAGCCTGGTTTAAAAAGGAAAGGAGGGTAAAGTGATGGCATGGACAAGAACCGGATCGAGGCTTTCAGCGTAACCGTACAACCACCCCCACATTTCAACTTTGCGATAGATGGTCCATAATGTATCCAAACGACGGAGGTCATTATGGAAAACGCGGAACTACAAGAAAAGTGGCAGGAAATAATCGCTG
>Ga0123519_10004869_pt1 | contig 21557 bp, 20 predicted proteins | sample YelNatPaOPRAMG02_FD_87396 | JGI IMG/M metagenome (GOLD analysis project Ga0123519, IMG submission 87396) | Hot spring microbial communities from Yellowstone National Park - Yellowstone National Park OP-RAMG-02 (version 2) | ecosystem: Environmental > Aquatic > Thermal springs > Hot (42-90C) ...
AATTCAGGCGGATGAAGATATAGTCCGACCTTGCCAGTAATGGCAAGAATACGACAGAAATGTTCGTATCGCGCAACAAAATTTTAATTTTTAGAATTTTAAAATTGAAAATTGATTGAAAATTAGAAATTGAAAATTGAAAATTTTGTTGCGAAGTAACAATGTGACCCTTGTAGTCCACGCCCTAAACGATGCCGACTAGCTGTTGGGAGTATCGACCCTCTCAGTGGCGAAGCTAACGCGTTAAGTCGGCCGCCTGGGAAGTACGGCCGCAAGGCTAAAACTCAAAGGAATAGACGGGGACTCGCACAAGCGGTGGAACATGAGGTTTAATTCGATGGTAAGCGAGAAACCTTACCAGGGCTTGAAATCCTAGTGACGTCTTGCTGAAAAGCGAGACTTCTTCAAGGACACTAGGACAGGTGCTGCATGGTTGTCGTCAGCATGTGCCGTGAGGCGCTCCCTTCAATGGGGAAACATGCGCAACCCTCGTCAGCTGTTATATGTGTCAGCTGAGACCACCCCGCCCTTTTGGCAGTAGCGATTTTGTTTGATATACTTTACTTTATGTATTATGTATATTTTATAAAAAGTATAAATAAAAAATTCAGTTATGTTGGCTATACTGATAATTTAGAGAGACGATTTAAAGAACATAATACTGCTAAAGTATTATCAACAAAATCTTATGCGCCTTTTAAATTAATCTATTACGAAGCTTATAGTAATAAGAAAGATGCTGTTTTGAGAGAGCATCTTTTAAAACATCATGGCAGTGTAATAGGACATTTAAAAAGACGCATAAAATATAGTTTAGAAAGTTAGTGCCAAAAGGGCGGGGAGGAAGGTGAGGATGACGCCAAATCAGCATGGCCCTCTGATGCCCTGGGCAACACTCATGTTACAATGGCCGGTATAATGGGTTGCCAAAGCGTAAGCTGGAGCTAATCCTCAAAACCGGCCCCAGTTCAGATTGAGGTCTGCAACTCGACCTCATGAAGCCGGAATCGCTAGTAATCGCGGATCAGCACGCCGCGGTGAATACGTTCTCGAGTCCTGTACTCACAATAAACGCGCCTGGCAGGTAAATAAGCCAAGAAGTTAAAATCTTCTCTTCCGATGCCGTCATCGGAACGTAGCTGAATCACAGTCATTTAGGCGCCCAGTCGCTAAAAGAAAAGCGATCAGCGTTCTGGGTTTAGCCTAGAAACCGCGAGGTAAATGACAGAGGGTGAGGAGGCAAACAGCAGTCCAAAATATTAAAAGGATGATCGAGCTATGAATGGGCGGTGAGCATAGCGAAGATCTATTGAAAGATCCTTTTTGGAATGCTGGGAATGGTTTATTTACTGACCCAGGGAGATCTGACGTAGTTTACTCCAAATTTATAAGGAGTATAATGAAACTAACGCTGCGTCAGAAGTCAGCTGGTTCATAGTAATCAGTTTCACTAAAGTGAAACTCGCGGATAAACACGGATTAAAGCGCGGATAATTGCAGATACGTAAAAACTATCTGCGTGAATCTGCGTAGAAATCGGCGCAAATCAGCGTGTTCGCGAAGCGAACAGAAGAAGGGACCACTCTAATGCTATGCTTAATCCTTACTACATTACTGGTTTAGTAGATGGCGAAGGCAGTTTTACTGTCTATATAAGAAATCCTGATGTATCTAAAAAAATTAAAAGGCGAGTAAGAGCGGAACCGAGATTTTATATTAAGTTTATAGAGAAAGATAAAAAAATTCTTTATTAAAAGAATTTTTTGGTTGCGGCAATGTTTATTTTCAGAAAGATAAACGCCTTAATCATCAAAACTGCTATCGCTATGAAGTAGCTAACAGAAAAGATTTAGAAAAAATCATTATTCCGTTTTTCCAGAAAAATCAATTGCGATTAGAATCAAAAAGAAAGGATTTTAGAATTTTCTGTGAGTTAATGAAAAGGATTAAACAGAACAAACATTTAACCGAGCGAGGATTAAGAAAACTTTTTCAAATTAAAAAGAAAATGCATTAGAGCTCGCCGGATGCGGGAAATCCGCTCGTCCGGTGGGAACGTCAACTCTAAGTTTCATAGAGGACAATCGCCCGTCACACCAAGGGAGCCGGGAGAACCTGAAGCCCAGCCCTTTGGGTAGGAAGTGCAAAGGAAAACACTAAATTCAAAAAATCCTAAATTCTAAGCAATCTCAGGGATTTGTTTAGGATTTAGATATTAGGATTTAGAATTTCTTTGTTTACTTCATGAACAAAGGGCTGGGTTAGGGTTAACTCGGTGACAAGGGTGAAGTCGTAACAAGGCACGGGTAGCGGAAGCTGTCCGTGGATCAATTAAACTAAAACTCGCGTCGCTATAAGTTCAGCGACGAGTTTTCAATTGGGACAACAAAAAAGTTTTTAATAAAATTCAAATAGGTTTTTAACAAACTTTAAAAGATATTTAGGCATTTCGCTCAGTTTTTTTATATGCTATAATAAATTTCAATGACTAACAGCAAAACGATTTTATTAGTTGAAGACGAACCGCTTCTTTCCAATATTTTGAAAAGCCGATTGGAAAAAGAAGGTTTTAAAGTTTTTCAGGCGCGAGATGGAGAAGCGGCTTTAAAATTTTTAAAAGAAGCAAAGCCGGATTTTATTCTTTTAGATATTATTTTGCCAAAAATTTCTGGTTTTGAAATTTTGGAGGAAATGAAAAAAAATCCTGAACTTCAAAACGCGCCAGTGGCGATTATTTCTAACTTAGGTCAAGAAAGCGATATTCAAAAAGGACGCTCTTTAGGCGCCATTGATTATTTTGTCAAAGCCCAAGTGACTATTGATGAATTAGTTAACAAAATTAAACAAATGGTGGTTTAACTAAAACCTAAAGTTATCCACAGTTTCGCTCTTGCGGGGGGGGGTTATATGATATAATATTTAAAAAGGTCGAACAGCGATTCAAAACTATCAGCGATCCAAAGCTACGAATACATCCGAATCTACAAATTTTTGGATCGGTTTAGTTTTCTAGAGGTTTTATGAGAATATGAAAAAAGGTTTTACTTTAATTGAACTTTTAATTGTTATTGCTATTTTGGCTGTTTTAGCTACCGCGGTGATAACAGTTTTAAATCCAGCGGAGTTATTAAAACAAGCGCGGGATTCGACAAGGATTTCTGATCTGGCTGCTTTAAACAGCGCTATTTCTCTTTATTTATCTGATGTTAGTTCGCCGAACTTAGGAAGTTGTAGCGCTTCGACTGCCCGCTGTACAGCCAGCAGCACCTCAGGATTAGTAACTCGGTCAGCGTGCAGTGTTGTCACAAGCACGAATGTTACTGGCAGCGGATGGGTGGATATTAACTTTACCTCTATTTCTTCTGGTTCACCTTTGCCTAAAGAACCAATAGACCCAGTTAATAATAGTTCTTATTTTTATTCATATGGTTGCGATAACAGCAGTTTAAAATATGAAATTGATGCGCGCTTAGAAAGCAGCAAATACGCATCAACAACTCAAACTGATGGCGGCGATACTTCCAGCGTTTACGAAGTGGGCAATAGTTTAACTTTATAAATTAAAAATTAATAAGCTAAGATAATTTTTAGATATTGAGATACTTTGTTTTTAAGCCATTTATGTTTATAATTAAAAAATGGTGGTTTTTTTGATTTCTTTAGCGATTCTTTTAATTATTTTTCTTTTGCAGATTCTTTATTTTTTTGGTTTTTTAAAAAAAGCAAAAATTTTTAAATCCTTATTCTGGCTCATTATTTTTATCGCTGTTTTAATTTTTATTTATTTAATTTTTCTTCAAGCAAAAATTTGGCAAGAATCTTCTTTTTCCCGTTTTTTGGTTCCACCTTATAAACCTTTTAGCTTTGTGATTTTTTATGTTCTTTCTCATTTTGGGATGAATTATTTGATTTCTTTGGGAGCGGCTTTGATTTTTTTAATCGTTTCTATTAGCTTCAATAATTTTTTTCAAAAAAGATTTTTTGAAGATGAAGAACCTTATTTAGGAAGTTTAGCTATTTTTATTTTGAGCTATCCTTATTTTCTTTATTATTTAGTTTTCGTTTTGGGCTTTGGTTTGTTAAGAGCGGTTTTTATTTATTTAATAAAAAAGAAAAAAAATCGTTTGTCTTTTTACTATCTCTGGCTTCCTTTGGCGATTTTTACTATAATAATTAAAATATGGTTAATATTTCACCCGCTAAATTAAAAGATCTTTTAATTAAAGAAGGCATTATTGAAGCCAGTGTTTTTGATGAAGTTTTAAAAGAAGCCCAGTTAAAAAAACAAAATTTAATTGATATTTTAATTTCGCGGCAAATAGTTAATCGCGATTATCTTTATCTACTTTTAGCCAAATATTTTGGCGTAGAACGTGTCAATTTCAATTTAAGAAAAATTGACGAAAAAGTTTTAGAACTTTTACCAGAAGATGTGGCAAAAATCAGACGGGTTTTGGTTTTTGGTCAAGAAGAAGACGGCACTTTTGATGTCGCTATGGCTGACCCGACTGATTTAGAAACAATTGATTTTTTGACGCTGCGTTTGGGAAATAAAATAAAACCATTTTTAGCCACTGATGAAGATTTAAACCGCGGCTTTGTTTTTTACGGCAAAAAATCAACTGAAGATTTTAAAAAACTGATTGAAGAAAGCATTAAAGAATCTTTGCGTTCCAAAGCCAAGGCGCGTTTGGAAGAAGCGGCGCTGGATCTGCCGATTGTGGCGATTGTTGATAATTTGTTAAGTTATTCTCTTTCTCTTCGCGCCTCAGATATCCATATTGAAATTTTAGAAGATACGGTTTTGGTGCGTTTTCGGATTGATGGCATTTTGCATGAAATTACCCGCATGCCTAAAGAAATTCAACCAGCGATTATCGCCCGCATTAAACTTTTAAGCAATTTGCGTTTAGATGAACATACTCATCCTCAAGATGGCCGTTTCCGTTATCGCGTAAGAGAAACATTGGTGGATGTGAGAGTTTCTATTGTGCCCACTTTTTATGGCGAGAAAGCGGAGATGCGTCTTTTAGCCGCGGCGCAAAAACCTCTTTCTTTTTCCGAATTGGGAATGATGGATTATACAAGAAAATTAATGGAATTAGCTATTACCAAAACCTATGGAATGATTCTTGTCTGCGGGCCAACGGGTGTTGGTAAAACGACCACCTTGTATTCAATTATGAATGTTTTAAACCGACCAGAGATAAATATTATTTCCATTGAAGATCCGATAGAATATGATATGCGCTACATTAATCAGATTCAGGTTAATCCAGCGGCGGGAATTACTTTCGCTTCGGGTTTGCGTTCAATTTTGCGGCAGGATCCAGATGTGATTATGGTGGGAGAAATTCGGGATTCAGAAACCGCTAATATTTCAGTTCAAGCAGCTTTAACCGGCCATTTGGTTCTTTCAAGCCTTCATACTATTGATGCGCCAGCCGCTGTGCCGCGGTTAATTGATATGGGAGTGCCGCCGTTTTTGGTTGCCGCGGTTTTAAATGTTGTTTCATCTCAGCGTTTAGCCAGAAAGATTCATCGGGATTGTATTGAGTCCTATGCGCCGAGCCCCGAGGTTTTAAACCTAATTAAACGTCAACTAAAAGAATTAAATTTAGACCCGGCAAAAGTAAAAATTCCCAATATTTTTTACCGGGGTAAGGGTTGTCCCGGTTGCAATTATACGGGTTATTCAGGCCGCATTGGTCTTTTTGAAGTTTTGGAAATTGATGAAAATATTCGTCGTTTAATTATTAGCCCCAATTTTTCTTTGGATGCTTTAAAAAAACAAGCCCAAAGTCAAGGAATGATTACGATGTTTGAAGATGGCTTAAAGAAAATTGAGTTAGGTTTGACAACCATTGAAGAAGTTTTAAGAGTCATTAGAGAATAAAAATTATGAAATTTCATTACATTGCTTTTCAACCAGATGGCAAATTAACAGAAAATGATTTAGAAGCCAAGGATTTAGCGGAGGTGCTTGTTTATTTAAGAGACCACAATCTCAAACCGGTAAGTGTTAAAGAGATTGAAAAAAGTTTTGAAGCGGAAAAAAAAATTGGCGGAGGAAGAATTAATTTAACTGACCAGATTTTTCTTTCCAAATATTTGGGATTAATGCTCAAAATGGGAACTGGTCTTTTTGAAGCCATTAATATCTTAATAGAAGATTTTAGCAAAAAATCGCTTCGGTCTTTTCTTTTGGAGGTGAGAGATGGTTTAGAAAAAGGTCAACCATTTTATCTTTCTTTTTCAAAACATCCGCAAATCTTTAGTCAGGTTTATATTAATTTAGTTAAAAGCGGCGAAGCCTCTGGTAATTTAGAAAAAGTTTTTGATGACTTAAGCGAAATGCTTGCCAAACAAAAAGCTTTGAAAGATCAAGTGCGCAGCGCCTTAATTTATCCTTTTATTTTGCTTTTCACTTCAATTTTAATCGTTATTTTTTTAATCACTTTTGCTCTTCCCAAAATCGCCAATGTCTTTACTCAGAGCGGTTTTGAACCGCCGCTTTTTTCCCGAATCATTTTTAGTGTTGGTTTATTTTTTGGTCATTATGGTGGTTGGTTTTTGCTTGTTTTTGTTTTAGCTTTTGTTGCCCTTTTTTATTTTTTCCGTTCTTCAATTATTTTTAAAAATTGGTTTTTGACCATTTTTGAATCTTTGCCCGGGGTAAAAGATTTGACAAAAAAAATTGCTTTGCAGCGGTTCGCTTCAACTTTAAGCTCTCTTATTAAAGCCGGCATGCCTTTAACTCAAGCTTTGGAAGTCACCGCTGACGCCGTGGGTAATTTAGAACTTCAAAAAGCTTTACTAAGAATTTCTCGTGAAGGTTTAAGTCGGGGACTAATGCTTGGCGAGGCTTTTCGCCGAGAACCGTATTTTCCCAGAACCATTGTGAATTTAATGACGATTTCAGAAAAAGCCGGGCATTTAGAAGAAATTCTTTCTACTTTGGCTGATTTTTACACCAAAGAAATTGATAGTTCTTTAAAAGCCTTAGTTGCTTTTTTGGAGCCCATTCTTCTTTTAGTCATTGGTTTTATTATTGGTTTAATCGCTTTGGCTATTTTAATTCCAATTTATCAGTTAACCACCCAGTTTTCCGTCTAATTTTATGAAACGATTAAAAAAATTTTTCGGCTATACCCTCACGGAACTTTTAATTGTGATTGCGATTATAGGAATTATTTCTGGTATTGTTTTTGTGAGCTCGCCGAATTTGCGCCGCTTCAAAGAACTAACTTTAACCACTCAGGAAATAATGTCTGTTATTCGCGATACCCAAAATCGTTCAATGACTCAAGAAAGCGGGCAAAGATGGGGCATTCGTTTTCAAAATTCCACCAGCACCAATCATAGCTATACTGTTTTTAAAGGCTTAAGCTACGCCTCCGGCACCGTGGTTGCGACTTATTATTTAAAGCCTTATATTCAATTTTCTGATCCCTCAACTGGTTTGGCAAAAGAGGTTGTTTTTCTGCCTATTTCCGGTTTGCCTCAAGCTTCAACAACTATTAAAATTAATTTAGTCCCCAATTCAAATGTTTCAACAACAATTGTCATAAATGAAAATGGAAAAATTCAAAATTATTAAAAACCATTCGCTTTCAGAAATAAGGGGCCAGTCTTTAATGGAAGTGTTAATTGGTTTAGCAATAGTCGCAGTTATTATTGCTGCCGCGGCAATGGCGATTTCTTTTGGACTTCAATCAAACAAAACTAATCAAAGAAATCAAGTCGCTTCTTCTTTGGCTCAACAATTAGCGGATAAAGTCAAAGCTATTAGCGATGCCAATTGGAATGATATTTACAATTTAGCGGTAAAAAGTTCTTCCAGTCAGTATTATGTCAATGCCTCAGGCACGGCTTTAACAATCGCGAGCGGTACAGCCACGACCAGTTTAGAAGGCATTGTTTATACTCTTTTCTTTTCGGTTGAAAATGTTTGTCGTTCCAATGATGCTTCAAGCACGATTACTAGCACTGCTCCTTGTCCCAGCGGTTCTTCAGAAGATCCTTCAACTCAAAAAATCACTGTTTATACGCGCTGGCCAGCAGCTGCCCGAACCGGGGAGATAAAATTTTCTTATTATTTAAGTCGGTGGAAAAACAGAGTTTTTAAACAAAGCGATTGGTCCGGCGGCGCTGGTCAAGAAGGTCCGATTACTGAGCCAAATAACAAATACGCCACTTCTTCAGATATTGACGCCTCAGCGAGCGGCGTTATTAAAATCCAAGGTTTTTAAAATAAAAATTAATTAAGAAAAAAAAGTTTGTTATAATTTAGATATGGCAATGAATCAAATGAACAAAGAAGCGGACTTTCATAAGGTCTTAGAACAAGATCTTCAAAGATTAGCCAAAGAAATTCGGGAAAAAAGAAAAAGTCCGGAATTTCAAAAACTGCCGGAACGAGAATTAGTCAAAGAATCATTAAAAGCTTTTGCTGGGACACCAACACCATCAGTTAAAATTTCTGTTTCTCCTTCAACGCCTCAGCCCAAAGAGAAAACTCCTGTTTCTCCGTCGCCTTTTCTTCCTCAATATTTTCAAAAAACCGAAATTCCGCCAGAAATTCAATTTAAAGTTGAGAAACTTTTGGATTTTACTTTGCATCAAGGGCTTTTAAAAGGGATTAAGGAAGCTCAAAACCAACCCCCTTTTATTGAAGATGCTTATCACGACGCGTTGGTTGATAAAATTCTTCCGGAATTAAAACGTCGGGGAATGCTTAAATAAATTTTTATGGCTAATTATTTTTTCTTGGTTGTTGGCGGCGTAATTTTGAGTCTTGGTTTGCTTTTTTTAATTCTTTTCAATTTAAGAAAGCAGCAATATCAAAAAATTTTAGACGAACTCCAATTGAAACTGCTTTCTATTAAATTGGTGAAAGGCTCAAAAGAAGGAAAAGATTTAAAACACGAAATCAATCTTTCTGAGCAACTTATCAATACCCTCGCTTATTTGAAAAAACCTTTTGTTTTTGAAGCCGCTGTTGCTTATGTGGGCGAAGAAATCACTTTTTATGTGGCTGTTCCTGATTCTTATTTATTAGCGGTGAAAAAACAAATCGAGTCTCTTTTTCCTGCTTCTCAAGTGGAGCCGGTTGAAGATTATAATATTTTTAATTATTTGGGTTTTACCGCCGGCGCTTTTGTTTTACAAAAAGAAAATAAGTCTTTGCCGATTAAAACCTATCAAGAATTAGAAAGCGATACTTTTATGCCGATTGTTGGCGGACTTTCCAATGTGAATGCTTTAGGCGAGGGAGGAGCTATTCAAGTGGTTGTTAAACCTGCCTCTTCTTCTTTTAAAAAGGAATTTTTATATATTTTAAAAAATTTAAAAAAGGGGAGAAAAATGCTTCCTTCTAAAACTCAACAATTTTTCACCGAAATGCGTGAAATTTTGGAGTCGCCGGCAAGTCAACAGCAGCGGTTTTATAGAGAAAAAGTTATTGATGAAGTAGCGGTGAAAGCGGTTGAGATGAAACTTTCCAAACCTCTTTTTGAAGTGAATATCCGATTGGTGGCTTCAGCTTCAACGCCAGTGGAAGCGCAATCAATTTTAGACAGTATGACAGGTGGGTTTTCTCAATTTACCGCTCCGCAGCGCAACTCTTTTAAAGTCATAAAAGCGAGCAATCTAAAAAAATTTACTCATCAATTTTCTTTTCGCGAATTTGATTCAGCGACAGCCATGGTTTTAAATAGCGAAGAACTGGCAAGCATTTTTCATTTGCCCACTGTTTTTACTGATATTGCTAAAATTAAATGGCTAAAGTCGAAAGAAGCCGAACCGCCAATAAATGTGCCAGAAGAAGGATTAATTTTAGGCGTGAGTATGTTTCGCGGCAAAAAGAAAATGATTTATTTAAGTGACAAGGATCGTCGTCGCCATCTTTATGTTATTGGTCAAACCGGTACGGGTAAATCAGTATTTTTGAGCAATATGGCAGGCGATGACGTGAAAAGAGGAAAGGGCATTGCTTTTATTGATCCTCACGGCGATACCGCGGAAACAATTCTTAGTGTCGTGCCTAAAGAGCGAGCGGAAGATGTGGTGATTTTTGATCCAGCGGATTTAAATCGACCAGTGGGGCTGAATATGCTGGAGTATGATTTTAATCGACCAGAAGAAAAAACTTTTGTGATTAATGAAATGCTCGAGATTTTTGATAAACTTTATGATTTAAAAACAACCGGCGGTCCGATGTTTGAACAATATTTAAGAAATGCCTTAGGACTTTTAATGGAAGATATGCCCAATGAGCCAGCAACGCTCACCGAAGTGCCAAGGGTTTTTACTGATGCCGAATATCGCGAAAGAAAATTGAACCGAATTAAAAATCCGATTGTGGTTGATTTCTGGATAAAAGAAGCGACAAAAGTTGGCGGCGAAGCTTCTTTGGCAAACATCACTCCTTATATCACTTCCAAATTCAATATTTTTCTCACTAATGATTATGTGAGACCAATTATTGGCCAATTTCATTCAACCATTGATTTTAGAAAAATAATGGACGAAGGAAAAATTTTAATTGTCAATCTTTCCAAGGGGAAAATCGGTGATATCAATGCTAATCTTTTAGGAATGGTGATTATTGGTAAACTTTTAAAAGCCGCTTTTTCTCGGGTGGATATTCCAGAAGATGAACGCCGAGACTTTTATCTTTATATTGATGAGTTTCAAAATTTTTCGACAGATTCAATTGCCACTATTCTTTCCGAGGCGCGTAAATATCGTCTTGATTTGATTATTGCTCATCAGTTTATTGCCCAATTAACAGAAAAAATTCGCGATGCGGTTTTTGGTAACGTCGGCTCGATGGTGACTTTTCGCATCAGCGCCCAAGATGCGGAATTTGTGGCGAAACAATTTGAACCGGTTTTTGGCATTTCTGATTTGATAAACATTGATAACTTTAACGCCTATGTGAAGCTTCTTATTAATAATCAACCCGCTCCTCCTTTTAATATTAAAACCTTGCCGCCTTTGACTGGTAATCCGGAAATCGTCGGCGTGCTTAAAGAGCTTTCTCGTTTGAAATATGGCCGGGACAGACAGGAAGTGGAAGAAGAGATTTTTGAGCGTTTAAGAACTTAATTTATGAGCAAAAAAGATTATCAACTTGTTTCTTTAATTGGCTTTTTGGTTGGCTTTTTAATTCTTTGGCCTTTAACCAATCTCGGATTAAAAATTAATTTTTTGAAAGGCGCCCTTTCAGTTTTTGGTTTTACTGTTTTTGCCCCCTTTGCTTTGTGGTTGATTAATATTTTGAGCCGTTTTTTTCCTATTTTAAAACAGTTCGGAAAATTTGCCGCTGTCGGCACTCTGAACACGCTTTTGGATTTAGGGGTTTTGAATTTTTTAATTTTTTTAAGTGGTTTAGCCAGTGGCGTTTTTTATGTGGTTTTTAAAGCGATTTCTTTTTTAATAGCAACCACCAATAGTTATTTCTGGAATAAATTCTGGACTTTTCAAAGTCGTCTGCCGGTGAGTCTAAACGAATATATCCGTTTTGCTATTTTTACTTTAGTGGGTACTCTTATTAATGTGAGCGTGGCTTCTTTAATTGTTAATGTCATTGGTCCGCCAGTCGGTTTTTCTCCAAAACTCTGGGCTAATATTGGAGCCCTTATTGCCGTTTTTTGTTCTTTTATGTGGAATTTTTTAAGCTATCGGCAGATAGTTTTTAAATCAAATAAGTAAAAATAACAATGAAGCCTTTTTTATCAATTATTATTCCGGCTTACAATGAAGAAAAACGCATTGCCGCCACACTCATTGACATTGATTATCATTTAGCCTTAAAGGATTATTCTTATGAAATCATTGTTATCAGCGATGGCTCAACAGACGCTACTGTTTCAATTGTTAAACGTTTTAGCCATTTGATAAAAAATCTTTATTTGATTGAAAATAAAGAAAATCATGGCAAAGGATTTGTTGTGCGGCAAGCGATGCTTTATGCCAAAGGTCAGTGGCGTCTTTTTACTGATGCGGATAATTCCACTTCCATTGATCAATTTGAAAAAATGCTTCCTTATTTTAAAGAAGGTTTTGAAATAGTTATTGGTTCACGGGCAATAAAAGGAGCGAAGTTAATGCCGGCTCAACCTTTGATTCGCCGGGTTTTGGGTCGTCTTTCCAATTTATTGATTCAAATTCTTCTTTTACCGGGGATAAAAGATACCCAATGCGGTTTTAAATGTTTTTCTGATAAAGCGGCAAAAAAAATTTTTTCCTTAGCAAAAATTGACCGTTGGGGATTTGATATTGAGGCTTTGGCTTTGGCAAAAAAAATGGGTTATAAAATTAAAGAAATTCCGGTAGTTTGGAAAAATGATTTGCGTTCCACTGTTTCTGCCAGCGCTTATTTTTCTACTCTTTATGATTTATGGAAAATTTTTTGGTCTTTGAAAAAAGGCAAATACCCGCTATAATTGATATAATGAAAATATGGAGAATTCTGAACTGCGTCAAGATTTAGTTTCTGGCGATTGGGTAATTATTGCGCCGTCTCGTTTGCATCGGCTGAATCAATTTTTAAAAAAGAAAGTGAAAACCGTTATTCCTTCAAAGAAAAACTGTCCTTTTGAAGGCAAAAAGTTTTTGAAAAGAATTGAGGGAAGAATTTTTCTTTCTTGGCCAGAAACAGGCCAGCCAAAAATTTTAATTTTCCCCAATGATTATCCGGTGGTTAATCATCTTTTAAATCATCGAAAAGAAAAGGTGTTTTTAAAAACTGTTGGTCCTTATAATGTCATTGAAGGAAAAGGACGTCACGATTTGGTGGTCACTAAAAGTCATTTAAAAGATTTTTCCGACCTTTCTTTAGAAGAAGCCTTTCAATTATTAGTGGCTTTTCGCGACCGCTATTTAATGCTTTCCAATGATAAAAGATTGGCTTATGTTTCTATTTTTCATAACTGGGGAGTGTTAGCCGGCGCTTCGGTTTATCACCCTCATTATCAAATAATTTCATTGCCGATTATTCCTCCTGATGTCAGCCATTCTTTAAATGGCTCTCGGCGTTATTATAAAAAACATAAAGAATGTGTTCATTGCCGCATTATTAACTGGGAGAAAAAAGAAAACAAAAGAATTATTGCTGAAAACGAAAAAGCGATTGCTTTCGCGCCATTTTTTTCCAAAAATCCTTTTGAAATCAGGGTTTTTTTAAAAAAACATTCACCTTATTTTGAAAACAGCTTAGATGAGGAATTAAGAGATTTTGCTTTTGTTTTGCGTCAAGCTTTGAGACGGCTGAAAAAAAGACTTCATCATCCTGATTACAATTTTTTTATTCATACTTCACCTTTAAAAAATAAAAAGAGCTATAGTTTTTATCATTGGCATTTAGAGATTTTACCAAAGTTTAGTATTCAGGCGGGATTTGAGTTAGGCACCGGCATTGATATTAATGTTATTGATCCAGATTTCGCTGCTAAAATTTTAAAAAGAGGTTACATCTTAAAATGAAAAAAATTATCGTTTTCAATTGGAAAATGAATCCTTTAAGCGAAGCTGAGGCAGGACGTTTAGCTAAAGTCGCGGATTCTTTTTCAGTGATTATAGCGCCGCCTTTTGTTTTTCTTGATTTTTTAGCTCACCTTTTAAAAAAAGCCTCGTTAGCGGCCCAAGATTTATTTTGGGAAGAAAAAGGAGCTTTTACTGGCGAGATTTCACCAACGATGTTAAAAAAATTAGGTGTTAGCTATGTGATTGTTGGCCATTCTGAGCGTCGGCTTTGGCTTAAAGAAACTGACCAAATGATAAACAAAAAAATTTTAGCTGGCCTTTCCGCTGGTTTAAAAGTTATTTTATGTGTGGGAGAAAATTTAGCGATTCGTCAGCGCGGCTTAAAAGCCGTAAAAAATTTCATTAGCCATCAATTAGAAAAAGACCTAAAAAATATAAATGATAAATCAAAACTTATCACTTCTAATTTAATATTTGCTTATGAACCCATATGGGCAATTGGCACGGGCAAAAATGATAAGCCAGAAGATACTGTTGAAATAGCAAAGTTTATAAAAAAATCACTAATTACTAACTACCAACTACTAAATCCTAAAGTGTTGTACGGCGGTTCGGTTAATTCTAAAAATTTAGCCAGTTTTTTAAATTATTCTGAAATTGATGGCGCTTTAATTGGCGGCGCCAGTTTAAAGGTCCAAGAAGTGAAAAAAATTATTTCTTTTATTCAATATTGATGAAACGGGGAATGAAAAAATTTTTTTACGGCTTGTTTTATTTGGGCATTTTTACTCTTTTTTGTCTTTTAATTTATAATAGTTTTATCAAACCAGCGCCAACTTGTTTTGATGGTATTAAAAATCAAAACGAGCAAGATGTTGATTGCGGCGGTCCTTGTGTGCCGTGCGAGATTTTGCATTTAAAACCTTTGAAAGCCAACGAGCCTCAATTATTTTCTTTGGCTGATGGCAAGTTAGCTATTTTAACAGAAATTTTTAATCCCAATGAAGGTTATGGCGCGGATCAATTCTCTTATCAAATTAATCTTTATGATCGCAATCACCGTTTAATAAAAACGATAAAAGGTTCAGATTTTATTTTTGATTTGAGTCGGCGATATATTTTTGCCTCTGATCCGTTTTTGGGTTCTTTAGCGGTTGAAGCGGAAATTTCTTTAGGCTCGCCGATTTGGAAGTCAAATAAAGAAATGTTGAGGCCGGATTTAAGGCTTTCTTCTCAAAAGACAGAAATTACTCCTTCGGGCATTGAGACAAGCGGTCGAATTTATAATGGCAGTATTTTAGCCGCTTCTGAGGTGAAAATATTGGCTATTTTAAAAGATAAATTTGGTCGACCTCTTTTTGTGGGTCAAACTTTTCTGGCTAAAGTGGAGAGTTTAAAAGAAAGTGATTTTATGGTGATTTTTCCTCAAGACAAATTTTTAGAACAAAATGTTGACGTTTCCCAAACTCAGATTTTTTTGAGCGGTAGATTATGATTTTTTCCCGTCTTTTAAAAATAGATTGGTGGCTGATAATGGCTATTTTGGTGCTTTTTATTTTTAGCTTAACTTTTCTTTTTGGTTATAATGAGCATTTTTTTTGGCGTCAGCTGAGGTGGGATATTTTGGCAATTTTTATAATTTTTTTTGCCGGCTTTTTTAACTGGCAATTTATTCTTTCTCAAAAATGGTTTATTTATTTTTTATATTGGCTGAGTATTTCTTTTCTTTTTGTTTCTCTTTTTTCTTCTCCGTTGGTGCGCGGTACTTCCAGTTGGCTTAAATTAGGGGAGTGGCGTTTTGAGCCGGCAGAATTGGCAAAGGTAGCATTGATTCTTCTTTTAGCCAGTTTTTTTTCGCGGCGACATCTGGAAGCTTGGCAGACAAAAAATATTTTAATTTCTTCTTTTTATGCTTTATTGCCTGCTGTGCTTATTATTCTTCAGCCAGATCTTGGCAGCGCCATTGTTTTAATAAGTATTTGGGCGGGTTTTCTTCTGATGGGTAAAATTAGCCGTTCAAAATTATTATGGGGAATAATTTTTCTTTTAATTCTTTTGGTTTTAGGTTGGAATTTTTTTCTTCGACCTTATCAAAAAGATCGGCTGATTGGTTTTCTTTTTCCTGATCGCGACCCTTTGGGCATAAATTATCATAGTCTTCAAGCAAAAATTGCTATTGGTTCTGGTGGTTTTTTTGGAAAAGGTTTTATGGGAGGCACTCAAAGCCAGTTTCGTTTTTTGCCGGAAGCGCAGGCAGATTTTATTTTCGCCGCTTTAGTTGAAGAATGGGGGGTTTTGGGCGGCTTGATTATTATCTTGACTTTTATGATGATTATTGTTAGATTGATTCAAATAGGAGAACGGGCGAGAAATAATAGTTTTAAATTTATTTGTCTGGGAACGGTTTTGAGTTTGGCGTTTCAGTTTTTTTTAAATGTAGGCTCGAATTTGGCTATTTTGCCTATTACTGGCATCACCTTTCCTTTTTTAAGTTATGGTGGCTCAAGCCTCTTGACAACCGCTTTTCTTATAAATATTATTCAATATATTCACCTTGAGTCGTCATAATGATTAATTAAAATAGGATTAAGGTCTTTTTTTCTAAACTGATTAACTATTTTTTCAGAAATAAAAATCGTTATGTTTCAAAATTAATAATTGTTTTCTATTAGGATGAATACTCAATCGAACCAAAGAGGTCTATTAAAATTGCGTTTTTTCTTTATTATCAGTTTAGTTATTGTTTTAATTTTTGTAGTTGCTTATTTTTTTTACAGTTTAGTTCCTTTAACTGAAGGAGCGCCCTCAGTAAAGTTTCAAATTATCAAAGGGGAGAGTTTGAAAGAAATCGCTACCCATTTAATGGAAAAATCTTTGATTAAATCCGCTTTTATTTTTGAATTCTATGCTCTTTTAAGCGGTCGGGCTCAAAAATTTCAACCCGGTATTTATGATTTAAGCGCGGCAATGAGTATTCCCCAAATTGTCAATACGCTGGTTAATGGCGGTAAAGATGAAGTTATTTTAACCATTGTCGAAGGCGCGACTTTAAAAGACATTGATGAATTTTTAAGCGATCATCAAGTTATTGAAAAAAATTCTTTGATTAATTTTCCTTTAGATCGATTGAGCAATACCTATCCCTTTTTAGTAAATGTTGAAATTAAAAGCCTTGAAGGATTTTTAATGCCGGATACTTATCATTTCAAAATGTATTCTTCAGCTGCCGATGTTTTGGAAAAAATTTTAAACAATTTTTACAACAAAGCCTGGCCGCTGTTGGCAAATAAAACGGATTGGTACCGCTTGTTGATTTTAGCTTCTTATTTAGAAAGAGAAGTGCCGAAATTTGAAGATCGTCAAATTGTCGCTGGCATTATTCTGAAGCGATTTTCTCATCAAATGCCTCTTCAAATTGATGCGACCGTTAGTTATGCGAAATGTAATGGCCGTTTAAAAACCTGTCCCTCTCCTTTGGTTGATAAAAAAGATTTAGAAATTAGTTCGGTTTACAATACTTACAAAAATTTGGGCTGGACACCAACCCCTATTGCCAATCCCAGTGTTAATGCAATTAGAGCCGCCTTAACGCCCAAAGCCAGTCCTTATTGGTATTATCTTTCTTCAAAAACAGGTGAAACAATTTTTTCCAAAAATCTTGACGGTCATAATTTAAACAAAGCGAAATACCTTTAAAAATTAATGTTTGAGAAATTAAAAACAAAAATATTTTCTTCTTATCAAGGTCCTCATTTGCCCGAACCTGATCTTTTAGAAATTCAAACCCACTCTTATCAGTGGTTTTTAAAAGAAGGCATTAGAGAACTTTTGGCAGAAATTTCACCGATTAAAGACTATACAGGCAAAGAATTTGAACTTCATTTTCTTGATTATTTTTTTGACCCGCCAAAATATAGCGAGCAAGAAAGCCGAGAAAAAGATTTAACCTATGAGGCTTCTTTAAGAGTAAAAGCTAAGCTTATTGATCATTTACGAAAAAAGAATATTGTTGCGGAAAATATTTATTTGGGAGATTTTCCAATGATGACCAAGCGTGGCACTTTTATTATCAATGGTGTTGAAAGGGTGGTTGTTTCTCAATTAATTCGTTCACCGGGCGTTTATTTTACTGCTTCAAACATTCACGGAAAAAACTTTTTTGGCGCGAAAGTTATTCCTAACCGTGGAGCGTGGCTGGAATTTGAAACCACGCCTGATGGTTTTTTGGGAGTAAAAATTGATCGCAAAAGAAAAGCACCAGTCACGGCTCTTTTAAGAATTTTCGGTTTAGCTGATGAACAAAAAATGGTTGAAACATTTGCTTTTGAGGATAAAGGAGAAACTCAATATCTTTTAGCGACCTTAAAAAAAGATAAAGCCAAAACTGTTGAAGAATCTTACATTAGCATTTATGAAAGGTTAAGGCCCGGGGAATTAGCCACGGTTAAAAACGCTCAATCTTTGATTGAGCCAATGTTTAGCCGTTTTGACCGTTATGATTTAGGCAAGGTGGGGCGTTTTAAACTCAATCAACGTTTAGGTTTGAGCCAAAATAAAAAAAGTCCTTTTATTGATTTGGAAGATTTAATTGCTATTGTCAAAGAAATTATTAGATTAAACAATGATTCTGAAGCTGAACCTGATGATATTGATCATTTGGGCAATCGCCGCGTCAGACCAGTAGGCGAATTGGCTCAGTTAAGATTAAGAATAGGATTTGCTCGCTTGAAAAGAGTGGTTCAAGATCGAATGTCTACTTTGCCAAAAGAAGATTTACATCCCATAAAACTTTTAAATTACAAGGTGTTAGTGGCGGTGTTGCAAGATTTTTTTGCTTCTTCCCAGCTTTCTCAATTTATGGATCAGGTTAATCCTTTGGCGGAATTGGAGCATAAACGTCGTTTGTCAACAATGGGACCTGGTGGTCTTAATCGGGAACGAGCTGGCTTTGAGGTCAGAGATGTCCATCCTTCTTATTATGGAAGGATTTGTCCGATTCAAACACCCGAAGGTGGCAATATCGGTTTAATTAATACTTTAGCCACTTACGCTCGTTTAAACGAATTCGGATTTTTAGAAACTCCTTATTTTAAAGTAAAAAACAAAACTGTTACCAAAGAAGTTGTTTGGTTAGATGCTCTTGAAGAAGAGAAATATAATATTGCCGCCGCTGGTTTGACTTTGGATTCTAAAAATCGAATAAAAGAAAAAGAAGTGGAAGCGCGGGTTAAAGGCGAACCCGCTCTTTGTCCGGCTGAAAAAATTGATTTTATTGATGTTTCTCCTAACCAACTGGTTAGTGTTTCCACTTCTCTTATTCCCTTTTTAGAGCATGATGACGCCAATCGGGCGTTAATGGGTTCAAATATGCAGCGTCAAGCCGTGCCTTTGGTTCGACCGCAAGCGCCTCTTGTTTCTACTGGTCAAGAAGAAAAAGCGGCTTTTTATTCTGGTCAAGTAATTATCAGCGAATTTAATGGCATTGTTCAAGAAGTTGATGCCCGAAAAATAGTGATAAAAACCAATGACGGTTCTTTAAAAACTTATCCTTTAGCTAAGTTTAGACAATCAAATCAAACAACTTGTTTTTCTCAAAGGCCATTAGTGAAAAAAGGTCAAAGAGTAAAAAAAGGCGAAATTTTAGCCGATGGTTCAGCGACGAGTAATGGCGTTTTAAGTTTAGGCCAGAATCTTTTAGTGGCTTTTATGCCCTGGGAAGGAGCTAATTTTGAAGATGCGATTATTATTTCCGAAAGAGTGGCGCAGCAAGATGTTTTTACTTCTGTTCATATTGAAACTTTTTCTTGTTCGGTGCGGGAAACAAAATTAGGACCGGAAATTACCACTTATGATATTCCCAATGTCTCGGAAGAAAAATTGCGAAACCTCGATGAAGAAGGCATTGTCAGAATTGGCGCTGAAGTCAGACCCAATGACATTTTAGTCGGAAAAATTTCTCCTAAAGGTGAACCAGAATTGACTTCTGAAGAGAGGTTGCTTAAAGCTATTTTTGGAGAAAAAGCTCGAGAGGTTAAAGATACTTCTTTGACTTTACCTAATGGCAAAAGGGGGCGGGTGATTGGTATTAAAATTTTTGATCGAGATAAAGGTGACAAATTAGAGCCCGGCATTATTAAAAAAATTCAAATTGAAGTTGCTCAAATAAGAAAAATTAAAGCGGGTGACAAATTATCTGGTCGCCATGGCAATAAAGGGGTGATTTCGCAAATCCGGCCAGTGGAAGATATGCCTTATTTAGAAGACGGCACGCCTGTTGATATTGTTTTAAATCCTTTGGGAGTAATTTCCCGGATGAATTTGGGTCAGATATTAGAAACCCATTTAGGTTTAGCCGCTTCGCGTTTGGGTTATCGGGCAATCGTGCCAAATTTTATTGGTAGCGGAGAAGAAGAAATCAAAAAGGAATTGGTTAAAGCTGGACTGCCGGCTGATGGCAAATTAACTGTTTATAACGGTTTAACCGGCGAGCCTTTTCCCGAACCGATTACCGTTGGTTATATTTATATGATGAAGCTCAATCATTTGGTTGAAGATAAAATTCATATGCGCGCCACTGGTCCTTATTCTTTAATCACTCAACAGCCTTTAGGAGGAAAAGCTCAAATGGGCGGTCAACGTTTCGGCGAAATGGAGGTCTGGGCTTTAGAAGGTTATGGCGCCAGCCATACCTTGCAAGAAATGTCAACAATTAAATCCGACGATGTTTTTGGTCGAGCGGCGGCTTTTGAAGCGATTATTCGAGGAGAAGATATTAAAAAACCAAACATTCCCGCTTCTTTTAAGGTCCTTATTAGTGAATTAAAATCTTTAGGTTTATCAATTATTACTGACGAGAAAGAAGATAAAAAAGAATATGAGTAAAGATGAACTTAATTTAAAATCTATTTCTATTAGGATTGCTTCGCCAGAAGAAATTTTAAAATGGTCTTATGGTGAAGTGTTGAAAGCGGAAACGATTAATTATCGGACGCAGCGACCAGAAAAAGACGGTCTTTTTTCCGAAAGAATTTTTGGGCCGACAAAAGATTATGAATGTTATTGCGGTAAATACAAAAAAGCAAAATATAAAGGTCATATCTGCGAAAAATGCGGCGTGGAAGTGACGCGTTCTGCTGTTCGTCGAGAAAGAATGGGTCATATTAAATTAGCCGCGCCTGTTGCCCATATTTGGTTTTTAAAAACTGTTCCCTCCCGCTTAAGTTTGTTTTTGGATATTTCTTTGCCAAAATTGGAAAAGGTTATTTATTTCGCCGCTTATATTGTCACCACGGTTAATGAAGAGCGCCGGAAAGAAGTTTTAAAAGAATTGGAAAAGGAGTTTAAATCTTTTAAAAAAGAAGCCACTGATGTTAACGAGTTAATAGCCCAAACAACGAAAATCAAAGAAATTTTGAGTTTATTAAAACCAGGATTAATTTTAACCGAAGATGAATATCTTAATCTGGTTGAACGTTTTGGCGATGTTTTTGAAGCGGAACGCGGAGCCGAAGCAGTGAGAAAAATTTTAGAAAAAATTAATTTACCTCAGTTGGCTAAAAATTTAGAAAAAGAGATCAAAGAAACAAAGGATATTAATCGGAAAGTTTATCTCCGGCGCCGGCTGAAATTAGTTTTGTCGTTTATTAAAGCCGGCGTTCGACCAGAATGGATGATTCTTACTGTTTTACCAGTTTTGCCGCCAGATTTAAGACCCATGGTTGCTTTGGAGGGCAATCGTTATGCCGCTGCTGATCTTAATGATTTATATCGACGCGTTATTAACCGCAACAATCGTTTGAAAAAATTAATTGAATTAAAAGCGCCGGAAGTGATTATTGCCAATGAAAAAAGAATGCTTCAGGAAGCTGTCGATGCTTTAATTGACAATAGCGCTCGCGCGGGCAGTCAGATTTTATCCAGTCGTCGTCGACCTTTGCGTTCTTTGGCTGATATTTTAAAAGGGAAACAAGGTCGCTTTCGTCAAAATCTTTTAGGTAAAAGAGTTGATTATTCCGGCCGCTCGGTGATTGTGATTGGACCAGATTTAAAACTTAATGAGTGCGGCT
>Ga0123519_10004883_pt1 | contig 21537 bp, 24 predicted proteins | sample YelNatPaOPRAMG02_FD_87396 | JGI IMG/M metagenome (GOLD analysis project Ga0123519, IMG submission 87396) | Hot spring microbial communities from Yellowstone National Park - Yellowstone National Park OP-RAMG-02 (version 2) | ecosystem: Environmental > Aquatic > Thermal springs > Hot (42-90C) ...
ATGAACTAGTAGAAACGGGTTTGGCCTATGTGACATCGTGGAGACTGGTTTTTCTAACATGTACGCCCACATCATTTCTGTTGCAGTTCCAATGGTTGTTACTCCCTTTGGGAACCACCCGAAATATTCGTCACATGACAACAATAAATTAAAGTCCTTGTTAATGATTTCATGTGCCAAATTAATAGATGGGATTTTATAGTAATCACCGGGTTCGGTCACGAAGGGATCCACGACAGTGTATCGCTTTGATAATATTTTCACTATTTGTTTTTTTATCTCGGAATTTCGCATGTCGTATGGGTGAGCAAAATAAACTGATTTCATATGTAATACCCCGCGTCACTGTTAAATTGACCTTCAGCTATTTTCTTCGTCTCCCTTGCAACCTCCTTGATACGATCACCAAATGTCTCAACGATGTTCTTGCCAATTCTCATTAATTTGAGGGTAGTTTCGATAACCTTGTGCTTGTTGTTTTTTAACCCTTCCTCGAGTATGAAAATGATCATGTCATAGTTAAGTAACGTGAGAGTATTCAGTGCTTCCCTCACTCCATCAACTGCAGCCTGTATTTCCTCTATGATTAAAGCTTTCTTCAAATTAGTTTCATCGTCGTTTTGTTTTTCCTCATCAGGTGCCATATTTATCGTTCCACCATTCGATTCCAATTGAAAGCTGTTTGCCAACATTCTCAAGTGAGAGCTGGTCAACCACCTTCATTGCTTCTCTAACTTTAGGATGATTTAATCTCTCTTCTATTGATTTTCCTTTAAATTCATTGTAAGTTTCCCTAAGAAGCGAGCGCAAGCTATCTATGTCCGGCACCCTCCACTTCATGGAAGGTGTTACAATGTAAGGGAGAGTGTTCTCTTTCCAATGTCCAACTGGCTCCAATCTACCTACTTCACACAACCACGAGTTTTTCTCGTTCATGAACTCTAACTGCCCGCCGTATTTTGAAGATATTGTTGGAACACCAAGTGCCATTGCTTCAGCGAGAGTGAGACCAAAACCTTCCCCAGCTGGAGCTGAAACATACACGTCTGCTGCACGATATAGCTTATCAATTCTATCTACCATGTCGTTCATTAAATAAACGTGTTTGTTTGCACCATACTTGTTTATTTGCCTCCCAATATCTTTACCATGTGTTTTTAGAATGAGAGCAACATCTTCTTTTTCGTCAAATTCCTCCACGAAAGCTTTTATCAAGATATCCGTTCTCTTACGGATAACCCACTCGAAAACTGAAAGGAACTTGAAACTTTCTTTCACTCCTTCAAAAATCCCCCGTTCGTATTTCTCTGGTGGGTTTCCAAAAATTGGATGCCATGCGACAAATATCTTTTGTGCTGGCACGCCAGTATTTACCATGCTATTTTTTGAGAACTGTGAGGGAGTAAAGATTACTTTAACATCATGCTTCAATACTTCAAGCCACTGGTAAGGAATCCTGTCAAACTCAAACACGGTGTACTGGCCATCAATACCTGATTTTATGGTATATGGTAAGCTGTGCATGACTCGCATTTTCTTTTCTTTTGGTGATTTGCTGGAATCTACCAGGGAAAACTTGTGTACTGGACTCCTTTCATCAATCTCACCATAATAAAGTGGAATCGCTCGTACTTTATACCCAGCCTTATCTAATGCGAGAACATTTCCAGTTGCTGCAGTGGAATAACCAGTTCCACCTGCGTAATCTCCATACCAGTGAATCATGCCATCGTACATCGACTCACCTCGTAATCCTTCATGTAATAATGCATTTTAGCTGCAATAACTTCTTGATTAAACATCCTTGTTGCGAATTCTGATGCTCTTTTCCCCATTTCTCTTGCTTCCGTTGGATTTTCAATTATAAATTGTATTTCATCAGCAAGAGCTGATTTATCAATGAGTGGTCGTGGTATTCCTTTTTCTACTATCTTTCGCGTCCATCTTACTGGTATACCACGCTCAAATTCTTCACCAAGCATCTCTCGCGTGGTTGAATAATCTGTTGCTATTACTGGTGTCCCACATGCCATTGCTTCAGCCATTGGGATACCAAACCCTTCCCCACCATGCGGGTTAACATATGCATCAGCACATGAATAAAGGTAGCTAAGTGCCTCTTCGCTTATACCTGCATGCCACGCCATTCCAGTAATGGCAACAATTTCTCGTATGTCCATTGCTTCAAGCATTTTCTCAAGGAATGTTGGTTCATCCTCATCTCCAATATCGGTGTGTAAGAGACAAATAACCTTAACTCCCCTTTCTTTTAATATGTGCATCGCTCCAAAAAGCTGCGTGAGGTTCTTTCGCCAGTGGAAAGGAGATCGTCCAACCCACAATATGATGGAGTATCCACTTTCTTTTATTGCCTTTAACTGGGCATTCTTTTCTAGGAACCTTTCAAGACCTGGTGTTCCCCTCCTATCCTTGAAAATTGGATTAATTGGAAGGTAAACATAGGGAATATCAAGTCCAAGCGACGCGTAAAGATCTGATGCAAATTTTGAATACGTGATTTTAAATGGCACTTTCGCAAGTTCCCTTATCTCTGAATCAATTTGTTCCTCGTTGTCCTTTGGGAACCATGCAAACCAGTCACATCCGGTTTGGTTTATCCTATCTCCCCAGTAATTTAGTCGCTGGATGTCATCTACTACCATGCATACATCAATCTTTTTACTTCTTATTGCTGGTGCGAGCATTGTTGGTTCAGAACCAGTAAAACCACTCGAGAGATCAATGCACCCGAGATCATCGATGGGTTGATCCCTTCCAACTGGTCTCTGTGGAGACATTGTGTACCACTGATATTTAAACTTTTCTACCATGGGTGGTATTAACGCTTTCATTTGCTGTGCATAACCTGTATTTGTTAAAATATAATCATGGATTGACAGGACTCTCATAAAATCCCAACGCACTCTCCATTGTTTCATTATAATTCCTAAATAATCCTTCAACTGCTTCCTTGTTCTCAAATCTCGATGCAATATACCTCACGTTAAAGGTAGTCTTTATAACTCCTTCAAACCCGTATATCTCATCTGCGAGCTTATTATTTCCATCAATTGAGAGCAAGAACTTCCCTTTTATATTTTTAAGTAAATTTGCCAGTTTCCTGTGATCTTCTATTGTGAACTCGTTTTCCTTTGATAAACCATGCATTTCTGCATACTTGAATCCACCCTCAATGTAAGGTGGGTCAATATAAAAGAACGTGTTTGCCGCATCTGTTTTCTTTATTATGTATTCGTAATCATAATTTGTTATTTGAACATTTTTAAACCTCAACGCCGTCCTGAAAAGCCGGCCTTCCATTTTATACAAGTCTCGCCCCTCGTTTGGAGTGAAATCCGTTAGCTCTGGATTCTCTAATTTCCCAGGCAAAAATTGCTGGTATTTCTTGAACTTCATCAAGCCATGCCAGCCGTTATTTATACCTGAAAAACTATACACGTTAATATACCAGAAACGAAATGCTCGCTCCTCGTTAGAGAGAGTTGAGGGATCCTCTTTGAGGTATTTATCAATTAATATCTGGGAATCTGGTGCAAACCTTGATAATTTGATGACTCCAAGTGGATTCACCCTCACTGTTTCAAAGAAATTCGTGAGCTCGTGATTGAGATCATTGTAAACCTCTTTAACTGAAGGATACTTGCATATTAAAACAGAACCACCTCCACCAAAAGGTTCGACATAATTATAGGCGTGGTAGTTTACTGGAAATTTCTTGTAAATTTCATCAAGGAAACCTAACTTTGCTCCATACCACCTAATTGGCACTTTTTTCATGTTTTGTATTTTGCTTGGCACCTGTTTTCACCACTTTCTTAAAAACAACTGTTGAAAATCGTGTAACTGTGAACTCCCACCCATTCTTTAATAATTCTGATTTAAATTTCTTGTCATTAAGTGGAATTATATCTAATTTTCTTTCAATCCTCCAGCGAGAGAATTCTAAAGCACCAAATCCACCCCTATTCCTGTCTTCTTCGTCTAACCACCCAGCAAATATCTTTCCAGCAATCTCGGCGCTCCTTGGACTAAGAAGCGACTTTCCAAGTAATGGATTTTTATTCATTATCCTCACCAACCTTATACCACATTCCATCTTTCTTCATGACCAAACCAAGCATTGATAATGAATCCATTTTCTTTTTTAATGCTCTTATCGTATTAAACCCACACATTAACATTATATCTCTCTCTCTCGCTGGGAGAACATCAAGAACATATCGTGTCTCATTGGCCACGTAACCCAGGAGTTGATCAAGCGTGAACTCTCTTAAATTATCCGTCCTTTTCATTTCTATTATTTCGTGTGGGTCAAAGATATTAGTTTCAGTGAGATTAGGAAATATATAAATCATTAAATCCCCGCGGGTCTTATTTTTTGATTCAATATGACTTTGCCGCAATCTTCCTATTGTTTGTTTCATCTCGCTTTTCGTGTAGAAATCTTCCCACAGCTCCTCGCTAGATGATGTTAGTCGTGCAATGCATGAAACCTGTTTTAATGGTGGTTGTGGAATGTGACAAATAACTATGCACGAACTTTGTTTCCAATAATCATCTCTCGAGCGCTGGTAGTAATACTTGCAGAAAACAAGTTTCCTCACATCCCACTTCATCGATGAGAAATACTTCACTATTACATCCCAGACCTTTTTCGTGCATGCTACTATAACTTTCTCCCTTTCGTTCTCAGAAATGGAATGTATGATTGCTGCAAGCTTCTTTCCTTTCTCAGAAATTTGGGTGTGGTCAGTCCTACTCAACCATGTTTGCTGGCAGATCCTTGAATTTTCTATTGTTCTAACATTCTCATGCATCCTATTAATGACTACTTCATCGCATTGCTTTCCCAGCACGAATTCCCATGTTCCTCGGCTTGCTGTTGCATCAAGACCTATCACGTTAACACCGAGTGATGTGACCCATTCTAACGTTCCTTTAAACCTATTTATCACGACATGTTTCCTCTTGTGATATGAAGTGTAGTAAATGGAGTCACTTATTTTTAATTCATCACTTCCATGGGCCTCCCATGCGAGAAGGATCTCTTTTCCAAGGCAGACCGCACCTTTATTTATTGAATCAACTCCATTTGATATGATGATATTCTTGATGCGATTAACATAATCCTTGTAGATTTCTGATACTTTGCCACTGGGCACCTCTGTAAAAAGGGAATAATTTATTTCCTTGTTTCCTTCTACCGAATCAATTAAGTCCCCTAGAACACGTAAGAAGAATGTAGCATTTTCAGCATCCATTCCTATCACTTTGACTTGATTAACAAGATGTGATAATTTCTTCGTGGAAGTTTCAATTGTACTTAGGACCACTTCTGCTGGAACCTCATCTATGATAATCACATCGTATAACCACCCGTTCTCTTGCATGTAAGAGATAAAGGTGTTAGTGGATAGGTGGGAATGCACGCATGCTATGTTGCATTTTCTCTTATATAATTCATTCCATCGCTGGTAATACTCGCAAGTTTTAGTTTTATAGTACTCGCATGTTTTACACAATGATGATATACCTATGTCATATTCCATTACTTTTTTATAAACTGGGTGGCGGCACACCTTGTTACGACTCTCGAGATGGACAAAATCATACGTTTTTTCATCATCCATCACGAGTTTTTCAATGATTGTTTTATGATATGGCGCCACGTACACCCACCTTCGCCCGGCTTCTGAAACAGTTTTTAATGTTGTTTTTGTTTTCCCGATTCCTGTATAGGCCCTAATAATTCGAGGCCTGTTAAGCTTGGTAGAAATCGTGTCATTAATGATCCTAGCTATCCTCTCGTACTGTTCTTTTGGTTCTGTCCATGCCATCATCATCACCAAGTATTGGAGTATTGAAATGCTTGTAGATTGCTTCCCTTGTTTTTTCTCCAAGGAAGGATGGAACATACCTTCCAGTTGCTAGGTCTGCTAGTGTGACATCTCTCGCTTCTTCAAGGATCTTTGCAGCCCTTTTTTCACCTATACCTGGTATGACAAGAAGGCCGTCAAGTTTATCATTACCACTCTTTGGCAATGAATTAATATTACACCTTAATGCAGAGGAATTTTGCTTGTTACAAGCATGATGTATCCAGTAAACATATTGGACAGTTTCATTAGCTGATTTTGTCATGAGAACATTCACTCCACCCACAGCAAGAGCTGGGATACTACTTAAAATCAAGTTTCTTGCTTTAAAATGTTTTTCTGCTTCCACGAAAATGTCCCCCTCTACTATGAGAAACCTGTTTGATTCGTAATATTTTTTCATCAAGTCAACTTGCCTTGCAAGCCTACCATCAAAAATTGAAGCTACAAGATCCGGTGCTTTTTTCCTTTCCACGATGAAAGATGAAGTATCTGATGTGAAATCACCCACCCTCTCGTCATTTATCCTGAGCTCTTTCCTTTCAAACTCGATGGCATTTTGCACGAGCGCGCGCATTACCTCAGGTGGTTCTCCAACATCAACCAGTATCAACAACATCACCTTTCACTACATGTTTTACTATTTTACCAGTTTCCATGTCCTCGCATCGTAGGATGATTGAATCCCCTGAAAGAGTTAGAGAGCACTCGCTGCTACCACCACAGCAAGAAAAAAGGGTAAACGAGGATAACTTGTTAAGCAGTTCTATTAAGTCCTCCATTTTGAACAAGATATGCATTTATAGTTCCACCATTCCTCATCTTATAAAAATTGAAACATTTCCCACAGTTCTCGGGACACAATCCTTCAATTTTAAATCGCTCTGGGTAAAAAACACGCTTTCTTTCATACACGAGGGGAATTTGCCTCTCTGTAATGCAATGCTCAAAAACTTCTGGTTTTAAGATATTATTTAAAAATCTCACGCAATCATCGTAAGAGAGACCTAATATTGACCTGCAGTATTTAATGAGGTCCAACCTATCCCTGTGAGAGATAACTCCGTCTTGTATTTTATTCGTGATTGCTGGGCACAAATCACCAAATGCAAAACCATATTTCGATAGAATGGTCCCAGCATCTTTCTTTTCGCTTAATATTTGTTCAACTGACTGGTTAGAAATTTTTATTTCCCCGTGGCTTATTTTGTGAGTGGAGTACTTATTAAGATCTATAGGTAAAAACCCATATTTAAACTTTTTCCCTATCCTTGGTCTCGAAGCAAGTTCAACCATCTTTTCAAATGGCAAGTGTAACTCTTCCCTTGTTATTGGAATACAATAAACTGATCTTTTCTTCTTCTCACTTCCCCAGTTCAATGTATTTGGAACTCTTCTTAACCTGCTCAAATCTCCAAGCGAGGAATCGTCGAGTGAAATTTTCACCTCGTGCACTATACCAAACGACGCTTTCATCAAATTAGCTGGGTCACCAACAACCGCTGGAATGATGTGATAACCGCCACCAGAGAAGAAAATTTGCCTGCTATAATTATTCTTCTCTAACCAATCATCCAGTTTCTCCGCTGAAAGCTTTGTCTCGATGCTAAAAAATTCTTGCGACTTGTTATCTTGATTCACCTTCAAGCAATCAAAATCAAAAAATATTTTATCAACAACAGCAGTCTCGTAAACCGGTTTCCACCTTCCATTCCTCTCCACTGCCTTAAATCCATAGACAGAAATGTAAACATCCCCAAACAACCTTTCTTTGTTTATATCCAAGAGGGCGTCATGTTTTGTTGAAAAACACTTCCTAAAGGAACCGCCCATTTTCTGCCTATTCTTGCTACCGGTTTCAAAATACATTCACTTGATCACCGCGTCTTTTCCCGTTTTAACTAAAACAAAAACATCTTTCAAGTGTTCCCTCCAGCAAATATCAACAAATTGACAAGGACTTGGCGGGTTAGTTAACGTTCCCTCGCATTTATATACTTCCCATGCTGGTTTCCAGTGATCAGCATCATCTTTAAACATGTCATACTCCTGCTTCAACTTTTCCTTCTTTTTCAACACTGCCGCAACTGACGTTGCGTTTGCTCTCTTTAAAACGAGATGGGGTTTATGCCCACCAAGGAAGAGGATACCCACTATTATTTTCTTTAAAGGTATTTCTCCCTTTGATTTTTTAGAGAGCAGGTACGCGTAAAAATGTAACTGCAATGAATCCTTTGTCCTAAAGTAATTCTCCCCTCGCTCAACTGCTGCTGGCACGTTACCAGTCTTATAATCGAGGATTAAATAAAAATCACTTTTTAGCTCCCTTGGTTTCACGTCATTAAAAAGTACTTTCACCATCTGTGGTGGAACGCGAAAAACAACATCAATCTTTCCAGACATTTCCTCATTTACTCGTATTTCCTTCTCCACGAGAAATGGCTCAAAATACCCTCTTACTTTACCACAATCTCCTTTAAAAAGATTGCGCAACTCCAACCAGTAATCAACCATGAAATCTGCCCAGTTAGAGATGATTTTGTCCATTCTTGGTGGATTATCTATGAATCCTAGTGCTTCACCAAGATCAGTGTATCCAGTGAATTCATAACCAGAAGGAGCAGTGTTTCCAAGAGGAGTGTGTTTTAAACCAAGAAACACGAGATACGTTTTTAATCGATTCCTATCTTCCCCGAGGGAGCACATCAAAGAAGTATCCATTTCGTTCGTGGCGAGGTGAATTGCTTCATGTGATGTTATCCCATCAAAGGTTGATTGAGCTACCTTCTCGTTCATTTTTTTAATGTAAGAGTAATAAAAGCATCTTGGGCAATACTCGTAAGTGTTAATCTTGCTCATGCTGATACTAAAATCCATGATAACCACCCTTCAAATTATGAATGGATTCTTACAAGTGCTAAACAATTCCTTACAATTAATCACCCTTGATGGGAATGTTTCGCACAATTTTTCTATTGATGTTATTACAATGGTTCTTTCTCCTTTTAATGCTAGCATGCTCGTTCCTTCAAATTCAACAAGCGCTATTTTTCTCGCTTTAACTACTTCAATTGCATTATAAAATTGCATTGACCAGAACATCTTTCCCTGGTAAATTAATAAATCTTTTTTATTGTTATGCTTTCTTAGTATGGTGAGAGAAGAGAACACTGGTTTCAACTCTTTCTCAAACTGCGGCGTAATTATTGCTGCAGTTTTCGCTAAATCTTCTATGATATAATATGGACATCTCTCGTTCTTACTTACAGTCCATGGGGAAAATAAATGCATGAACCTAATCACGCATTCATCCACTTGTCCAAGGTTTCCTGAATCCCGAACCTCAATTGTATCCTTACCGCTATCTTGTGCCATTTTTCATCCCTTAATTCTGGTGGTATTGATCTCAACCAATCTTCATATAATATTAAGTCCTCCTTTAATGTCATAATATTCCCATGCTCCTCTTTTTGCTTATATTCATCGCGTGGTAACTCAATCCTACCACTTCTAATATGGTATTTGCGAATGAAACTACTTCCTTCTCGAAGGCCTTATCAACATCAAGTTGAAATCCAGCTTTCTTTAGTTTCTCACAATCTACTTCATCTTCGAATGCTATCCATATTGGTTCACCAGTCCCATGGTAAAGGAAACTCCCCCAGTGGAACCTGTCCCCAACTGCAAAATTCTTATCAAGTATTGTTTTTGCATTTTTTACTGCAATGATTGGCGCGTAAGAGGTGCTGTACTTGTCCACTGCAAGGTTTAACGGAGCAGTGGGGCATAAATACAACCATGACTTGGTTTTTGTTTCCTCGATCTTATCCTTAATTTGCTTGATCAAGTCATCATTTATTTCCGAGCATAATATCGCCTCTCCTATGAAACCCTGGACATCAGTACACGCGTCAGAAGCTTCTCGCTTTTTCTTTCGTAATCCCTTCCACTCGATGACTGGTTTTTTTAGTATTGCTCCATCCCTGTAAACAATACGTTTGATGTAATTCTTGCGTTTAACCATGAGGAAATTGTCAGAGATATCCTCGCAACCAATTGTTAATAAATCTGGTCATATGCGTTATATTTCTCCCTTATGTAATTTCTCACTTTTTGTGTTATGCTAGTCGCAAGATTCTCAGCTTTTTGAATAGCTTCCTCAAGATTATTAACGTGAAGCACTGCAAAGATTGAATCAGTGTCACCTCCTATGATGGTTGTTTCACCCTCAATTGTCTTACGAATAAAACCTAAAATGTCCCTGCAAATACCAGTTACAGCATTATAATTATCTGCATCAAATGTCCTGTCTGCTGGGTTGCCATCATTCCCATGCCTACCATTTGTCATGCCTTTATATGACATTATCTTCCCATACAAGATTTGGTACTCGATGGACGACGAACTAACACCAGCTTTCTTTAACTTCGAGAGTTCTTTATCCAGTGGCTTCCTGTTTTCTATTAACATCCTGTAGATTTCATTGTTAATCGACAGGACATCTTTCCTATAATACAATCCTTCAAATGTTGTTTTCACGAGGTTACTTGTATCAAGATCGTGTTTTAAATCAATCACTTTCGTGTTTCTACCAATGTTAAATGCTCTATTCACTGATGGATACATTTTAGAGAAGTCAAAAACTGCAACAAACTTATGCTTCCCTGGTATAGCATCAATGACAAGTGCCCCAGTGAGTTTCGTCGTGATTGACGCTCGCAACCTCTCACTCTCGTATTTTGAGGGCATCATGAATTTTCCGTGGGTGTATAGCAACGTGAGGTGGTCTTGAGCTTTTTGCGTGTAAAAGACATTTGATGGATGAATCCCAAATGTACGAGTGTAGTCAAACACTCGATCCACTGGGTTAAAGAAATCGTACAGCGCGAACGATCCTTCAACATCACCCCAGCAGTAGTACTCCCCCTCTTGCGAGTTATTTTCAAATAATTCCCATATCTCCTTCCCAGCGTGAGAAACCTTCCCAACGCGAAAATAATAATCAAGGTAAGTCCCGAGTTTCTTGTTTCTTAAACGATGTACTCCATGTTCATCCTCGTACTTCTCTGCTCTTGCCGTGAACTGGAAAAAGTCATCAGCTTTAAGAAAATCAATCGTGGTAATGAGTGGTATCTCTACATCTACTCCCCTTTCGTCGCCAACACACTCTTTTTTCTCCCTCTCTTCAACAAACCCGAGTGGACTCATTAATCCTGGGTTTGCTCCAATTGCTTTTGCCCTGAAATATAGCATTGGAATATCAAACCCATTTCTCCACATCCTTTTCTGGGAACCCTTGTGAGATGTTAGATACATTGCACCACAAATAGAGTGACCACCAATTGCAACTGGATACCTCTCACTTATCCACTTGAATGCTGCTTCCAACATTGCTTTTTCTGATGTAAACTCGGTAACATGAACAATTGCCTCAGCTGGAACTCCTGGTGGCCTAAACTTGTCATCTATCCTGCTTTTTCTCTTTTCTATCCTTGAAGCATTTTTACCAGATAAAATAAACGAATAATATTCCCTTTCAAACGAATCAACCATTACAATACAGAGAATGGGAGTTTGCTTGACTGCTTCCACTGAGACAGGTGGTGAATTTTTCACGAATTTCGTTGAAGTTTCTATGTCGAGCACGATGTACCTGTTCTTCGCGTACACCTTTTCACTATCGGCTGGTATTTCTACTTGATCAACATTCAACCATTCTAATCTTGGGTTAAAATTCTTTACTTTCAGGTGAGACACGATACCAAGTTCTCGCATTGCAACCTCGTTCCATTTGACATCTGCTTCAAAAGTCCGCGAGAACCTGTCTCGGAGCTTGACCACATCGCTTGGCCATTTTGTCCAAACTATGACCAAGTCTTCTCCAAGATCTCCCTTGGCTCGTGTTGTTTTTAAAACAAGTGGGTCTCCAATTATTTTGTCCACTTCAGAAGCCAAGATACCGAAGCGAGGACGAATGCGCTCGTTGTCAGCAGAATCAATTTTAAAGATAAAAGGTTTGTTGTCAGCATCATAGCAAAGAATGCAAAGGATTGGGCCATCCTTCCCATTCTGCGTGTGGTGCGACTTGACCTCGAAGACCTTGTCCAACTTCTCCCCTCCTAACTCACGTCAAGGGAGAAGTTGTACTCTGTTTTTTCATCTACTGTTGAAATCCATAGGATTATATCACCTTGCGAGTTCACTCGCAAGAACAAATCAACCTGTGTTCCTGGTAAGTTAGAAAGGATTTGCAGCATTCCTATGACTTCATATTGCTTCGAGTCAAACTCTCTTGTTATTCTCACGCTTGTTGGTTTTATAACCACGCTTGCTGTTTTCCTGGTATCTGCCCTTGAAGCATTGAGTGAAATGCCATCCTTTAAAAACGATACCTTTACTGAACTTCCACTGACTATCTTTGTTACCATGCTTGCAAATCTCGCAAGCTCTTCTGCTGGTAAACCTAAATAGCAATGATCGTACGTTGCCGATTGATCACCAACTGTTATTTTCGGGACAATTGTTTCATCATCCAGTGTTTCCCAGCTGTGCATGTTTGCCCATTCATCTACTTGTAAATCGCTCCCATGAACAAGAGATTTATCAACACTCTCACCAGCAGGCATTTCTATTGTTATAGTACTATTTTCATCGGAAAGTGAGAGGGTGTTATTTTCGTCGCTCCAATCGAACGTGATGTCCCCACGTAATAATGAGATGCTATCAATTAATTCCTTGGGGTAATACACTGGAATGCGAGTCCCAACTCTCTCCATCTTAACTTTCAGGCTTGATTTCTGCAACACTCGCCGTAAGACAGAATCACACGCTATGACACTTATTTTATCTTTCTCTGGCGTGATGAAAAAATAATTGAAAAAATATTTTGTTGGTTTTGCAGTACTCTCAACAATTGTTTGCACTCCACATAAAACATTCTTAATAAACTTTTTTATATCATTGGCAGGGACAGTAAATCTAGTCATCCTCAAAACCATCTCCAAATTCATAATCGCAGTCGTAACAGTAACCATCTTCAACATTCGTTGAACCACATTGAGGGCAGTGCATTTGACTTTCTCTCCTTTTCTTTCTCATGTGCCTATCTAATTCTGAAAAATACGGGAAAACTTCATCAAGATTTTCTTTCATGTTAATCACTTATCTGTGAATCTTCAACTAACATCCAATGGGCTATTCGCTCGAACATCCTCAATCCGGCAAAGCGCCTAAATGGCTCAAGCGTGAAAGTATTCAACTCTTGCACTGGGTTCATGTACTTGCCGGACATCTCAACAATAAACTCGTCCTTTTTTGATGTAGTGTTATACTGTCGAGAGAGGTAAAACTGGTGGTCAATGTGTTCAAATGATCGTGGCGCTGCACAGGTGTTTAGTTCTTTTGCATTCTTGCGCCTGTTCCCATCCTTATCATACAAGAAATGGTCGGGTGTCTTATACTGCGCAATAATATCAATGTTCCATCCCATGAATTTTTTCTTGTTCACGAGGAGATCTTTCCACCACTTGTTTCTATACTTCCATGCAGACTGGTTCATTTGCTGTAAGATGCCAGCAGCTTCAACAAGTGAAGCAGCTTTATCTGTCGGGGTTTTTTCTATCATGCTTGCCCTCGTTATGTATGAATACAAGACAGCCTGCTTGTCATCTAACATTTCTAGGTAGTCAGAGATGTTGTCAATGATGAGGAGGTATTCTGGCCCTAATTTAATACACTTATCCACCTCGCTAACAAATTTATCGGCAGTTTCCTGTAACTCGTCAAGATTTTCAGGGATTACCTTGTTACCAACAATGACCTCTTTCAATCTCTTACAGGGAACTTCAATTATTTCAATCTTTGTTCCATCTGCTTTCAGTGGACTTATTAACCGGTTTTCCACTGATCCAATGATACCCATGTTCTTAACAAGCTTGTTTTGTGTTTCGATAACAATAATCTTTTCGACTTCTGGGACCACTCCTAGCGAGAGTGCTTTTTTCGTGAGGGTTAGATCGTCCCCCATCCTCTCTTTATAGCGACTATTTAAATAACCCCAGAGAAGCGACATTGTTGTTTTTCCAACTGAATCGAGACCAATAACAGCCAAATTCCGCCCGGCCTTCACCGGTTGAAGAGTAACTGGCTTGACATCTGGTTCTGGTTCCTTTGGAAGTATGGGTGGTTTAGAAGCTCCACCCAGTAAATTTGATTTCATCAATCAAGATCACTCTCCACTACAGCATCCTTTTTCGCATTCTCTAGATTAACATTACTCCGGGAAGTACAAGTAAACCCAAGTATTTCCATGGAACAATCCCCACTTCCAAACCCAACTTCAACTGCAGAAAGTGTCTCCTTTTGCCATCTCGTGTTGCTCCTGTTTAACTTGAATGCAAACAATGTTGACGCACCAACTTGAAAATCACTTTCACCATGCCAGCTACGAGCGTGACCAAGATAAATTTCTTGCCCACCTGGTAACGTCGCGGAAGCATCAGCAACACGAATTGTCACACCTTTCTTGCCTGATGTAACCTTCTTTACAATGTACTCCCCAACAGCAAATACATTGTCATTAATTACTGCTGCGCTAAATTTCCCGCTCGTTCGAATTTTCAGTGTCCCATCCTCGTTTTTTGCTGCTTGAAACTCCTCGAAAAAACTGGGCCATTCCCGGCACGAGATCTTGCGAATCACCTGTGATGCTGATTGCAGGAAGGAATTAATGTTCCATTTTGCATTTTGTATGTCTTCAGTAGTGTATGGAACATAATCAAAGTTCTTTAAAACTATGAGATCTTTCTCGCTTAAATCTTCGCTTATTATCCCACGAAGCTCAACTGGAGTAAACAACGGGAGTCGCCCTACAAATTTCGGTGATTGTGGGTTACAGAATTCCCCATACACGCGAATTTTTACCTTGTAGAAATTCGAGTCTATGCGACCAACCCCATAGACATCCATGTGTGGGTTTGGATACAATGGATACGAGTATCGCTTGTTTGGTTTCTCGAATCGTGTCTTAACATCATCACGCACTATAACAGGTTTCCCACAATTTGGAGACCAAGGTGTTCCGTCTATCACTATGTAAATCCCGTCTTTTGTTACTTCATGTTTCTTTATCTCACATACTGCTACCTCTTCTTCCTTACCATCAGTTCCTTGAACAACCATTGTCATTACTTTTCCATCCGCGATCATCTTCGCTCTCTCTGGTTCCTTTGCTTCGTTCCACCGTTGTTGCACGACCCTAACCCTATACCCATCGAAATCAACGACCTCGTCACAACCAACAAAAACAAACTCCGGGAAGACAGCAATATCTCCTTGAGCATTAGTGAGACTATCTGCAAATGTGTTTAATGCCCTGTTTTCAAAATCAGTTTCCGGGATGTCCCTATTTTCCTGGAACTTCAACATCTCTTCCTTATGCTTCTGATACATCTTTTCTAACTCTTCAACTGAAATTTTAAATCTTTCACTCCATATCTTGAAGCTTTCTTGCTTCAGAGCCTTTATTACTTCCATGACCTAAAACCTCGTTAGTGTGATTCAACTTTAGTTTCGCGGACTAATGCATTCATCTCCGCTTCTTCTTCACAATTATAATGAAAACTACATTCTACACACACGTGTTCTAACGCATACACTATCACATCATGCAACAAAATTCCTTTATCATCAATACTTTCTATAACCATTGGAGCACGTTTCTTTTTACACACTCGTACACGAATCTTTACCACGTTTTTTCACCTTATGACTTTCAATAATCCTATCAATACGTTTAGGATAACATGAACACACTTCTTTAAACATCTTATAAAACTCAGAAGTAGAAATTTTTTCTGGGCAATGAAACAAGCATTCTCTTGCTGATACTAGTGGGTTTCGTGTTATTTGATTGTTAATGTAAGAAGCGACGTTAATGCGTTTTTTGATATCACGAATGCTATCTTTCTTTTTCTTGTGAAGAATAATCCCTGGAAAATTCTCAAATTCATAGGTTTCTCCCACTTTCAACCTAAATCGTTTTTCCATTACACACCTCTCGCCAGTTTCAACAATTTTACCAAAATAAAGTTTTACTCGCGGGTTGAATTTCTGGCACTTGAAATGTATTTTCATCACCTCTCACTAAGCAACCCGAATATTTAAACCTTTTCAATCGCCTTCGCTTAACCTATCATAGAAAGCATTGTTGTTAACACGCTCAAGCATTTTATCAAGGTTTAACTCTTGAATGTTTTTAATCATGGCCTCGTATCTCTCTTTTGTAATTTCTTCGTAAGGAGGTTGCTTGTAACCATGGTTTCTCAAAGGAAGGAAGGACAATCCCTTAATTTTATCTTCATATGCCTCCAATACGTGAACAATATCTCCTGCCTCTTCTGGCCGGAAAGTAACAGTGATGGAAACTTGGTTATCGGACCAGTATCGCTGGTAATCCGCCGCATTCTGCACCTGTTCCCAAATGGAGACTTGATGTTTCGCGCGATCAAAATGTTTCTCGTGGATGGGAAACTCAACCACGACAGATGTTTTAGAATACGCGTCGTCTTCAACATTATACCCAGCTTTTCGTAAGAGGGGCACGAGCTTTGATCTCTTACTAATACGCACGCGACGAATGTAATACTCCGCGTGGGGATAATGGATCCCAGGACTAACACCGGGCAACAAGCTCACAGTCCCACTAGGTTTTACTGTGGTGATTTTAATGGATTTTGGCACACAAAGTAATTCAGAGACATTTTCATCGAGCTCACGGAGATACTTGTAACCTTTATCACACCAATTTAGTATGGTGCGCCTGCCATGCCTCACGAATGCGTCAATGATCCCTGATTGGGAGATGCCTATGCGCCGGTTTTTCTCAATTACTGCATTTGTTTCTTTCCAATGAGTACGGAGCAATGTTACTGATTTCGCATATAAATATGCGTATTTAAGTGTTTCCTGAAACTCCTCCAACGAATCATGGCGAGATGGAAAAGTCTCCACCAAGCAACAAATCTCAAAACTTTCCAGGGTCTGTTCCCCACATGGGTTTATTCCCATGGCTTCTTTATCTTTCCAATCCGCAGGATCACCAGTTCGCCCAAATTTACGGGCATTTTCAAGGAAAAATACTCCTGGTTCACCATTTTTTGCAATGCTTCCTGCAATTTTTGAGTAATCCGTCCCTACTTCTACTATCACGGAATTATTACTTGCCCACCGGTGCGACTTAACTTTTTCTTCATCCTCCTTCATTCGGATATAGTCTTCATCATCGATTGGCCCAAGGGCAATTTCTGCGCTACGACGCACGTTACCTGCCACCACGCACCTCCCGATGAAATTAAATATGTCAACAATATCTGTTGAGCGGAGAGGTTGACCAATGCGACTATCGAGTAATTTTTGGATGTCCTCATGCATTTCCTTAAGAGGGCCTGGTCCCGATGCGACACCACCAAATCCACGTATGGGACTTCCCGCAGGACGAATTTGGGAATAATCCATTTCAGGGAGGTTAGTGCCAAAAAAATATGCCCGGAGGATATACCCCAAGGATTCCACCCAACCTTCCCGGCTATCAGGAATCGTGAATACCACTTTTTCCCGAATAGGTGCTTTTATTATGATCTTGCCAGCCCCCTTGGTATCGAAACCAATTCCGACCCCCAACATCAAGCCATCCATGGCCCATTCGAATGCTTTGCTACCCTTAACATCGATATCTCCTGTTGACACAAACCCACAATTATTTAATGCCATGCTCCCCCTTTGATCAACAAATTCCGTGCCCATCATCCAAAGGCCTCGACCGGGCGCGATAAACTTGAAATCCCACATTTTTTTGAACATTGCTTGAGCACATTTTTGTGCTTCCGCTTCATCAAAAAGCAAACCCAGTCGCATGCAATGAGCTTTCTGAATGGAGAAACATCCTTCTACAACACGGCGCAAGGTTTCCCAATATTCTTCGGTTCGATCTTCCCCTTCCACCGGCCGTGCATAGGTTCTTTTAAAAGTGAAATAACCAATTGGACCCCAGTCTGGTTGTTTCCCACGATAATTTTCAATGAAACATTCATCAAGATAGAATTTCGTGGTTCCACCATTAAATAAGTTTGTTTCTAACTCCATGCTCAAATCCTCCGTGGTTATTGCTTACATGTAATAATCAATGTAACTCCCGCCACAAACTTCAGCAATCTGATATGCACTCTCCACTGATGATCCCGTGTCTACAGGCAACATTCCATAATCACCATTGAACCACCATGTCGTGTTTATAGATAATGTCCACGCTGCTGTTCCCCCTTCTGGCGTCATAATTTGTGCCGTCTGAAGTACCCCTTTAAGAGAGGGTGTTCCTCCAAACACTGCCACGAATTGCTCGTGGGAGAGTTGTTGCATGTTAACATTTTGTTTGATATTATCTTTTATTATTGTTTTTTCTTTTTCCATGTGCTTACACCTGTTCCTACTAGAAGGTTATCACTTGGCTTAATTTCAAGTAACAAGCCAATGGAAATCATTTGAACTTCCACGCCCTAAAGGGCGTGGATTCTTCTTTCATCGACCGTTGCCCTTGGATTGACGGGTCTTGCACGATCTCCAGAAGCGTGACTTCCCGCGGTTCCCGCGGTAGCGATTGCATCGATCTTGACGTTCATTCTTTCGAGAAGGATTCGTGTCCCTTCCCGTTTCAAGTTCTTGGCAGCATTGATGTCCCTATCGTGCATCGCGTGGCACGATGGACATTCCCACGCCCTATCGGATAGGGTCAAGTCATCCTTGACAAAACCGCACGTCGAGCATGTCTTGCTCGATGGATAGAAACGATCCACGAGCACGGCGTGTTTTCCCGAGCGTTCTGCCTTGTATTTTACCATCCGCACGAATTCCGACCACGAGAAGTCGAGCGTTACTGTCTTGGCGAATCCAGAATTGAACCGTTTCATTCCTTCAACGTTTAGGTTCTCCAAGATGATCGCGTCGTTCGCGTTCACCAATTCTCTCGATACCTTGTGCTGCCAGTCCGTTCTCGCGTTGCCTATCCGGTCGTAGAAACGGGCGAGTTTCACGCGCGCCTTGTTCCGGTTGATCGAAGCTTTCTGCTTTCTCGACACTTGCCGGTGCAGTCGCTTCAACTTCTGCTCGTTCTTTCGATAGAAACGGGGGTTATCCATCCGCCCGTTTTCGGACACGATGAACGACGCGAAACTCATGTCGAGTGCCGTTACCCTGCTCTCGTCGATTTCTTGCATCGGCTCGATGATGCTTTCACGTTCAAGCGAGATGGACACGAAATGCTTGCCGCTCTTGGTTTTCGAGACGGTTACCTTCCGTATCTTCTCGTTAAACGTGCGGTCATCGCGGTATTTGAACCACGCATCGATCTTCGGGAGCTTGATTCTCTTGTTCTCGAAGTCGATCTTGATGTTGTTATTGATGTTGTTCGTCGTGTATGATTGCTTGCCGTGCTTCAATTTGAACGATGGATATCCAACGCGCGGGCGTTTTCCCTTCACGCCGTCGAAGAAGTTTTGGAACGCTTGGAAAAGGTTGCGATTCACGTTCTGGAGTGCCTTGGCATCGACTTCCTTCAAGAATGGGAACTCTTGCTTGTATTCCTTCTCGGTCTTGTACTTGTGAGAATGCAACGATTCCTTGTTATCCTTCAATCGCTGGTAGACTTCGTTTCGCTCGTTCAGCATCTGGTTCCAAAGGAAACGACAGCACCCGAACGTCTTGTTCAAGATTTCCTCTTGCATTGCGTTCGGGTAGATGCGAAACTTGTAAGCGATATTAATCGTCGTCACGAGCATGAAAACACCTACCAGAGTGGAAAATTAGGAGCTAAGTCATGTTCCTTCGCAAACTGCATTGCTTGAGAAGGATTTCCTATCTTTAACCGGGTATAAAATCCATTCGGCCCACGCACAATGTCTTTGTCATTAACACTAAACCCATGTGAAGACGCAAAATCAAGTATTTCCTTTACTGCGCCATGGTGGTCACTCCTACACTTAAGAACAAGGACATATTTGCCATCGGCCGCAGTGGTAAAAAATGTTTCTATTGGCATAATTTTCACCCACTTTTTTCTTTCTCCTTTTGACAATAATACATTTGTGCTGGACACATTTCCATGCATGTTAATCGTTCCTTGCATTCCGCGCACTTATTTCTAATTGCCCACAAGCTTAATGTTTGTTCATAATAATCACGATCCTGCATTGCTCGCCAGAGTCTCTGCTCTCTCACTTCTGCACCAAACACACCCTTGAAGGCCGAACACATTACTAACCTGTTTTGTGGAGTCAAGACAAGTTTCCCCAGTCCAGCATCACATGCTTCACACACATTACTATATTGACCAAATGGTAGTCCAATTTCTACTTCCCATGGTTCAAATTGCTTCTCCACTTGTGCCAGTGTCTCCTTGACATCGCTTGATAAACCAAGACTTAATTCAGCTCGATTGTCCCACCCACGTCCTTGGGGTACAAACCGCAATAATTTCACTTTCTTTGCTCCCCATGATAACAAATCTGCTATTGTTGTCGTGATATCTCCCAAGTTTGCTCGTGTTACAACAACATGTGCTTCTAACGGTGCTCCCGTGTTCACGATTAATTGTGCTCCAGTCTTCGCCGCTTCATAATTCCCACGACTTATAGCTTCATAATGCCGTGGCACAGTTGATACAAAATTCACTCGCACTACGGTTTTTCCAAGTGCTTTCACGTTAGACCAAACATCTGCCTGTGGTACAGCTTGTTTGCGTGTTAATGCACTTGTATATATCACTGCATTTAATCCCATCCGGGTAATTACCTGCAAAACTGTTTCTAATTGAGAATAACAAAGTGGCTCCCCACCAGATATTGCTACTGTCTTAACTCCCATTCGTGATGCATCAACTATTACCCTTTTAACTACATTTATTGGTAGTTCACATAGTTTATCTGGCCCAGCGTTTGTTGAACAATATATGCATTCCATTGGGCACTCTTGTGTTACCTCTATTACTAATTCTTTCAAGGGACTACTCACAATGTATGCACCTCGCGCCATGATTATCTCTAAAGAAAATCTTGTTAATCTTGTCAAGCGGGATTAAAACAATCAAGCTTTTAAACCACGCGTACAAGAAATTGCCATTTATGCAAACGAGTGTTTTCTTAGGAAAACGAACAACACACTTGTCAAAAATAACAGTAGTTTTCCTTGTTAGTGGGGTTAGAGAGATTGGTATTTCCTTGTATGGTGAAAGTATCGTGTTTAAAGGATAATCGTCATCCATTTTTTACTCCCCCATATACCCTCTCACATGAACTACAAACTCCCTTTAGGGTGTTACCTTCATGAAACAAGTTAATTTTATTCCCGCAGAAACTGCACCTTTCTTGCTGTGGTTCCATCTTATCACATTCCAAATTTTTTTCTGGTTTAACTCGTGTCTCGCAAGTTATTTTTCCCACATAGATGAGATAAATTATTATTCCAAGAATTGCCAGTATCCAACCTATCGGTTGGTTAAAAAACCAGAACGAGGAAATCATTAAAGAAATTGAGATAACAAGATAAACCTCTTTCTTCATTAAGATCACTCCTCATATTTATAATAATATTC
>Ga0123519_10004888_pt1 | contig 21524 bp, 10 predicted proteins | sample YelNatPaOPRAMG02_FD_87396 | JGI IMG/M metagenome (GOLD analysis project Ga0123519, IMG submission 87396) | Hot spring microbial communities from Yellowstone National Park - Yellowstone National Park OP-RAMG-02 (version 2) | ecosystem: Environmental > Aquatic > Thermal springs > Hot (42-90C) ...
CCTACGCTTTGGTCTTGCCTTTAGCCAAACATCTTGCCTATCTTTTACCCTACCTGCTTGGCTTACCCAATGCCAACCCCCTACACCGCTTCCTGTACGGTATAGGGGCTAGCCCCACCCTAACCCCCAATGATTGGTCAAGAGTCATTTCAGATTGGAAAATCAGGGACTTAGACGAATTTTAGAAAAATTAAAGAAAAATACCAAAAAACTTTAGAAAAATTAAAGTCATTTTAGAAATTCTAAAGTCTTTAGACGAAAAATTTTAAAAATTCTAAATTTTAGCCTTGAAAACTAATCACTTTTTGGGTAACTGGTTAAAACTTGCTAAAAACCATAATTTGAACTATTCGCATTATTCAAATTAACCTCCGCCGGGATTGGGAAAACTAAACGGGTTACATTTAATTTAAAGAAGGTTAGACCAAAACCAATGGCGATTGGGCAAGGAGTTTCTTCAAAAATTTGCCGGTATAAGATTTTTCATTCTTTGCGACTTCTTGAGGTGGTCCTTCCGCAACAATATAACCGCCTTCGTCACCACCTTCTGGTCCTAAATCAATAATCCAGTCCGCACATTTTATCACTTCCAAGTTATGCTCAATCACTAAAACGGTATTGTTCATTGCTACCAGACGGTCTAATACTTTTAAGAGTAACCGAACATCTTCAAAGTGAAGCCCGGTGGTCGGTTCGTCTAAGAGATAAAGGGTTCGGCCAGTCGCAATCTTGGATAACTCTTTGGCTAATTTTACCCTTTGGGCTTCACCACCCGAAAGGGTAGGGGCGGGCTGACCAAGTTTAATATAACCTAAACCAACATCGTTTAATAACTCCAATTTTCGGCGAATCGGTGGGATATTGGCAAAGAATTCTAATGCCTCGGTAACGGTCATATTCAAGACATCGTAGATATTTTTGCCTTTATATCTTATCTCTAATGTCTCACGATTATAACGCTTGCCCTTACAGACATCGCACGGCACATAGACATCAGGTAAGAAGTGCATCTCAATCTTAATTATCCCATCACCAGCACAGGCTTCGCACCGACCACCCCGAACATTGAAAGAGAACCGACCTGGCTTATAACCACGAATTCGGGCATCTTTGGTCTGGGCAAAGAGTTCACGAATTGGGGTGAAGGCATTGGTATAAGTGGCAGGATTGGAACGGGGTGTCCTGCCAATCGGTGATTGGTCAATATTAATCACCTTGTCAATCTTATCAATATTTAATATCTTGTCATGCTCGCCGGGTTTGGTCTTTGAGCCATAGAAATGGGCGGCTAAGGCACGATATAGAATATCGGTCATTAAGGTGCTTTTACCCGAACCGGAGACACCGGTGATACAGACAAATAGACCCAAAGGAATCTTGACATCAATGTTCTTTAAATTATTCTCACGGGCACCTTTGATTATTATAAAATCGTTACCAGGTTTCCGAGGGGAAAGAGGAATCGGAATCGCCTTTTTACCATTGAGATAGGCACCAGTCAAAGATTTTTTATTCGCTTTAATCTCATCGGGGGTGCCGGTGGCAACTATATAACCACCCGCTTCACCCGCACCAGGACCTAAGTCAATAACATAATCAGCAGAAAGAATTGTATCCTTGTCATGCTCAACTACAATCACCGTATTGCCTAAGTCTCTTAGTTTCTTTAAGGTATCAAGGAGCCGATGATTATCCCTTTGGTGGAGACCGATACTTGGCTCGTCTAAGATATAGACCACACCAACCAGACCAGAGCCAATCTGGGTGGCAAGTCTTACCCTTTGTTCCTCACCACCGCCTAAGGTCTCAGTGGTGCGGTCAAGAGTCAGATAATCAAGTCCGACCGAGAGCATAAAACCTAACCTCTTCTGAATCTCCTTGATAACCTCTCGGCTAATCACGCGCTCTTTTTCGGTTAGAATTATTTCTGAGGTAAAGAACTGATAAGCCCTTTTAACCGACATTTTGGTAATATCGTTGATATTCAAATCATTAATCTTTACGGATAGGGCTTCCTTTTTTAGCCGCGCACCGTTACAATCCGGACAGGGCAGAACCGACATAAACCTCTCCACCCATTCTCTTCGGGATTCAGAATCGGTCTGTTTATAGATGCGCATCAGATGGGGTATCGCACCTTCAAACTTTTCATACATCTCAAATGATGTGCCATCCCAACGGGTATACTTAATCTTTATCTCATCTTCGGTGCCATAGAGTAAGACATTCTTGGCTACTTTTGGTAATTGGCGGAACGGGGTATTTAAATCAAAGTCGTATTCTTTGGCAACCGATTCTAATTGGGAGATAAACCAATTACTGGATGGCTCACCCCAAGATTCTATCGCACCCTCCATCACACTCAAGTTTGGGTTAGGGATTAACCGGTCAGGGTCAATCTCCATTCTGGTGCCTAAGCCATGACAGGTTGGACAGGCACCGTAAGGTGAATTGAAGGAAAATAAGCGTGGACTTACCTCTTCATAACTGAACCCGCAATCAACACAAGCCAATGCGGAAGAGAAGATTTTTTCTTCTTTGCCCTCAACATTGACAATGCAAAGCCCTTCCCCTTCTTTTAAGGCAATCTCTAAGGAGTCGGCTAATCGTTTGCGAATATCGGATTTAATTAATAAACGGTCAACCACAATTTCAATGTTGTGCTTTTTGTATTTATGCAATTCTGGCACCTCTTCAACTTCATAGATTTTACCGTCAACCCGAACCCGAATAAAACCTCTGCGCTTTGCCTTTTGTAATAATTCCTTATATTCGCCTTTGCGACCCCGCACCAAAGGGGCAAGGATTTCAATCTTGTTGTTCTCGCCTAAGGCAAGGATTGAATCAACAATCTGGTCAGTGGTCTGTGAAGAAATCTTCTTATTACAATTCGGACAATAAGGTATGCCGATTCGGGCAAAGAGTAGGCGCAGATAATCATAGATTTCGGTCACGGTGCCAACTGTAGAGCGGGGATTGCGCGCTGAGGTTCTTTGTTCAATGGCAATTGCTGGTGAAAGCCCTTCAATATAGTCAACATTCGGTTTTTCTAACATTCCAAGAAATTGCCGGGCATAGGCGGACAAAGATTCAATATAGCGGCGCTGACCTTCAGCATAAATCGTATCAAAGGCTAAAGAAGACTTGCCCGAACCAGAGATTCCGGTAATTACTACCAACTTATTACGCGGAATTTTGACATCAATGTTCTTAAGATTATGCTCGCGCGCACCTTTGACTAAAATATAATCGTTTTTCATTGAGTAACTAAATTATAATTCAGATTAGGATAAATTCAATAGGTTAAAAACTTTCGGGTTGACCGGAGGTTTTTCTTTTGTTATTCTTATATATGCGAAGAAAAATTTTACCTGTCTTAGTTGGATTACTACTATTGAAACCATTAATTGCGATGCCACCAAGACCAGGGCTTTTTGACCCGATAACCGGTCGCTCAATAACCACTGGTGACCACTATCCAATTTTCCCAGCAAACTGGGGCGAACCTGGACCGAATAAATTAAAAGACCGCGATCATTGCGAAACAGTGGCGATTTTGATGCAATTTCCGGATAACCTTGCCGATACGATTAGAAGACCGCCGGCATTATACGACTCAATGCTTTATTCCACTGGGGTCTATAATAATCAATTGTATCGGGCAGGTAGTCTTAACGATTATTTCATAGAAAATTCTTATGGCACCTATCAAGTTCTTGGTAGCATTGTTGGTAATCGTTGGTTTATGTCCAGTCATAACTATTCAGAATATTATGATGGTAATTATATGCTTTCAACCGGGGCAAGGCTGGCGCGGGAAAATTTAGAACAGGTTGACCTTACAATTGATTTTAATGATTATGATTTGAATGCGGATGGTCATATTGATGCGATGTTTATGGTCCATGCCGGGGCCGATGGTGCGGACGATGGCAATGTTAATCACTGCTGGTCGCATGCGATACCCTATTTTAATTATCAAACCAATGATGGGGTTATAATTGATGGTGTTACCAATGTTCCGGAGTTTGCTTTGGTTACCGAAGCCAGGGAGACGACGATGTGCTGTATTGCGGTAATGTGCCATGAACTTGGTCATTTAGTCGGTCTGCCGGATTTATACGACGGCTCGCGTAATACTTGGGGGATTGGTTACTGGGGATTGATGGGTTATGGCGCCTGGGGCGCTGGTGGTAATACGCCTTGGAGTCCTTCGCATATGGAGGCTTGGAGCAAGGTCCGGGCTGGTTTTGTTGACCCTGTGGTTATAACCAGTGATACCTATAATCTTAAAATCCTTGATATTGAAACTCATCCGGTCGCTTATAAACTATGGCGTAACGGAGCAGATTGTGATACTTGCTTCTACTTGGAGAATCGTCAACAAAAAGGTTTTGATACCCCTTTGCCCGGCTTTGGTCTTTTGATTTGGCACATTGACCCTTGGTATAGTTCATGGCACAATAAAGTTGACTTAGAGGAAGACAGCACCTTTCACCTTGACCACGGCACCGGCATTAGACCCGACCCGCACATTTATCATCAAGAACTTGGTGACACCAGCGACCCGTTGCCTGGGATTTGGCATCGCACCGCCTTTGATAATAATACATTACCGAATAGCCGAGATCACCGGGGAAATCCGACCGATGTGAGTGTGCGTAATATCCGACAGGTGGGCGATACAATAATCTGCGATATAACTTTTTCCCCAGTCAATATCGCCAATATTTCGCCAATGACAACAAGGACTTTACTTGAGATATCGCCTAATCCATTTTTTAGATATGTTACGATTAAAATCCAATCGACTGATACCAAACCAAAATTAGTAAAGATTTATTCGGTTAAGGGCGATTTGGTTTACACCGAAGCGATAAGTTCGGAAAGATTTATTTGGTATGGCGAAGACCAAGCCGGCAAGAAATTACCAACTGGCGTATACTATATTCAAGTCAGGATTGATGAATTTACTATTGGTAATAAACTAATAATCCAGCGTTGATTTTGCTAATGAAATTAGATTTTTTCTTCTATTCTTAATTTTGTGTTCATTTTCGCTTTAAACTTTGCGTAAAAGCGGTGGCTTATTTCTTTCGCAGCGATCTTGACATTGATTAAATTTTTGGTATTATAAAGTAATGAAGAGTGCAATCAATTTACCAACCTTTATTGGGAGGTTTTGCGGCGGCAAGTAAAGGTCTTTGAGTGTTGACATTTTAATTGTATCCTTTAAAATCATAAAAAGTGATTTTGCGCCCGTAGCTCAATTGGATAGAGTGCCGGACTACGAATCCGTAGGCTGGAGGTTCGAATCCTCTCGGGCGCGTGAGGATAAATTAGATGAACGATGAGTATTGGATGAGCGAGGCTTTGGTAGAAGCAAAAAAGGCATTGGCAGAAGAAGAGGTGCCGGTCGGATGTGTGATTGTTGCCAATGACCGAATTATTGGCCGGGGTCATAACTCAACCGAGAGACTTAAAGACCCAACCGCCCATGCCGAAATTATTGCCTTATCCGCAGCGGCTAATTATCTTAACAATTGGCGATTGAACCAAGCCACGCTCTATGTTACGCTTGAGCCTTGTCTGATGTGCACCGGGGCTTTGGTTTTAGCCCGAATCAAACGGTTGGTCTTTGGTGCCAGTGACGAGAAATTTGGCGCCTGCGGTTCAGTTTATAATATACCATTTGATGCCCGGTTTAATCATACCTTTGATGTTGTTTCCGGAGTTAGAGCCGAAGAATCAAAATTGATGTTAAAAACATTCTTTGAAAACAAACGAATAAAAAACGAATTAACCGAATGATACCAGATTTTTTAAATAAATTCGATTTATTAGGGATAATTCGCCGCAAGGAGAGATGGCCGAGTGGACGAAGGCGCGTGACTCGAAATCACGTGTTGCCGCAAGGCAACCGGGGGTTCGAATCCCTCTCTCTCCGCATTCCGTTATCCGTATTCCGTTGTGCGTTATCCGTTATCGGTGCACGGAAAACGGTCGACGGCGGACGGTCTTCCGGTAGTTATGGCTAAACGACAAAATCACCCTCGCCTCCGTCCTCTCCTATCAAGGGCGAGGAAGAGCGGGATTAAGAAAGGATTGGGACAGAGATGAAACGAAACTTTTTAATTTTTGCCTTGCTGATTTCAATAGGTTTAGCCGGCAATCTCAAGATTGTTAAAAGTAGTGAGATGAAATATCAAGGCGAAGGAAAGGCAATTTCTCGGTTGATAAAGAATATTCGAAAACTTAGACTCTTTGAGCGGTTTCGCCAAAATCAACCACACCGACCAACAAGATTAACCCCGCCTGAAAAGACTATTACCCAAAAGGTCTTGGCACTACGGGTGGAGTTTGTTGAAGATGACGATACCTTAACCACGGGCAATGGCAAAATGGATTTAATGGGCTTCTTAGAGCCGGATAGTGGCTTATTCTATGACCCGCCCCACACCAAGACCTATTTTGAACGCCACTTAGAAGGTCTAAACAATTATTTAAGAGCAAACTCGTTAGGAAAATTTTCGATTGAATGGACGGTTAAACCAGATAGCCTTTATGAATGTTATCAGTTGCCTCATCAGATGAAATTCTATGGCGACACAACCAGTGTGGAGGGATTGGAGACCGGGCTTTGTCTATTATTACGGGATGCGATAAAAGTTGCGGACTTAGACCCAACCATCAATTTTGATGATTATGACCACATTATTATCTTTCATGCTGGTTCGGATTTGCAGTCCGATTATAGCAATAAAGGAAATAGCCCCTTTGATATTGCTTCGGCAACAATTCCATCTGGCGCCTTAGAATATTATTTAGGCGAACCTTATATCCTGACTGATGAAGGGGCAAGGGTCTATACCGCAACAATCTTACCAGAGATGACCCGACAAGATACAATGTATAACGGCAATGTGAATATCTTGGGTATGACCGGATTAGCCGGAACCCTTTTCCACGAGTTCTGTCATCTTTTAGGTGCCTATGATTTGTATGATGTCACTAGAGGGTCAATGGGGGTTGGGGCTTGGAGTTTGATGGGTTATGGTGCCTGGTTAGGCGAATGGAGCGCGGGTGCACCGCCAGGTACTGTTCCTGGTATGCTTGACCCTTACCATAAGATATTATTTGGTTGGATTCAACCACTGGAGATTAATCTACCCAAGGAGTCAATTCCTTTATTTATGGCAACATTGGATACCTCAAGATTCAACATTAGAGGCGATTCACTTACTCCAATAATTGTAAAGGTGCCAATCACCAATACCGAATATTTTCTGATTGAAAATCGTCAGGCAATCGTAAAAAGGGATACCTTTCACCGTGAGGTTGATACCCTGGGGGTTGATGTTGAAGACGGGGTAGTAATATCAGTAGATTATAATCAATATGACTTCTTTTTACCCGGCTCGGGCATTTTAATCTGGCATATTGACGAACAGGTGATTGCGGAATTTGGACCATATAATGCAATAAATATTGACCCGACTCATAAAGGGGTTGACTTAGAGGAAGGAGATGGGATTCAAGACTTTGATGGTTGGTATAATGTTGATAGTTATGAGATCTACGGCTCAAGATATGACCCATTCTTCATTGGTGGTTACAATAATGAGTTTGGACCAAATACCAATCCCAATTCCAATAGTTATTATGGCAAGACTTTTTTGACGATTAAAGTCAATAGCGGGTTGGATTCAGTAATGCCCATAAGTGTGAAATTTGATTTGTTCCAGCCCGGTTTTCCCAAAAACTTAGGCGAAGGGATTGAATTTTTAGCCGCAAAATATGCGGATTTGGATTTAGATGGTAATAATGAAGTGATTGTGCCAACGACCAGTGGTGAAATCTATGCCTGGAAATCGGATGGCAGTTCTTATATTCAAGGTGCAATACCCGATGGGTTATTTGCCCCAAGTTATGCCGAATTATATTCAACGATTGCGATTGGTGATGTCTTGGGTGACAAAAGGCTTGAAGTGGTTTGCGCTGGTGCGGATGGTATTGTCAATGTCTTTGATGCATTCGGCAATGAACCGGTTATATATTTCAGAACTAATGATAAAATTAGAGCCGCACCGGTCTTAGCCGATTTAGATGGCGATGGGAAAAAGGATATTATTGTTGGCTCAATGGATATGCGATTGTATGCCTTTAAAGGCGATGGGCAATCTTTGCCAGGATTCCCTTTATATTTAGGCTCGGATATTAGAACCAGTATTGCTATCACTGATGAGAATAACCCGAAGATTGTTGTCTTAGGTAGTGATAATCGCTTGTTTTTGGTCAATAGAGATGGAACGATTGATTCAGGATTTCCCAAAGATTTATCAATCAGCCCACTCTTAACTTATTCACCACCAGTAGTCGGTGACATTGACCGCGATGGCAATCAAGAGATTGTTACAATTGTCAATTCGGGTTATGACTATCGCTTGATAATATTAGATTTGTCCGGGAATATAAAGTATCAGAGTCAAGATTTAATTCGTAATCCAGCCTATACCGCACCGGCTTTGGCGGATATTGACGGTGATGGTTTTCTTGAGATATTAGTTGCGGCAAAGAATAATATCTACGCCTTTAACCATAATGGAACCTTGGTGACTAATTACCCATTTGCCTGCGATTCTACTTATTCGATTACTGAAGTGGTTAGTGGTTGGCTGATTACGACCGATGTTCCCTTCGTCTATAATTCATCTTTGGTGCTTGGTGATATAAATTCTGATGGCACTACTGATATAATCATCGGTTCGCCACATTATGGGCTGTTGGGTTACAAGACAAGAAAAGGGGATATGCCCGGCTATTTTCCTTTAATGACCAAAGGGGCAGTAAACGCCGCACCACTTCTTTTTGACTTAGATAAAGATGGTGATTTAGAGATTGCGGTTGGTGATGATAACGGTTGGTTTTATGTCTGGAGTTTGCCGGGCGATACCGTTACGGTCTGGGGCGAATTTTTGGGCAATTCCGCTAATACTGGGAAATATCCTGACCGATTACTTCCACCGCTACCGCAGTTCTCAGAGATGATGGTTAAAGACTTTTATGTTTATCCTAATCCAGCAAAAGAGAATGCGATTATCCGATATTGGCTGGGCAAGGATATAAATCAAGTGAAAATCCGAATCTTTGATGTTGCTGGCGACCCGGTAACAAAAGAGTTCAGTGGCAAGACTCACGCCTTAACTGAAAACGAGGTTATGCTCAATCTCGCTCCTATCCCCAGCGGTATCTATTTAGTTCGTTTGGAAGCGATTAAAGGAAGAGATAAAAAGGTCTTATTTTATAAATTGGCAATTACCAAATGAGCCATTGGACAACTATTTTCTCTGGCGGAATAATCCGCCTATGGCGGATGCTTGTCTTTTTCCTTCTCGTAGGGCAAGGTTTTAGCCTTGCGAAAAGAGATGTAACTCTGAAGAGAACGGAATCCCTCCAGTCAATTGAGGTTCCTTTTGACCCGGTTAAAAGGATATTGGAAAAATCCGTTATCCGTTTACAGTCCACGGTCCACGGTTCACGGACCCTGACCGATAGTATAATTCAGAACGATTTCTTGATCAATGACGATTTAACTGGTGGTAGTAATCAAGATGGTTTATCAATTGCAATGGATGGGCAAGGGAATTTTGTTATTGGCTGGTATGAGTTTCGGAATGGCGATGCGGATGCATTTGGTCAAAGATTTAATGCCTCGGGTACTCCGGTTGGTCAAAACTTTCGTTTCAATCAGGATGCAACAATGAAATGGCAAGGCGACCCAGCAGTAGCGATGTCCGCCGCAGGCGGATTATTCGGTAGTTTTATCGCTGCCTGGGAAGACCGAAGGGACTGTAATTCGGATGTCTATATCCAAAGATACGATAATAATGGCAATCCGCTGGATACCAATTTCCGAGCCAACGATGATGGCACCCGAACCGACCAAAGAGGGACAGCCGCAATTGTAAAACCGGATGGTGAATTTATTGTCGTCTGGGAAGATTGGCGAAATGACTGGGGTGATATCTATGGTCAGCGATTTTCGGCACAAGGCATACCAATTGGAATAAACTTTAAAGTCAATGACGATATTGGGGGAACTCAATACGGTGCAGCAATCGCTTGTGACAGTTTAGGTAATTTCGTTGTAGTTTGGATGGATGGCAGAAATGGAAACTGGGATATTTATGGTCAGCGCTATAATAGTCAGGGGGTTAGGCTCGGCAGCAACTTCCGAATTAACGATGACCCAACGACTCAAGTCCAATGGGCACCATCGGTTGCAGTCGCACCGAATGGAAACTTTGTTGTGGTCTGGGAGGACCAACGTTATGACAGTATGGCTGACATCTATGGTCAAAGATATAATGCTTCAGGTGTTCCAATTGGTGCCAACTTTTTTGTGAATGATATTAGCGAATCTTATCAAAATTCACCAGCCGTGGCAATTGACCGCAGTGGCAATTTCATAGTGGTTTGGGCCGATTATCGCAATGGCAATTACGACATCTATTGCCGGCGATTTGATGCCAATGGGAATCCCTTAGGTGCCAGTTTTCGGGTTAATGATGATATAACTGCTCAAAATCAGACCAGTCCGGTAATAGCAATCACTCCGAATTCGGATTTTTGGATTGCCTGGTCTTGTGGTCGGAATCTTCATACTGATGTCTATGTCCAACACTACAGCAGTGCTGGAACACCAATTGGTAATAACTTTAAAGTCAATGATGATAGCGCCAGTTCTCAGCAAAGGGTTTCAATGATTGCAATTGATGGTAAGAGTAATTATATCGTTATCTGGGAAGATGAGCGGGATGGACTTTTCCGCACCGATATTTATGCCCAGCGGCTGGATTCTTTAGGTAATCCGATGGGCAATAACTTCCGAGTCAATGACGACATAGGTAATGCATATCAATTCTATTCTTCAGTTGCCGCTGATTTTGTTGGTAATTTCACATGCGCTTGGACCGATGGTCGTAATGCAAGTTATGATATTTACGCCCAGCGCTTTGACCAACTGGGCAACCGGGTTGGAGTCAATATAAAAGTGAACGACGATTTAGTCAATGCCCATCAGTGGTATCCTTGGGTAGGGATGGATAGTATGGGCAATTCGGTTATTGTCTGGATGGATACCCGCGATGATAATGCCTATGATATCTTTGCCCAAAGGTTTGACAATAACGGTAACCCGATTGGTGCCAATTTTAAAGTCAATGATGCTCTTACCGGTTCGCAACTTTATGGTTCAGTTGCACAAAATCGGGCTGGTTATTTTGTTGTGGCTTGGATGGATAATCGGGATGGCGATTACAATATCTATGCCCAAAGGTATGATGCCAATGGCAATCCGATTGGACCAAACTTCCGGGTTGATGATGACCAAAGTGGTAATTATGCGGGTTATCCAGCAGTGGCGATAGATAATTTAGCCAACTTTGTTGTGGTTTGGGAAGATAGTCGGAATGGTAATACCGATATCTATGGTCAAATTTATAATAGTTATGGACAAAGAATCGGCAATAATTTCCGAGTCAATGATGATGCAACCGAAGAAGACCAGTATTCGCCATCAGTTTACACGACCAGTGATGGTAGGTTTATTGTGGTCTGGTGCGATTGGCGATACGGTGATGGCGACCCAGAGATTTTCGCTCAGCGCTTTCTGCTTAATGGAATAAGAATTGGTTCTAATTGTTTAATCAATGAGCCGGATACTTTTAATTACTGTCACCAATGGACAATCGGACAATCGGTAGTTTGCAACAATGACCGAATCGCTTTTGCCTGGACGGATAATAGAAGGCATAAAGGCTTTGATATCTATGGCAAAGTGACCGACTGGAATTTAGTTGAAATTGATGATACTTTTGACTCGTCCCTATCACCTAACCTCTACTTTGTCGTTTATCCCAATCCAACAACCGGTAAAATTACTATTGCTTTGACAAACGCGGGATCGGCATCTGGTAGTTTTAATGTTTGTCTCTTTGATGCCTGTGGTCGGTTAAGAAAGAAATTTGTTGCTTCAAGCAACGAACATTCTGTCTCTTGCAATTTGTCCAATTTAGCCAAAGGTGTCTATTTTTTAACATTAGATACAGGAGACGAAATACTTTCCCGAAAAATAATATTGAGATAAAGGAGGAAGTTTGAAAACCTATATTACCTTAGCCCTAATGCTTAGCCTTGGCTTTGGCTTAACGATAAGCAATCAGCATAAGGCGATGGTTACCTCGGCAATTATCCCTGGAACTGGTGAGTGGTTGTTGGGCGATAAGACCAAATCCGAGATATTTCTTTGGTTAGATGGTGCAATCTGGCTCACCTATATCAGTTTATCTTGGTATGGTAATTCCAAAGAACACGATGCAAGATTATTTGCGGTAAATTCAGCCGGTGCGGTTCTTAATCATAAGGATAAAGGTTATTATAAACTATTAGAAAATTATGACAATTCGGAAGAATATAATGCAGTAGTGATGCGTGAGGCACGGTATCGTTATCCGGATAGTATTGAGGCACAGAAAGAGTATTTAGCAAAGAATGGCTATTTTGGCGATGCAGCTTGGGATTGGCCTTCCGATTCGGCTCGCTTCACTTATTTCTATAAACGACGGTCGGCTCGGGTCACTTTACACCAAGCCGGTTTGTTATTAGGTGGTATCTTAATCAATCGGCTGGTCAGTTTCTTTGATTGTGCCTTATTCACCCCAGACCGGACTAAATTGGGAATTTTGCCCAACCAAGAAAAATTAGGGTTTGCCATTGTTTATAAGTTCTAACTCAAATTTTTCAATAACAATTTTTTAACGGTGCTAAGTGAACAACAAATTGTAAAAGGTAAGTTTTTCCTAAAAATATGCCCTCTCTCCGCCTCAGGCGGATGGGAGAAGGTAAGGGTGAAGGGAGATGAATGAGAATTCATCAAATCACCCTCCCCTTTATCCCCTCCCATCAAGGGTGGGGGTAAATGCTAATGTTTTGGGAAGAACTAAACTGTTACAATTAAATGATAAATCAACTGGCACAAAAATACCAAGAATTTGTTATTTTTCTTCTTGAATTATGATTAGTTGATTTGGTGCTATATTATGTCGGGTTTGGCAAACACCGGTAGAAAAGCGAACTTCAACCGATATCGGATTTTTGTTCTTGCCTAAACCGAAATGGGCGACTAAGGAGTTTTGGCTCGTTGTTCCTTTACCACCCGAAATCTCCCGAATTTGAACCCTTTTGCCTTGCTTTATCTTGACCCGTGCACCAATTCCGGCTCGGTTTGATTTTGTGCCAACTACCTTAACCTTTAGATAGTTATTTTTGTTACCATCATTGCGGAAAAGTTTTACACCTGAACCAGAGCCAACCACTAAGTCTAAATCGCCATCATTATCAAAATCAGCAAAAGCACAACCCCAACCATTGAAGACTCTTACTCCAGCCAACCAAGTAATATCGCGGAATTTTCCATTTCCGAGATTTTCATACAAAAACGAGCGTCTGCCTTCATAGATTGAAGTGATATACAAGTCTAAGTCACCGTCGTTGTCCACATCGGCCCAAGCTGGGTCAGAATGGGTCTCTTCGTATTTTATTCCAGCCTTTAATCGCATATCTTTAAATTCCCAATTATTTTTTGGACCGGTATTCTGATATAACATTGTGCGATTGGAAAACTCAATATAGCGGGGATGGGCGAGGTTGGCGGTTATTAAGTCTAAGTCGCCGTCATTGTCATAATCGCCCCAATCCGAACCAATCGTATGCCCAAACCAACCCTTTACTTCATTACCGGCAACCCATAGGCGTGAGGCAACATTGGTAAAAGTCCTATCACCATTGTTGTGCCATAAGAAATTTTCTTGCAGACGGTAATTTGAGACATAGATATCCAGCCAACCATCATTATCAAAATCGCCCCAATTCACACCGCGGCCTGCCCGGTCTTCGCCAAAAGGTGGAATAATCTTCGCCTCTTTGGTTATGGCTTTAAATGTGCCATCGCCATTATTCTGGTAAAGGATATCAGGGTAATAACTATGCCTTGCCCAGTTTTCATAATTGGCAAGATACAAATCAACATAACCGTCGTTATTGTAATCACCCCAGGCGGCGCCTTCGGTTGAATAATTGTCTGTGATGTTACCCGCCTTTTTGGTCATATCGGTAAAAGTGCCGTCACCATTATTATGCCAGAGTTTATCACCTTGCGAGTCACTGCTGATTGCATAAAAATCGAAAAAGCCATCATTATCGTAATCAGCCCATACTCCACCTGAACTTTTTGTCTTGCCAATACCTGCCTTTTCGGTGACATCCAAAAATCGTTTGCCTTTGAGATTTTTAAATAAGCGATTGCCATTCAACAATAAATCCTCATACCCATCATTATCATAATCTCCCCAAGCAACCCGTGATTCTTTCCTTCCGCTTAAGCCAACCGAATCGGTAACATCCGTAAAAGTTATCCCCAAGTAATTAAGTTTGGCTCGGGCATAGGTCATAAGTTTGGTATTGTTGCCCAATAACTGCTGATAAATTTTGGTTAAATTAGAATCCGCTTTGGCACTCCAATAATTTCGCACATCACCAAAGGTTAATGCCTTGATATAGGCAGCCATTGCTGAATAATCATCATTTTCTGCTTCATAGATTTGCCCTAAGACATAATAGTATGGTCCGTAAGTGGCATCGTTATTGTTATCTAACTTAGTCTTTTTAATCGCTTCCATTATCCATCGCTTGGCTTCCTTTATCCTACCTAAGGCGATTAATGCTTGGGCATAGTTCATTCGGGCGTTACCAAACAAAGTAGGTTTTTCTAATTCCCATTGTTCAATTGGTTTATTCTTAGGCTTTTGGTATTTTGGTTCAAGTTCAATTGCCTTTTGGGTATATTGGGCATAAGTAATTGTATCAATACCAGCCCGTAAATAAATTGCGGAGACGAATTGATAAGCGAATGGATTTAGAGAATCTTCGCTTAGGAGCATTCGTGCCTTTCTCTTCAAGCGGTTTAAGTCTTTGAGATAAAAAAGCGAACTTAAAAGATATTGGTAGGCAGTAAAACGCCATTCGGTTTTTGGATATTTCTTTAAGAACCTTTCAATAAATTCAACCTTCAAGGTATCGTTACTCCAAATCGGATAAAGGCTATCATAGAATTCATTACCAATCAATTCATAACCCTTGGCGCTTTCTGGAAATCGGCGGGTCAATTCTTCGCCGACCTTTTTCGCTTCGATTGTATCAACCAGCGTCAAGCCATCATAGGCGATAGTCCAACTAATCTCTTCTTCAGTTTTTAAGTAACCTTTTATCTGGTTTTTAATCTCTATCTTAATCTTTTCCAACTCCTTTGGATTTTTCTCATTGGCTTTAATTAATGCTTCCCAATAGTGAACAATTAAAGTGTCGATTTTTGGATTTAGGCTAATTGCCTTTTGCCAGAAAAAGACAGCCGAATCATAATCCCTTTTCTTTTGATTGACCCAAGCGATTCCCTTGGTCGCGAAAAAATTATTCGGGTCTTTTTCAAGGATACCTTGGTATTGAGCAATCGCCTTGGCATATTCCCTTTGCTGTAAATACCTCTCGGCTAATTTAAGTGTTTTGTCATGGTTATTGAAGATGAAAAATACAAATAATGCAAGCATATTTAAAAGGATATATGAGTAATTAGCAAAGTCAAGGAAACAAAAGGTTTTCCTTGACAAGCGCCGTTTTTCTCGTATTCTTTTCTGCTATGAGAATATTGATTTTATTATTGGTTTCGGTTTTACCCCTTTTCGCCCAACTTTATTTAATTGACCAACCGACCCCATTATCATTAATGCATGGTGAATATTACATTGATGGTAGATTCCAGAATGAGGGTGGGATGATTTTCCATTTCGGCATTGGGCTATTTGACCGTTTCACCCTTGGTGCTTCCTATGGTGGCAATGGTTTTTTAGGTGCTTCCCGACCGACCTTTTTCCCAAGGGTTGGTTTTCAAGCCAAAGCGGTGATAACCAGTGAAGGCGAGACTTTTCTTCCGGACCTGGCGCTTGGTTACGACGACCAGGGCTTTGGTGACTATGATACAATTGATAAGCAATATCAGGTAAGGAGTAAAGGTTTCTATCTCTCAATTGGTAAGACACTTGAGATGAGCAATACCTATTTTGTCTTTGGTCCAAATTACTGGTTTGGGGCTAATAAGCGCAAAGGGCTTAGTGGTTTTCTTGCGATTAGACAGACACTCTCTGACCATTGGGATTTAATCTTGGAATACAATTTGAATATTGGACGAACTCAACAGGAAAACAAACGGGGTTTTTTAAATTTAGGGGTTGCCTTTAATTTTAATGAAAACCTAACCTTTACCTTTATGTTAAAAGACCTCTTAGAAAATAGACGAACCGTCAATGGCAAAGATGCTGGAATGAACCGAGCCCTGAATGTCTCATTTCACGAATTGTTTTAAACCGGACAAGGCGGATTGCTTCGAGTAACCTACGCTCTGCCTCAGGCAGTAACCTAAATCAACCGCTCATCTTTCTAATATCAATTTCTTGGTAATTTTACTTCCCCCAATCTTGAGATTTAAGATATAAACACCAGCGGGCAGGTTACGAATATCAAGTTGTATTGAATTTTTAGCGGATAAGGTTTTAGAAGGATAAGATTTAATGAGTGTGCCACTGATGTCGTATAACTCGAAAAGGCAAATTTCCGAATTGGGTAAATTATAACTCAAATTCAAAATATCTTTGGTCGGATTAGGCTTAACCGAAAAGGTAAACTGCGGAAATCCGCCTACGGCGGATGCACCCTGGGAGAGATTTCTGTTGATCGAGTTGGGCAATGCTACGACAAAATCGGTTACTGGAGCAAGGTGTTGATAAAATTCGAGTGTGTTGTTGCCTTTCAGGGCATAAAAGGTATTATTTAGAACACACAACGAACCACCGGATTTGACTTTTTTGCCCGAAGGAGTAGGGATATCCCAGATATTGGCTGGATTCATTTGTAGCCAGGTATTTCCGGTTACACTATATTGCCAGAATTCCGCTGTATTGCCACCTTTCATTAGATAGATTGAACCATTGAGATAGACAAGCCCTGCCCCATCTTTAACCTTTTTCTTGCGATTTTCCCGATTCAAGAATACTGCGGGGTCAAGTCGGCGCAATTCGGTCCAAGTATTGCGTAATACATTATAGCGGAAGAAATCGCCATAGTTGCCTTTTAGAACATAGACAAAACTGTCACCATCGTAAGCCAAACAAGAACCATCTTTATAACCAATCTTACCACTCGCCCCAGTCGGTGGACTGGCGACTTGTTGCCAACGATTGCCCTCAATGTAATAGAGATAAAACTCATTGGTCTTTGAACCTTTCATTGCAAAGATACAAGCAGTGTCGGCTTTGTTCACATAAGTTAAACCCGAACCACCCTTTGGATTTTTAGCGTTGGTTGGGATATTTTCTAATGGTCGCCAGCCATTATTTGAATATTCCCAGAAACCAGGAGTATTATTGCCGCGTAGGACATAGAGTTTATCATTATAACCAGTTATTGCCGCACCCCTTTTTGGGTTTTTGCCATTTCCGCTCTCTTTACTGCCCAATGGTATTGGTGTAAGTTGGGTCCAGAAATTTGGCTGGTAACAATAAAAATCCGAGGTATTATTCGCCTTTAGGAGATAAACCTTATCGCCTAAACCGGTAATGCAGGAGCCATTTTTTGGTAACTTACCGGAAGGTACTGATGGGACATCGGCAATTCGTTGCCAGCCGATTTCTGATACCAAGAAATTATTTATCATAATATCGTTTTCTTGTATTTGGTCTCCATCAAGACTGGTTTTGACCAATGCATGATAAGAGCCAGGCAGAGAATACCATTGGGCAAATTCAATGGCGGTATCTTGATGCGGTTCAATTGTAATAATTGTGTCATCATAATAGACCGTATCAGAAGCAATAATTCGGAAATAGACTGGAAAGGTTGCTGGATGGATGCCAAAATTACCGATTATTGACCTTGGGATTATGGTGGTGCCAGCCCCGACCGTGCCGGTAGGGGATAGGATTTGGACTACACCAACATCGGTGGTGAAGACTATGATTGAACCCTCTACTGCATCATTATTTGGATTTAAGTCTTCAACAAAGGCGGTAGTGCAAATTGTGGTATGGGTTCCTACTAAAGATAAGGTGCAAGGGTCAAAGGTTAAAACAAGTGAATCGTTAGAAACAAGATTAGTAACAGGTTGGGTATCAGCATAAAATGAGCCAATCCGGAAGATGGCAGGGCAGGATACAGTAGTTGTACCAAAGTTCTTAACGACGCCTTGAGGGGAGACAATTGCTCCTGAATCAATTGGACCTAATGGTGCAATTATCCTCGTAATACCAACATCTTGCACTCGAACCGAAACCTGTCCAGTTAATAAATCGTTGACTGGATTTCTATCACCGGTTAGCGCAGTTGTGCATCTTGTAGTATGATTGCCCCTAAGGGTTGGTATCCAGTCAGCAAAACTGACTAAGGTAGATTCACCGGGATTGAGATTGTTAACACCTTGAGTATTGGTATAAAATTGACCAATTCGGAATATAACCGGAAAAGACTGTGGGGTATTACCGAAATTCTTGACCACTGCTTGAGGGGTTATGGTTATTCCTGAATCAACTGTGCCGGTTGGGGCAATGATTTGGGTTACACCAACATCAGGTATTATGCCAACTTGAACAGTAACCGAATCGGTAGTCATATTATTTGCTGATACCATATCGCCCACTAATGCGATAGTGCATCTTGTCGTGTGGGTTCCAATTTGATTTGCCTGCCAGGAAAGGAAACCAGCGGTATCAGTTATTCCTGCACTGATAGTCTTGGCTCGGGTATTGGTATAGAAACTTCCGATTCGAAAAGTTAGCGAACAGGTTGCACTCTGCGTTCCATTGTTTCGCAATTGAGCAATTGGTGTTACTACGGTTCCTGAATCAATCGTTCCGGTTGGAGCTACAATTGCCAGACAGGCGATATCAATAACTCTAACCGAAAATGAGCCACTTAAGGCATTATTTTTTGAATTTTGGTCACCAGTTAATGCAGTTGTGCATCTTGTGGTATGTGTGCCCCTTTGTAGTGCAGTCCAGTTGGCAAAGTTGACTAAAGTAGACTCACCAGGATTGAGATTACTAACATTTTGAGTATTGGTATAAAATGAACCAATCCGAAATGTAACTGGAAAGGAGGCTGGATTTGTCCCGAAGTTTTTGACACGGGCTTGCGGTGTAATTACCGTTCCCGAATCAATCGTGCCCGTTGGGGCAAGGATTGCAGTCACTCCAACATCAATTAAACTCTGTTGGTTTGCTGAATAAGTAAAACTTAGGTTATTGGCTTGTCCGCTCCAATGGGTTACTACCGGGATTAAGGCGATATGGCTATTACCTGACCAAGACATGGTAGTTGTCCCATAGCCGTTGGCATTTAAAGTGATTTCTTGCTCAAGTGATTGTGCGGGCACCCGATAGCCAATTGCGTATGCACCCCAACTATAACCATCTTGACCATCAAAAGTGATATTCAAAGCGCCGGAGCCGGGGTTAAATCGGATAAAGTCAGTGCCACCCGGGCCGGAAGGCGGATAACTTCCTTGATTGCCGGAAGCCGGATATGAACTATGGGTGGCAAGAAGTATTGAGGTTGGCCAGAGATTGGATTCGGAAAAATGGTAAGTAGGGTCAGCTCTGGTTCCAGTAAAATAGCGCCAGACCCCATATTTTTTTAAGGCATTGGCGAGATTAGAGCCATAATAAGTTGAGAGGGCATAATCAATACCGGAAAGGGTATTCTCACCCGAGATGTTTCCCATTCTTTCCCAAGCCTGCCTTGGGCAAGCGATATTATAACCTTCGTGTAATAGCATTGGCCAAAGACAACCTGCATACTCATAAAGATTGTTTGTCTCCATAATTGAAAGATGCGGGCTATCAAGCGGGTCAGGGGTTGAATATGAAAGGTAATTTACATAATCATTTACATTGTCGTAACAGACATCCTCCATCCAAGTTGCACAGTTCTCCATAAACCAGGCGCCTTCCAAATAAGAATATCTGAATTGACAGGCGTGATTGAATTCATGGGCAACCGTAACCTGAAGTAGACCCCAAGGCGAGATGTCGTTGTCCACTTCAATATAACTGGTTGCTCCATTTGGGTAAGGATTAGGATAAGAATATTCAGCGGAAGTTACACCGAGGTATCCTGGAAGATTTCTGATATAAATGTCATAGCGGTTATCCGGACCAGCACCGTCCGGTGGTGGCTGTGCCCATGATAAAGTATCGCACTGTTTTGCCCAAGAATATTCCGCATATTTTGAAGTTGATTCAGCATAGGCACGAGTTGTGGCATTAGAACCAGTGGTGTCAAAATGGACAATAAAATGGGTGGAATAGACATATTTTGGTCCTGAGGCAGGCCGAGGTAACTTAACACCTTGACGGAAAAGCGTAAGCGCCTCCTGAGTTCCGCATTTTTTATCCGGCTTAGCCAATACCCCAGCAACTAAAACAAGTTGCAAAAAAATAACGGGCATTATTTTATTAACTTGCATTCTTCCCCCTTGGTTGAATTTTTGAAATGAATTTATTAAAGAATAGGGCGAAAAAATATGGTTTCGGGTCTTTCATATTCTCTGTCGTTAGGTAATATGATAATAAACTTCCAAAGGCGTGTCAATATTTTTTAGTCAAACAGATTGACAAAACTGGGGAAATAAAGTATTATATAATATTATGAATCGGAATAAAATATCCTTAACAAACCCGATTCGGGTCATCTTTCTGATTTTATTTTTTCAAATTATTTTCGGTCAATGGCTGGAGACAACGATTGATATTGCGCCGGATAGCGGAACAATTGCACTGGTTTGGAATCCAACTAATAATTATCTCTACTGCGCTAATTATTGCACTAACAATATAACGGTAATCAATTGTAATATAAACCAAATTGTCACGCGCATTCCGACTGGCGAACAACCCTGTGCTTTGGCATACAACCAGATTAATAACCGAGTTTATTGTGCTAACCGGAATAGCAACAGTGTGACCGTTATCAATTGCGTTAATAACCAGGTTGATACTACAATTCCAGTGGGAATCTGGCCTGGTGCCTTGCTTTGGAATCCGTTAAATAATAAGGTCTATTGTGCGAATAATTGGAGCGATAATATCACAGTGATTAACGGCGCAACCAATCGGATTGATACTACGATTTATGTCGGTAACTGGCCCCAATTTTTTGCCTTAAATCTGACCAATAACTATATTTATTGTGCGGTAGAAGAGATTGACCAGGTGGTAGTGATAAATGGGGCAAACCAGAGGATAATCGCTAATATTCCAGTCGGTGATAGTCCAAAAGAGGTCATCTGGAATTCAGTTAGCAATAAGGTCTATAGCACAAATCGGTTAGCTAATAGTGTAACAATAATTAACGGGGCAACCAAC
>Ga0123519_10004893_pt1 | contig 21507 bp, 15 predicted proteins | sample YelNatPaOPRAMG02_FD_87396 | JGI IMG/M metagenome (GOLD analysis project Ga0123519, IMG submission 87396) | Hot spring microbial communities from Yellowstone National Park - Yellowstone National Park OP-RAMG-02 (version 2) | ecosystem: Environmental > Aquatic > Thermal springs > Hot (42-90C) ...
CCTAAAAGGTTCAACGATGCACCCAAAAGGTTCAACGATGGACCTAAAAGGTTCAATGATGCACCCAAAAGGTTCAACGATGGATCTAAAAGGTTCAATGATGCACCTCAAAGGTTGAAAATTCTTGAAAATTAGCGTTTTTTGAAGGTATTGATTTATAAGGCAGTTTTTTCTTCATTTTTGCATATTTTTTGAGTTTTTGGGGGAAATAAGCCAAATTTTTATGAGCCAAAACATTCACTATGTCAGGGATTGCTTCAGTTCTTCGAACTTCGCAAAGACTCTTCATATTACCAGTCATCGCGAACGAGGTTATGCGATCCACCTCTTATTCATTTCAAATTTTTTATGTAGCAATGACTTTGTAATTAATCGTCATTGCGAAACCGATTTATCGGTTGAAGCAGTCTTTTCCTATGAAGCAGAAACATTCACTATGTCAGCGATTGCTTCGAAACTTCGTTTCTCACAATGACTATATAATTATTTGTCAATGACTTTTCTCTTACCAGTCATCGCGAACGAAGTGACGCGATCTTTTTCTATGAAGACGAAGCACTTACTATGTCAGCGATTGCATCAGTTCTTCGAACTTCGCAATGACTTTTCTTTTAACATTCCTTTTCATTTCTGCAATTAAATATTTTGATCAATCTTTCTTGGAAAAATTTCTCGTAACTTTGCATTAAAATGAAACAAAAAAAGAGGTAGAGAGATGAAAAAGTTTATTCTGTTTTTCCTTCTCATTTCAATCTCAAATTTATTTTCAAATGAAGCTCGATTACTTCGTTATCCAAATTCATCAGTAGATAAAATTGTTTTCGTTTATGCTGGTGATCTTTACCTTGTTGATAAAACAGGCGGAGTTGCGAGAAAGATTACTTCGTTCGAAGGCTATGAAATGTTTCCAAGATTTTCTCCCGATGGAAAGTATATTGCTTTTTCTGGTGAGTATGATGGAAATAGAGAAGTTTATTTGATGAGCGTTGAAGGTGGCAATCCAGTTCGTTTAACTTATACTTCAGATATTCCAAATCTTCCTGAAAGAATGGGACCAGATAAAATCGTTATGGGCTGGCATCCTGATGGAAATCGAATTCTTTTTAGATCTCGACACGAAAGTTTTAATGCCTGGATTGGTCATCTTTATCTTATTTCGAAAGATGGTGGAATGCCAGAAAAACTTCCATTGCCGAGAGGTGGATTTGCTTCATTCTCTCCAGATGGACAGAAGTTAGCTTACAATAGAGTCTTTCGTGAATATCGAACCTGGAAAAGATATCGTGGCGGTCAAGCTGATGAAATTTGGATTTATGATTTCAAAACAAAAAAGACCGAAGCGATTACATCGAATGATGCTCAAGATATAATTCCAATGTGGTATAAGGATAAAATTTATTTTCTTTCCGATAGAGATGGCAGAATGAATCTTTATGTCTACAACACAAAAACAAAAGTTGAAAAGAAAGTCACCAATTTCGATAAGTATGATGTTAAATTTCCATCTCTCGGAAAAGGTGAAATTACATTTGAAAATGGTGGATACATTTACTTGCTCGATTGCGAAACTGATAAGTATCAGAAAGTCACAATTTATATTCAGGATGATTTCAACACAGCAAGATCGAAAATTGTAAATGTAAAATCGTTAGTCACTCAATATGGAATTTCTCCCGATGGAAAAAGAGCATTATTTACAGCAAGAGGAGAAATTTTTACTGTTCCAGCTGAAAAAGGAATTACAAAAAATCTCACAAACTCTCCCGGAGTTCACGAAAGAAATGCTGTCTGGTCGCCCGATGGAAAATACATTGCATTCATAAGCGATAAAACTGGTGAGACAGAAATTTTTATTATCTCTCAAGATGGGAAAGGTGATCAAATTCAATTAACAAAAGATGCAGATACTTATCGATTTGAATTGAAATGGTCACCAGATTCGAAAAAACTTTTATGCTCAGACAAAAAAATGAGATTGTATTATGTTGATATCGAAACTAAAAAGACAAAGCAAATCTTTCAATCGAATAGATGGGAAATAAGAGATTACGATTGGTCACCAGATAGCAAATGGATTGCATTCACAACTCTTGAAGAAAGTGGTTTCTCTACAATTTATCTTTACTCACTTCAATCAGATAAAGCGACAAAAGTGACAAGTGAATTTTTCAATTCATATTCACCAGTTTTTGATAGTGAAGGTAAGTATTTATTCTTTTTGTCAGATAGAAATTTCAATCCAACTCTCGGTGCATTTGAAAGAAGTTTTGTTTACACCGATATGACAAAAATTTATGGATTAACTTTAAGCGACAAAGAAAAATCTCCATTCCTTTATGAAGATGATGAAGTCTCAGTAGAAAAATCGAATGAAGAAAAATCAACAGACAAATCAGAGAAGCAAGATCAAAAGAAAGACGAGAAGCAATCAAAAGACATTGTAATTGATCTCCTTAGAATATCAGAACGAATTTTTGAACTGCCCGTTGATGCTGGGAATTACAGTTCATTGACTTCTGTTCAGGGTGTGCTTTATTACTTAAAATCATCTGGCAATAAATCAATTCTCAAAGCTTTTGATTTCAAAAAGAAAAAAGAAAATGAAATTGGTCAGATTGATGGATATGAAATCTCTGCTGATGGAAAGAAAATAATTTACAAACTCGGCAACGATTATTACATAACTGATTTATCAACAAGTATGAAAATTGGTGAGGGCAAATTAAACCTTAATGATTTAACAATGACTCTAAATCGCCGTGATGAATGGAAACAAATTTTTTATGAAAGCTGGCGTCAGATGAGAGATTTCTTCTACGCACCAAATATGCACGGAGTTGATTGGGAAAAAGTGAAAAAGAACTACGAAGAACTTCTACCTTATGTTGCTCATCGTGCTGATTTGACCTACATAATTGGTGAGATGATTGGCGAATTGAATGCTGGTCACGCTTATGTTGGTGGTGGAGATCTGCCAAAGATTGAATCAATTCCAGTAGGATTGCTTGGTGCAGAATTAAAATTTGATCCAAAGAGCGGTTATTACATAATTGATAAAATTTTGCCTGGAAGAAACTGGGATGAGTCAACTCGTTCTCCTTTGACAGAAGTTGGTATTGATGTAAAAGAAGGGGATTATCTTTTAGAAATTGATGGAGTTTCTCTCAAAGGTGTGAAGAATCCTTATGAGCTTCTGGTTAACAAAGCAAATAAACCTGTTAGAATTAAAACTAACTCAAAACCAGTTGAAGACGGATCAAAAGAATTTATCATTAAAACAATATCAGCAGAGAATGGACTTAGATATTATAACTGGGTTGAAAACAATCGAAAGAAAGTTGAAGAAGCAACGAATGGAAAAGTTGGATATGTTCACATTCCAAATATGGGAATTGATGGTTTAAATGAATTTGTGAAATATTTCTATCCACAGATTCGAAAAGAAGGTTTAATTGTTGATGTGCGATACAATGGAGGTGGATTCGTTTCTCAAATGATTATTGAAAGATTGAGAAGAGTGATGACAATGGCAGGCATTGCACGAAATTCAAAAGTAGTTACGACTTATCCTTCAGCAGTTTTTCTCGGACCAATGGTTTGTCTTGTGAATGAATTCTCTGCTTCCGATGGTGACATCTTTCCATATCAGTTCAAGAAAAACAATTTAGGTCCTGTGATTGGAAAACGAAGCTGGGGTGGAGTCGTTGGAATTAGAGGAACATTACCATTTGTTGATGGTGGTTATCTCAATCGACCGGAATTTGCAAACTTCTCTGTTGAAAGTGAATGGATACTTGAAGGCGTTGGAATGGAGCCAGACATTGTTGTTGATAATGATCCAGCACTTGAATTTGAAGGAAGAGATCAACAACTCGAAAAAGCACTTGAAATTATCAAAGAAGAAATGAAGAAGAAGCCAGCAAAACTTCCTGAAATTCCAGACTGGCCAATTAAGAAGTAAATTTTGAGTTGATTTTTGAAGTGAGATATTATTTGAATTAGAGAACTTAGTTCAAAGTTTAAGTTTCACAAATATTCAGGGCTTTGCTTGAAATTAAATTTCTTGCAAAGCCTTTTGTGTTTTTTGAGTGCGGTTTCTTTTTATTCCTTCCTTCTACTACATTGCCTGCGAAAATTAAATAAAAGCAACTTAATCACTGATCTTAAGTAATAGAGAAAAACGAGAAGTTAAAATGAAAATCAAAAATTTCTTGCCTTTAATTCTTTTCTTTGTTCAGTCAGCTTTTAGTCAATCAAGTTTTTACTTCTACTCAAACAAAAATATTCTCCCCGATGAGGAAGTTCAGGTAACTGTTAGTGGTTACAATTTGACATCTCGATTGATCTCGTTTGAAATTTACAGGATTAAAGATCCAATTAAGTTCATTACTTCAAAAGTTGATATACTGAATTTTAAAGATGAATCGTTTGAAGAAGTCAAAGATCTTGTGGAGCTTGTGAATTCAACAGAAAAGATGATTGAAACAAGAGATGCCTGGGTTAATCAGAAGTTCAATTTAGGTAAAGTTGATAGAGAGGGGACATATTTAATTCGTGCGACTAATTATAAAAATTCAATTTATTCTTTCTTTACTTGCTCAAAAATTGGATTGATTTCAAAAAGAAGTGTCGATGAAGTTTTACTTTACATTTCAGATCGAAAAACATCTGAACCACTTTCAAACATCGAGTTGAAATTAATTTCACTTGATAAAAAAATTTACACTTTGAAAACAGATAAGAATGGAATCGCTTATCAAAAGATTGGTGATAGACCTGAGGATAGAAAGTTCTTTGTTGCTTTGATTGATAATAATGTTCAGTTACTTTTTCAGGAACCGATTTACTCACCAAATGATGAATATGATAAATATTTAGTTTACACTTACACCAATCAACCAGTTTACAGACCAGGGCAGAAGGTTTTTTTCAAATCAATTATTCGAAAAAGAGATAAGGATGAACTATCACTTGTAAAAAATCTTTCAGTCAGTGTAAAAATTTTAATGCTAGATAATTCGACTTTATTTGATTCAAATTTTACAGCAAATCAAAATGGAACGATAAACGGTTCATTTGTTATTCCAGTTGATGCACCAATTGGTGATTATGTAATTTCAATTGGAATAGAAAATCTCACTTACACATCTTCATTTTCAGTTGAAGAATACAAAAAGCCTGAGTATAAAGTTTTAGTTTCAACAGACAAAGGCAATTACTCAGAAAATGATTCAGTGACGATAAAAGTTACAGCCGAGTATTTCTTTGGTGAAAAACTTCGTGAAGGAAATGTTAAGCTGATGATTTATCGAAAACCACTTGTGAGATACTGGTGGGAATTTGAACCGTTTGCCAATTTTTATCGTGGATGTTTTATTGACATCATTCCACATTATCAACAGGAATTAATTCTTGAAACCGATGGAAAAATTTCTGATGGCGAGTTTGTTTACAAATTTGAACTGGAAAAAGAACTGCAAAGAAATTATGAATATCAAGCCGTTGCTTATGTGAAAGATGAAACAAATCGAGAGGTCACAGGATCACAAAAATTTTTTGTGACGAAATACAATGTCTCAATCAGCACAAATCCTGACAGATATTTTTATTCGATTAACTCAACTGCCATCTTAAAAGTGATCACAACAGATTTTTCATTCAAGCCAATAAGCAAAGAATTCAAAATTGTAATTCAAAAAGTGCATAACATAAATCAAACAGAATATTATGAAGACATTGATACATTAACTGGCAAAACTCAATCAGATGGAATTGCTTATGTGAATTATAGAATTAAAGAGAGTGGGAAATTTTCTTACTTAGTGATTATCGAAGATGAAAACAAAGTTGCAACAGCAAGAGGAAGCTTTTATGTCGCAGATAAAGATTTTTTAATCTCGGGAATTCGAGAAGGATTGCAAATCATTCCATCCAAAGATTTTTTCAATGAAGATGAAGAAATTGAGTTTTTAGTAATCTCGCCAGTTGAAAATGTTAATCTTCTTGTTACACTTGAACAATCAAAAATTTACGAAACCAGAGTTGTAAAACTCAAAGGTTCATCAACCGTAATAAAGTTCAGGACAAAACTTCCATCAGTGGTTCACATTTCTGCCAGTTATTATTTTGAAAATCAGTATTTCAGCGCGTTGAGAAAAGTTGGAATTCTGAAAAACAAATCGAAATTAAATGTTGAAATTTTTGCTGATAAAAATTCTTACAAACCCAATGAAAAAGGAAAATTCAAAGTTCGAGTTAAAGATAACTTCGGCAATCCAGTCAGAGATGCAGAGCTTTCTTCTTCAATAATTGACGAAAGTATTTTTTCAATTAAACCAGATCAAACACAAAATATTTTTGACTTCTTTTCGCAGTCAGCAATTTATAAGATTTACACTTCATCAATGGAAATTTATTCTGATTATTTTTATCCACAACCAAGAACAGGCAGACTTCTTTACAGAAATAAAGATTTAATTTCATTTCCAGAGAAAGGTCGATCAATTATTGTTGGTAAAATAGTCGATGCAACAAACAACCAACCAATTCAAGATGTCGAAGTAATTCTTGTCAAAGATCAAAAAGAAATAAAGGCGACAACAGATGAGAATGGAAAATTTATTTTCAGATCGGTTCCAGCTGGTGACTTTCAGTTATTGATTAAAACACCTTTCTATGAAAATAAAATTGTGAAAGTGAATAATGTAAAAGCAAGAGATTTTAGAGATTTAGGAACTTTCAAACTCTTTCCTATTGAAACATTTTTCTTCCCGATGAAAAGAATGGTCGAAGATGGAATGGTCTTTCTCACAAAACAAAAATTAGAAGTTATGCCAGAAAGTGAATTTGGTCGTTCAGTTGTCGAATTACAAGATGCAAATGTGAAAGAATTTATTGAACCGACAATTCGAAAAGATTTCAAAGATGCGATTTACTGGAATCCAGTTTTAATTACAGATGACAAGGGTGAAGTCAGTTTTGAAGTCACATTTCCAGATAATCTTACTTCCTGGAGAAATTCAATCAAAGCAATTACTTCCGATTTGAAAGCTGGCGAAAATTTCACCAATGTGATTGTCCGAAAAAATATTTTGATTCGAGTAGAAGTCCCAAGATACATCAACGAAAAAGATGAAATCTCTCTGCCAGTTCTTGTTCATAATTATTCAGATAAAGAACAATTTGTTCGTGTTCAACTTGAAGTGAAAAATGGAGAATTGATAAATGATTTCAACGAGAGAATGAATCAGAGAATAATTAATCCAGCATTTAAAGAATTTTCAATCAAACCAGATGAAGTTTTCAAATCAAGCTGGCGAATCGGAGTGAATGAAAATGTCGATACTTTGATCGTCACCGCAAAAGCACTTGTCTTAAAGACAGATGATAAAGATGTTGAGTCTGATGGAGTTGAATTGAAAATTCCAGTTGAACCACAGGGAATTCCGGTTGTGGCAGTTAAGAACTTTAGTTTATCGAAAAGCAAAGATTCATATTCAACTGAGTTTGAAGTTAAAGATCTTTCACCAAAGCACAGAGTAATTTTGAAATTAAGTCCAACTCTGATTGGAAGCATTTTAAGTTCTCTCGACGAACTTGTTGGTTATCCTTATGGTTGTGTTGAGCAAACGATGAGCAGATTTCTGCCTTCAATCATTGTTGCAAATTTTTTGAATGATTTGAAGATAGAGTTGAAATCAAAAACTTTTGATGAACTTCCTGAGATTGTAAAAGCTGGATTGAAAAGATTAAAGAATTTTCAACATCAAGATGGTGGTTGGGGCTGGTGGGAAGGAGATCAAACAAATCCATTTATGACAGCTTATGTGATGTATGGACTGGCATTGACAAAATCAGCAGGTTATCAAGTTGATCGTGATGTTTTGAGTCGAGGTCTGGAAATTCTTCAAAAATTTGTTGAGGACAAAAAAATTGATTCGCAGACGCGAACTTACATTTTGTTTGCATTATCAGAAGCACAAAAGTTTGATGATGATAAAAATATTCGCAGAGAATTAATCAAACAAAAGTTTTATGAATTGATTGCATACAAAAACGATCCTTTTGTTCTATCTTATTTACTTCAAATTGCAATTCAAAATGGATTTGACGATAAAGTTGATGAGTTGAAAAAATCACTACTAAAACTTGCAAAAGTTCAAGGCAATATGGTTTACTGGGGCGAGAGCTCAAATTCGTGGAGACTAATGGACGATAGAATTGAAATCACAGCAAATGCTTTGAAATCTTTAATAATGACTGGTGAGAAATCAGACTTAATTGAAAATGCAATTCGCTGGTTGATGTATCAAAAGACAGGAAATTTCTGGATGAGCACAAAGCAAACTGCAACAGTTATCTTCTCACTCGTGGATTACTTAAGAACTTCATCTGAACTTGAAGCAAATTTTTCGGTGGATATAAAAGTCAACGATAAACTCATCAATTCATTTAATTTTTCAAAACAGACCATTGCATCAAAAGAGATTGTGATTGATTTAAGTTCTGATTTACTCAAAGAGGGAAAGAACAGATTAGAAATAATTAAATCCGGTAAAGGAAAATTGTATTGTTCTTTGATTGAAAAGTCTTTTATTCAGAATTCAGATTTGTCTGTTCAGAATTTCTTTGTTGAGAGAAAATATTACAAAGTCACTTATGTGAAATCTGGAGAGAAATTTGAGAAGAAACTTTCAGAAGTAAAAGACACAGTGAAAGTTGGTGATCGAATTTTAGTTGAGTTGAAAGTCAAATCGAACAATAACTTCGAATACTTTATGCTTGAAGATCCACTTGTGCCCGGATTTGAATATATGCCAGAAAGTGAAGATGAATTTTCTTTTGCGGGATGGTATTATCGCAAAGAGTTTAGAGAAAAGAAGGCAATATTCTTTATGCCAAACTACAATCAAGGTGAGTTTATATTCAGTTATATGACTTATGCACAATTAACGGGAAAATACAATGTCCCATCTTCAGTTGCATCTTTAATGTATTATCCAGAAGTAAGAGGAACAGGTAAAGAGAAAAAACTTGTGATTGTTGAGTGAAAGATTTTTGATTGAAAGATTTGAGATTGAAGGATTTGAGACTTGATTTTTAGGTGAGGAAAATTAGCAAAGTAGAACTGCTTCTGGAGAATGAATTACAAAAAAATTTTATTCGCCACCAATTATTATTAAAAATTCTCTGAACTTTAGCCTCAAAATCAAACTCTAATTTCCAATTCATAATTTTATTATTTTTCATTTCGTATGAGTGTGCTTTATAATTCAAAAATTTGGTTGAGAAACAAATTAGGTCGAGATAGCTTCATTTTCAGGACGATTGAGAAATCAGTCGATTGGATTAAAGCACTCGTACCATTCGAGTGGAGATACAATCCAGAGTTCTCTCAATTCAAAAAGTTTCTGGATGAATCGCAATACTGGAGTAGAGAAAAGTTAGATGAATATCAATTCATCCAGACGAAAAAATTACTTGAATATGCAGAAAAGAATATTCCCTGGTATCAGAAAAAGTTTGCTGAGTATGGAGTCAGTTCTAAGGATTTTGTTAATCTTCAGGATATAAAAAAATTTCCGTTAGTTACTAAAGAAGAGATAAGAGATAACTTAGATCAATTTATCTCAAAAGAATTTTCGAAGCTAAAGTTGATGTATGTAACCACTGGCGGGTCGACAGCAATTCCTTTTGGATTTTATCAACCATCATCACTTGAAAAAATTGATCTTGCATTTTTTGATCATCACTGGGGATGGGTTGGTTGTAAACTCACAGATACATCCGTTGTTCTTCGAGGTGAATTTGTAGGAAACGAAAACAAGCTTTTTGACTACAAACCTTCAAAACGAGAATGGAGATTCTCAACTTATTATCTCAACGAGAAAACTTTTGATCAGTATTTCAAAAAATTGAACGAAATAAAACCTGTCTTCATTCAGGCTTATCCATCTGCGGCTGAATTATTTGCTCAATTTATGAGAGAGAAAAATCTTAAGCTCTCGTTCAAACTGAAAGCGATTATGCTTGGATCGGAAAATATTTATGATGAACAGATTGATTTAATTGAAAAAACTTTTGATGCGAAAGTTCATACTTGGTATGGTCAGGCAGAGCGAGTTTCACTCGCACCTTGGTCAAAAAACTCAAGATTGTTTCATATTTTCCCGCAATATGGTTTGACAGAATTGCTTGATTCATCTGGTAATGAAGTTACGAACGAAGACGAAACAGGCGAAATTGTTGCAACAGGTTTTTATAATTTTGCAATGCCATTTATTCGATACAGAACGATGGATCTTGCAACGCATACAAATCAGAAAAGTCCAGATGGATTTAATTACAGACTTTTCAAAAGAATTGAAGGACGGTTACAGGAATTGATAGTTACTTCTTCTGGTAGATTAATTTCAATGACGGCAATCAATATGCATGATGAGACATTCGATAATGTTCGGCAATTTCAATTTTATCAGGATACGCCAGGTAAAGTCACATTGAAAATTCTACCAAATGAAAAATTTTCTGAAAGAGATTTGAATCGAATCTATGACAGCATTAAATTCAAATTAGGTGATGATACTGAACTGGAAATTAAAATAGTTGATTCAATTCCAAGGACAAAAAGCGGGAAACTTAGATTTCTGGATCAGAAACTCGAAATAAAAAATTGGTCAAGGATTGATAAGATAAGATGAAGGAAATAGTTGACAGCAGAAGAAATAATTTAGTTGCAATTTTCAACGACGAGAATTGTAGATATTCAACAAATCCACCATATCATCCAAATAAACTCTATCCCGAGTATCCATTTGATGAAAAATTCATTGACAAATCTTTCGAAGGATGCGATGCTTACGAAGCAGTAAGAAATTTATTTTATTTGCTTGGATACGATAAAGAAAATTTTGGAACTAAAGATTGGAATCCACTTGGACATTTGATCAAACCTGGTTACAGTGTTGTCCTTAAGCCAAATTTCGTTTTACATTTCAATGAAGGTGGTTATGATATTTATGCGAGTTTAACTCATCCATCAATTATTAGAGCAGTGGCTGACTATTGTCTGATTGCTCTGAAAGGTGAAGGTAATCTTGTTATTGCTGAAGCACCACAGATGAATTGTGAGCTTGATAAAATCGAAGAAATAATGAAACTCTCTTCAGTTTTTAATTTTTACAAAGAGAATTCTAAAATTGATTTTAAACTGATCGACATCAGAAAGTTAACCTGCAAGTTTGATTATGATAAAGGTTATTTCCCTTCCGATAGCTTTGTTGTAAATGAAAACGCTGATCCAATGGGTTATGAAATTATCAATCTCGGTGAAGAAAGTTATTTGCACAATTTGCCTGGACTTGAAAATCTTTATGGTGCAGATTACGATAGAAAATTTACAGTAATGAATCATTCCAATGGTGTTCATAAATATTGCGTTTCAAAAACAATCTTGAGTGCGGATACTGTTATATGCCTTCCGAAGCTTAAAACTCATAAAAAAGTTGGAGTTACACTAAACATAAAACTTCTTGTCGGAATAAATGGCGATAAGAATTATTTAGCTCATTATAGAATTGGAACTCCAGATCAAAATGGAGATGAATTCCCACCAAGCGAAAAAGCTGATATTAAGCTTTATAGAAAGTTCACAAGATTTTTCAGCGATCACTTTTTTGCAAAACGAAGTCGATTTGGTGATAAGTTATTTTTAATCATCAAATCAATTGCACAACCTACTTTGAATTTTTTAAGATCAAAGAAAATAATTGCCCCACCGGAGGCGAAAGATAGAATTTATGGAGGCAACTGGTACGGTAACGACACAGCTTGGAGAATGGCATTAGACCTTGCAAGAATTTTTGTTTATGCTGATTCAAATGGTCAAATGAAAAATGAGCCGCAGAGAAATATTCTTTCAATTGTTGATGGAATTATCGCTGGTGAAGGTGATGGTCCAATGTCTCCTGAACCAAGAAATATCGGAACATTAATCGGTGGAGAAAACATACTCGCAGTTGATACTGCTGCATCAACTTTTATGGGATTTGATTACAAAAAAATTAAAATGATAAAATTCGGGTGGGAAGAGAAAAAATATCCATTGGTCTTTTTCAATCCAGAGTGCACTAAAGTTTTCTCAAACGATAAATCAATCGATGGTAAAGATGTAACTTCCTGTGTAAAATATAAATTCAAGCCACATCCAAACTGGAAAGGACATATTGAGTTAGAAAATTTTGATGACAATTTATAAGTTTTGTTCGAGTAAGATTAAAAAATTTTCAACTCTGAGTTGCGTTCTATTTGATTAAAAATCTTTGATAATGAATTTTTATTATTACCAATTTTCATTTCAAAAAAATTGAGGTCGTTATGAATGGAAATATGTCTTTCATTGATTACTCAATAATTGCAATATACATTTTCATTGTTCTTGTTATTGGATTTTACTGGAGAAGAAGAACAAGAAACTCAGAAGAATATTTTTTAGCCGGAAGAAAAGTTGGATGGATTGCAATTGGTGCTTCTCTCTTTGCAACAAACATTTCGAGTGAACATTTTTTAGGTCTTGCTGGAACAGGTTCTAAATCCGGTCTTGCTGTGGGACATTTCGAATGGCTTGCCTGTTTGATACTGCTTCTACTTGGATGGGTTTTTGCTCCGTTTTACATTCGATCTGGAGTTTTTACAATGCCCGAATTTCTTGAAAGAAGATATAATTCTGCATCTCGATATTACCTGAGCATTGTTTCAATCATTGGTTATATTCTCACAAAAATTTCAATTTCACTTTATGCAGGAGGAATTTTACTCAATGCTGTTGTTGGCTGGGATATGTATACTTCAGCAATTGTGATTGTTTTAATTACTGGATTGTATACGATACTTGGTGGACTTTCTGCAGTTATTTACACTGATTTGTTCCAAATGTTTGTCTTGATAATCGGTTCAGTTGCACTGACTTTGATTGGTTTGCATCAAGCTGGTGGATGGGCAAATCTTGTAGCAAACACACCACCTGATTTTTGGAGTATGTTCAAACCAATAACTCATCCCGATTTTCCCTGGACTGGAATTGTTTTCGGTGCACCAATTTTAGGACTCTGGTACTGGTGTACTGATCAATACATTGTTCAAAGAGTTTTGAGTGCAAAGAATCTTCACAATGCTCAAAGCGGAACTATCTTTGCCGGTTTTTTGAAAATCCTTCCTGTGTTTATTCTTGTTTTGCCAGGAATTATTGCTTATCAACTTTCGAACGGTCAAGTGACTGGTGATAAAGCTTATCCTTGGCTGGTTACCAATCTCCTTCCAACTGGACTTAGGGGATTAGTTGTGGCTGGATTGCTTGCAGCATTGATGTCTTCACTTAGTGCAATGGTTAATTCCACTTCTACTCTTGTGACAATTGACATCTACAAAAAAATTAAACCTGATGCAGACGAAAAATCTGTTGTAAGATTTGGTAGATTAACAACTGGATTGATGGTTGTGCTTGGGTTGTTATGGATTCCTTTCATTGGACTTTTAAGTGATGATAGAATGTATGTTTATCTGCAAAGTGTTCAAGCTTACATTTCACCACCAATTGCTGCAATATTTTTACTTGGACTTTTCTGGAAAAGAGTTAATGGTAAAGGTGCAATCACTGCATTGTTAACTGGATTTGTTTTAGGAACCATTCGATTAGTTCTTGAGATTAACAACAAGATTACTCCACTTGAAAATGAATTTTTAAGATTTATTGCTTCGATTAACTTTCTGCATTATGCGATTATTTTGTTTGTGGTTTCAATTTCTATCCTTGTGATTGTAAGTCTTTTAACAGAAAAACCATCAGAAAAACAACTTGAAGGTTTAATCTTTGATCGAAATAAAATCAGCGAAAAGAACAAATGGAGAATAGTAAACATTGTGATGTCTTTTGTGCTTGTGATTGTTTTGTTTAGTTTGTGGTGGATATTCAGATAAAATTTTTTATTAACGAAATTAAATCGAACAAACAGATTGAGGATATGAAAACAATAAAAAGAGTTCTTGAACCAAAATTTAAATGGGGAATTGCTGGTCTCGGAAATTTTGCTGTGAATTCAATTATTCCCGCAATTAAAGGATTACGGAGATCAAGAATAACTGCTGTGTTTAGTCATTCTTTCGAAAGAGCAAAAGAAGTTGCCGGACTTTTTTCCATCAAAGAATATTATGATGATTTTGAAAAATTTCTGTCATCTGATTTTGATGCTGTTTACATTGCAAGTGCAAACCAGTATCACTATGATCAAGTTATAGCAGCAGCAAAAGCTGGAAAACACATTATCTGTGAAAAACCTCTTGCCTTAAATTCCAATCAAGCTGAAGAAATGATAAGAGTTTGTGAAGAAAATAATGTAAAGTTATCGGTTGGTTATGTTCAGAGATTTCATCCTTTGACAAGAAAAGCAAAAGAAATGATTGACTCTGGATTAATTGGTCAACCTGTGATTATAAATGTTTCTCAATCGTTCGACTATCCACCAAATCAGAATTTTAGATATCAAAAAGAAAATGGTGGTGGTGCTTTGCGTGATATTGGAACTCATTGCATTGACCTGCTTAGATTTTTTGGTGGTGAGATTGAACAAATCGAAGGATATCTTGATAATGTGATTTACAAAAGCGAAGTCGATGATTTTGTAGTTGCGACCTGTAAATTCAAAGATGGTGGATATGGAAATTTTTACGCGTCTTTTTGCATTGGTAAGCCAATCAATCGAATTGAAATTGTTGGATATAAGGGAACAATCATCATCGAAAATTTAATTGGTAAAAGGCTCGATTACGCAAAACTAATTATCAATAAAGTTGATGAAACGAAAAAAGCTTTCAGAATGAAAGCGAATAAACTTCAAAATCTGATTAAGAATTTCCAAAATGCCTTAAATGAAAATGAACCATTGCTTGTTAATGGTTACGATGGATTGATCAACTTGAAACTAATTGAGGAAATTGAAAAAAGTGCAGCCGCGAAAAGAATTAGTCGAAATATGTCATAAAATTCATTCGAAAGGTTTTGTTTCTGCAACAGATGGAAATGTTTCGATACGAATAAAGAAAGACAAAATTCTTTGTACACCAACTTCACTTCCAAAAGAAAAGGTTAAAGAAAAAGATTTAATTGTTTTAGATCTTGAAGGAAGAGTTATTTCTGGTTCAAGAAAACCATCGACTGAGATCAAGATGCATCTTGCTATTTATAAAGAAAGAGAAGATGTTAATGCAGTAATTCACGCACATCCAGTTTATGCGACAGCTTTCGCAAGTTCAAAAATTGCTCTCGATGTTCCATTTCTTCCAGAAGTAATTTTAAATCTTGGTTTAGTTCCAGTTTGTGAATATGCAACTCCATCAACTGAAGAAGTTGTTAAATCAATTCTTCCTTTTATCAAAAAAACCAATCTACTTCTTCTTCAAAATCATGGATCTGTTACCTTCGGAAAAAATCTTGAAGAAGCCTATTATCTACTCGAAAAATTAGAACACACAGCCAAGATTTTTGCAATTGCAATGAATTTAAGTGGAGTTCGACCTCTCACGAAAAAGCAATTGAAATACCTTTATCAAGTAAATGAAACGACTTATAAAATAAATCAGGATTTCAAAATCAAGTTCAATAATCAAAGGAGAAAAAATTGAAAATAGTTTTACTTGCTGGTGGATCATCACCTGAAAGAGAAATTTCTTTAAGAAGTGGAAAAGCTGTTTATAGATCTTTGAATGAATTAAATCATAAAGTTTTTCTGGTTGATCCAGCTCTCGGAAAAAATCAACCACAGTCACCAGAGGATTTTTTTAATCCTGATCTTAACAAAAATTTAATAAGCACAAAAAATTATCTTGATGCATTTCAACTCGAAGTTTTCAAAAATGCTGATCTTGTTTTTATAATTCTTCACGGAAAGTGGGGCGAAGATGGAACAGTTCAATCCATCCTCGACTTAATGAATTTGAAATATACCGGCTCAGGTGTTCTCGGGAGTTCAATTGGAATTGATAAGCATCTTTCGAAAGTAATTGTTAAACATTTTGGAGTAATTACTCCCGATTGGAAAATCCTAAACAAGAATGAAAAATTTATTCCAGAAAAAATAGTTGAAGAAATTGGATTGCCCTGTATATTTAAACCAAATGATCAGGGGTCAACGATAGGTTTTTCTTTGGTTGAAAAAGAAATAGATTTATTAAAAGCATATGAAGAAGCTTCAAAATATTCTGATCAGATTTTAATTGAAAAATATGTTAAAGGAAGAGAGTTGACCGTTTCAATTTTAGGTGATGAAGCATTGCCCATAATTGAAGTAAAACCAAAACATAAACTTTATGATTATGAATGTAAATACACAAAAGGAATGACTGAATACATTTGTCCAGCTGAACTTGAAGAAAATCTTGCTAAAGAAATTCAAAAACAGGCTCTAATTGCATTCAAAGCTTGCGGTTGCAAAGTTTTTGGTAGAGTTGATTTTATTTTAGATGATAATAATGTGCCTTACTTTCTTGAAATAAACACTCTACCTGGAATGACAGACTTGAGTTTAGTTCCGATGGCAGCAAAAGCGATTGGATTAAGTTTTAATGAGTTGATCAATAAAATAATAGAACTTTCATTAATGTGATGGGTAAATTTAAGAAACTATCTTATGTAATTGTTTTTGTGGTTATTATTCTCATTTTGCTTGTGCTTACTTTTTCCGAGCGTGGATTTTATGATAATTATGTTTATCGAAAAAAACTCAATGAGCTTCAAACTACCATTGATAGCCTAAAAAGAGTAAACGATAGTTTAGCAGTTGAAATAGAATTACTGAGAACAAGTAACGATAAAATAGAAAAAGTTGCTCGCGAAAAGTATGGAATGATTAAACCAGGTGAGAAAGTTTACAGAATAAGAATTGAAGAATGATATGATACCACTTGCTGAAAGAGTTAGACCCAAGACGCTTGATGAATTTGTTGGACAGGAACATTTGCTTGGAAAAGAAAAAGCATTAAGAAAATTACTTGAACAGAGAAAAATCTTCTCGATGATTTTGTGGGGACCACCGGGAAGTGGAAAAACAACTCTGGCTAAATTAATTTCAGAAATTATAAAAGCTGATTTTTATCAAATCAGTGCAGTAAGTTCTGGTGTAAAAGAGATAAGAGAAATTATACAAGCAGCGGAGGAGAATTTTAAGAAAAACAAATACACAATTTTATTCATTGATGAAATTCATCGATTTAATAAAGCACAACAGGATTCACTCCTACATTCAATTGAAAATGGAATTATTACTTTAATTGGTGCAACAACTGAAAATCCATCATTTGAAATAATCCCGCCTTTACTTTCAAGATGTCGGGTTTATGTTTTGAAACCACATTCAGATGAAGATTTGAAAAGAATACTTCGACACGCTATCTCAAAAGATGAGTATTTAAGTTCATTGCATTTTGATTTTATTGATGAAGATTACCTCGTTAAAAATTCCAATGGTGATGCGAGAATATTGTTGAATGCTTTTGAAGTTGCAATCGAACTTGCAAAAACAAAAGGTGAAAATCTTAGAATTGATAAAGATGTTATTCAAGAAGCTCTTCAAAAGAAAAAAGTAGATTATGATAAATTAGGAGAAGAACATTATAATTTAATTTCAGCTTTTATCAAAAGCATTCGTGGTAGTGACCCTGATGCTGCTGTTTATTATCTTGCCCGAATGCTTGAAGGTGGCGAAGATCCGCTCTTTATTGCAAGACGAATGATAATACTTGCTGCTGAAGATATTGGAAACGCTTCCCCAAATGCACTTGTTCTTGCAACAAGTACATTTCAAGCTTGCCATTTTGTTGGAATGCCCGAAGCTCGAATTATTCTAAGTCAGTGTGCAACATATCTTGCATCTCAACCTAAAAGTAACGCTGCATATCTTGCAATCGAAAAGGCAAGTGAGGATGTGAGAAATTTACCAAACTATCCTGTTCCATTACATCTCAGAAATCCAGTTACGAAATTGATGAAAGAGTTGGACTATGGTAGAGATTATAAATATGCTCATAACTATGATGATCATTTTGTTCAAGTAAATTATCTTCCCGAGGAATTAAAAGGCAAACAATATTATTTTCCAACCGAGTCGGGTCAGGAAAAAACTCTAAAAGAAAGATTGAAAAATTGGTGGAAGGGCAAAAAGAAATATTGATTGAATTAAACAAGTCTTTTGAAATTTTTTACTTGGGAATTCAAGCAAACCTGAACTCAAGTCTGATCGATTTCACATATTTAATTCACTCACACAAAAATCTGAAATCAGTAAAATTTAATTAATCAAATACTTCAAAATTAGATTTACTTAAGATTTGTGGAAATATGAATTGAATTAGATGATTTATTAAATGAGTTAGGTTTTTGAAAAGTATTTTCCTGGTAATGATTTTATCAATCCTTTGAATTCAAGTGAAAGCAAATGTACAAGACATTCGGAAGTAGTCAATTGTACTTTTTCAGCAAGTAAATCAATGTGAATTGGCTCTGAGTCAATTGCGGAATAAATTTTACTTTCAAAAATATTTAGTGTTGAAAGATCGAACTCTTTTTCTTTCTTGTCTTTTCTGATAAATCTTTCTCCAAATTCAACAACTATATCTTCAGCATTGGTGACTAACTTTGCCTCACCTGATTGAATTAAGCGGTTAGTTCCACGACTTTGTTTTGTATCAACATTTCCAGGGACAGCAAAAACTTCTCTATTTTGATCAAGTGCATATTTTGCAGTCAACATTGCACCACCTGTAATATCTGTTTCCACTATTAGCGATCCGAGTGATAGACCACTAATTATTCGGTTCCTTCTTGGAAAATTCATTGCATCAGGTTGAGTTTCAAATAAATATTCTGTGACAATGCAACCATTTTGCGGAATAAGAGAAAATAATTTCTTATTCTCAGCAGGATAAATAATATCAAGACCACAACCAAGTACAGCGATAGTTCTTCCCTTTTTCTCAATTGCAGTTAAGTGAGCAATTGTGTCTATCCCTCTGGCAAGCCCGCTTACAATAGTGATGTGATAATCAACTAATTCCGAAGTAATCATTTCTGTAATCTTTTTTCCATAGTGAGTAGGATTTCTTGTACCTACAACGGCAATCGAATTTTCATCTTCCTTTTTTATTTCACCTTTAATAAATAAAAATACTGGTGGATCATAAATCTTTCTTAAATAGTATGGATATTCATCATCCCAGAATGTTATAATTTGTGCTTGATGTTTTTCGAGCAATCCAATTTGATATTCAGACTTTTTAAGGAATTTTTTGTTTATGTTTTCGTTTACAATTCTTTTTGCTAAAGTCTGATTGATGCCTTCAACTTCCATTAATTCAACATAATCAGCATTTAATACAGCAAGTGGAGAAGTAAAGTAATTAACGAGATTTCTGACCTTATTGACCCCTAACCCTTCAATTTCACATAGTTGAAGTAATGCAATTACTTCATCAGAATTAAATTTATTCATTATTCTTCAACATCAATTTTATCTACAACAGCGACTATAACAGTATGTACTGGAGCGTTTCTATGACCAAGAATTTGTTGAGCCGCATCACCTTCTTGAGTCACAAGTACAATATCATTTACACCAGCATCCACAAAGTCTAAAGCTATGATATCTTTATTACCAATTGGATTTAAGTCAAGATCAACTGGTCTTACAATTAAATGCTTGTGGGGAACTAAGTAAGAATTTTTCTGAGTAGCTACTAAAGTTCCTATTACTTTTGCTAAAATCATTTTTCAGAATGTTTTTTAAGTATGCCCAATGGAAATACAACAAAATACGCGATGACCAAAATTATCGGAGAAATAACAAGAGCCGCAAAACTATCCCATGGTGGAATAGTCATTATATAAAAACCAATTACTAATAGAATAAGACCAATTCCAAAAATTATAAAATTTGATCTTGTCAATGGAATTGACCAGTGAACCTTTTCTTTTTGAAATCGTTGTTTTTGAAGCTTTTTTGCTTTACTCATTATTAAAAATCCTTCTATTATATCGTAAATATAAAAAAAGAGCCCTGTTAATAAAATTGGGCTCTTAATGTGTAAGAAAGTTTAAGCTAAAAAAATCATGTTACGAGAAACTATTCTTGTTAATTTGATAAACAATTTTTCTAATTGTATCAAATTGTAAATAAGGATACTCTTCTCTTATGTAATCAATAGCATCTCCAGCACTGACTTTTTGCTGTCTCAATTCCCGAAACTTTTTCCTGATAAGATAATCTCTAACAGCTTTTTCATCAATTATATTATGTTCCTTTAATCTTAAATAAATATCATCAGGGATTAATTCGGGGATTGGATTAATAAATTTATTTTTCATGATGACAACCTCGTATTTTAATTTTTAAGTTTGCTATTAGAACAAAGAATGATTTAAAAAAATTTCAAACTCACTGTTTGACATTAAAATAAAATTTCTTATAATTGCACCGCTTAAAAATTCTTTTACAAACACTTTGAAAATATTTTATGAGGCTCTTGACAAGAAATAAAAAAAGAGCTATATTTGTATCCCAATTGTAAATGAAAAAAGTTATTTGATAATATGAATAAAAAATGCGTCACAAAAGACGCATTTTTTGTTCTTTGAAAGAATGAGTGATTGGCGTCCGTCATAAAAACAGTTTCAACCTCAAGGATTTAAACTTCTCTACTACGGAGAGTTTGATCCTGGCTCAGGACGAACGCTGGCGGCGTGCCTAACACATGCAAGTCAGGGAGAAAGGGATAGCAATATCCCGAGTAAACCGGCGCACGGGTGAGTAACGCGTAGGTAATTTGCCCTGGAGACAGGGATAACCTTGCGAAAGCGAGGCTAATACCGGATAGGCAATCTTGGGGCATCCCAAGATTGTTAAAGGATTGGCAACAATCCGCTCCAGGATAAGCCTGCGTCCGATTAGCTAGTTGGTAGGGTAATGGCCTACCAAGGCGACGATCGGTAGCTGGTCTGAGAGGATGATCAGCCACACTGGGACTGAGACACGGCCCAGACTCCTACGGGAGGCAGCAGTGAGGAATATTGGGCAATGCCCGAAAGGGTGACCCAGCAACGCCGCGTGGAGGATGAAGTCCTTCTGGACGTAAACTCCTTTTAGAGGGGACGAAAAGCCCGATTTGTCGGGAATTGACGGTACCCTCAGAAAAAGCACCGGCTAACTACGTGCCAGCAGCCGCGGTAATACGTAGGGTGCAAGCGTTGTCCGGATTCACTGGGTGTAAAGGGTGCGCAGGCGGGCTCTTAAGTCAAAGGTGAAATCTCTCGGCTTAACCGAGAAATTGCCTTTGATACTGAGAGCCTTGAGTACGGGAGAGGGAGATGGAATTCCAGGTGTAGCGGTGAAATGCGTAGATATCTGGAGGAACACCGGAGGCGAAGGCGGTCTCCTGGCCCGTTACTGACGCTCAGGCACGAAAGCG
>Ga0123519_10004894_pt1 | contig 21505 bp, 16 predicted proteins | sample YelNatPaOPRAMG02_FD_87396 | JGI IMG/M metagenome (GOLD analysis project Ga0123519, IMG submission 87396) | Hot spring microbial communities from Yellowstone National Park - Yellowstone National Park OP-RAMG-02 (version 2) | ecosystem: Environmental > Aquatic > Thermal springs > Hot (42-90C) ...
CTTTTAGACGAAGCCCACAAGGGTGATCGTGAAGATAGCAAAAGACAAACATTCTATTCTATTTTAAGTAGAAATGGCTTTATTTTTAACTTTTCTGCAACGTTTACAGATGATAGAGATTATGCAACTTGTGTTTATAACTTTAACCTTGCAAGATTTATCGAAGAAGGATACGGCAAACATATTTATATTTCAAAAGAAAATATTAAAGCATTAGAAAATAAACAAGATTTCACCGATGCAGAAAAACAAAAAATACTACTTAAAATATTTATTTTACAAGCAGCAATCAATAAACAATTTGAAGAAATTAGTAAAATCTCAAATAATTTATATCATAAACCACTTTTACTTACACTTGTTAATTCTGTAAATACAGATGATTCTGATTTAGAGATATTTTTCAAAGAAATCGAAAAAATTGCATTAGGCAATGGCAATAAAGATATTTTGGAAAAAGCAAAAGAGGAAATTATTGCTGAACTATCTTCTAGTGAAGCAAAATTTGAGTTTGAAAAAAAACAATTAAATCAAAATTTACAAGAAATAATTCAAAATTTAAATTATTCGGATATTTTAAGCTATGTCTTTAACTCATCCACAAACGGGAAAATTGAAGTTTTAAAGATACCATCTAATAAACAAGAGTTGATATTTAAACTTGCTACATCCGATAGACCTTTTGCTTTAATGAAAATAGGAGATATAACAGAATGGATTAAGAACAAACTAACTAATTATGAAATAATAGAAAAATTTGATAACGAAAGCATTTTCAGAAATCTTAATAATAACGAAGATATTTCAATATTAATGGGCTCTCGTTCTTTCTACGAAGGATGGGACAGCAATAGACCAAATATAATCTTGTTTATCAATATTGGGAAAGGCACAGATGCCAAAAAATTTGTTCTTCAATCTATTGGGCGAGGAGTAAGAATAGAACCATTGCCAAATAAACGAAGAAGAGCTGTTTACTTTTATAATAATCAAGAAATAGATAATGATATTTTTAACAAAATAAAAGATTATATCGAACCGCTTGAAAGTTTATTTGTCTTTGGAACAAAAGCAGATAACTTAAAAGAAGTTATCGAAACATTAAAACAAGAAAAACCCGAAGTTTTACTTGGCGATTTATTTGAAATTAATCCTGCCGTTAAGGACAAAGATTTACTTATTCCTGTTTATCGCGATTCAGACAAAATTATTGTAGAAGAAAAAGATATTGTTAAATATCCTATTCATACCGACGATTATGAAATGGTAAAAAATTATTTTATTTATATTAATGAAAAAGTTGCATTAATCAAGTATGATTGTGATGTTAGAGTATTAAATAAAATAAAAGTAGGTTTTAATGGGCATAAAAATGATTATTTTATCGAAACAAAAGAACAATTAAAAATCAATAATCCAGAATTTTTATTACAAAATATATTTAAACATTTTTCAAATAAAACAAAAGAGTTTCAAACATTTAAAAAACTTGAGGAAGAAATTATACATTTCAAACGAATAAATATTACTGCCGATAAGTTAAATTCTTTACGACAAAAAATCGAAAAAGTTAAGAATGCAAAGGATAAAGAAAAGGTGGAAAGTCTGATTGACAAAGAATTTGATGAAGGGAAAATTTCAAGAGAAGAATACAAACAAAAAATTAAAGAAATTGAAAACAATATCGTAAAAGAAGCAGAAAGTACATATTCTCCTAATGAAAAATTAAAAATAAAATATATTGCAAATCACTACTATTTACCAGTGGCATTAACAGAATCAGAACAAGCAGACTTTATTCAACACATTATAAAACATAAGAGTGAAGTAGAATTTGTAAATGAATTAGAAACTTATTTGCAGCAAGAAAACAATTTTTTTAAACAATTTAACTGGTGGTTTTTTTCCAAAATTGACGAGACATTGGATGAAGTTTATATTCCTTATTATAACCCAAAAACAAACAGAATTGATAAGTTTAAACCAGATTTTATTTTTTGGCTCAAAAAAGGTGATGAATATACTATTCTTTTTGTAGATCCAAAAGGAACAGAACACACAGATGGATACAGAAAAATTGACGGCTATTCAAGGATATTTGAAACTGGCGAGCAAAAAGGAAGCAGAGATTTTTCATATAACGGATTTACTATAAACACAAAACTATTGCTTAAGTCGAGACGAGGGATAGCCGAGGTTTTGGATAATTACAAAAGATACTGGTTTGACAACTTTGATGATTTTGCAAATAAAATAAAATAAAAGCACCGCCCTTTTGGGAGAGAATTGAATGATAGAAAATAAGAAAAACTACGGCAACAACATAATTTACGGCAGGTTTTCGAACTCTGCGGAAGCCTTCGGCTTCCTTGCCACGTTGCACTCTCGCCTATCGGCTCGGGGCACATAACAGCGGATAAACGGTTCGGCTCTTGCAGAGCCTCACCCAAATTTCCCTTCGGGAAACTTCGTTTATCCGCCAAACGTTATATGAAATTACCACAAGATGAATAAGTATGAATAGAGTTGATTTCTCAAAAATCGCCACCAAATACGAAGGTTATTCGTCGGTCCAGAAATCCGCAGCAGAGGTACTTTTAAAGCTTTTAGAAATTGGGAATACTGATGATGTTTTAGATTTGGGATGTGGTGTTGGTAATCTAACAAGAATGATAAGGGAAATAACTAAGGGTAAGGTAGTTGGAATCGATCCATCAGAAGGGATGATTAAAGAGGCTATGAAAAAATGCAGGGGTTCTGATATAACTTTTGAGATGAAAAGTGCAGAAGAAATGGAGTATAAGAATTGTTTTGATGTAATATTCTGCAATTCTTCACTTCAATGGTTTAGAGAACCACAAAAAGCAATTAAAAACTGTCATACAGCTCTAAGAAAAGGTGGTAGAATTGGAATACAGGCACCAGCGAAAAGGGTATATAGCCCTAATTTTATAGGAGCAGTTGAAAAAGTAAAAGAAGACCCAAGAACAAAAAATATTTTTGCTCATTTTAAGGAACCTTGGTTTTTGCTTGAAAAAGAAGATGAATATACTACTCTGTTTGAGAAAATTGGATTTGATGTCGTTTTTTTAAAAATAGAAAGCATAAAAACAAAACACACACCAGAAGAAGTTTTTAACATATTTTCTTCTGGAGCCATTGCGGGATACTTAAACGAAGATTTTTATGACGTAAAAATTGATGTGGAGTATATGAATACCTTTAAGGAGATCGTAAAAGATGCTTTTGTTCAGCAGGCAAATAAACAAGGAGAAGTGGAGCTGATCTTTAATAGAATATTTTTGGTGGCAATTAAAAGAATGTAGAAGATGTGGCAACTTCATATAACACAGCACCTTCCCGCCGATTTGCTTTGGCAGGAGGGTAAAAGGTTCGTGCTATTTGTGTACTCACCCAAGTCCTGCCTTCGGCGGAACTTCTTTTATGCTGGAAACCTTAGGCGACATAATAGTCAAAAAATGAAATATTAAGGAGAATGTAAAAATGACTGAGAAAAACCCTGGCAAAATTGCTTTTGCACTATCACTTCCCCTATCTGTATTGGTAATAATTGCAAGTTACTTTGGTGTATTCATCGAAAATACCTATTCACGAGAAACACTGACACTTTCTGCACAAGGCATTGGACAAGATATTGTTAACCTGTTCATTATTTCTCCTCTTTTACTCATTACTTCATTTCTTGCATATAAAAAGAATAAGGCAGCATTGTTCATATGGAGTGGAGCAATATTTTATTTAATATATTCGTATGCGATCTATACTTTTGCGATACATTTCAATTCTCTATTTATAGTCTACTGTTTTATACTCGGTTTATCATTTTATTCATTTATGTATTTTATATTATCACAGATCAATGAGCCAGTGATAGATTGGTATAACAGCAACATTCCTATCAAGACGATCAGTGTGTTCTTGATCGTTATCGCTATTCTGTTTTATTTCCTTTGGCTTTCGGAAATAATTCCCGCACTTATTAAGAACGAAATACCAAAGAGTATAACTGAGAATGGGATACTCACAAATCCAGTTCATGTATTAGACTTATCTATAGTTCTGCCGGGACTATTGATCACGGCGATTTTTCTATTGAAGAAAAAGTCATTAGGCTTTTTATTGGCACCAGCAATGCTTATGTTTTGCATTCTAATGTCGCTTGCTATCAGTGGAATGGTTATCGCGATGCGAATGAAAGGAATAGAATCAGATGTATCATTAACTATTGTGTTTGGAGTTATAACTTTGATGAGTACGATAATATTGGTGATGTTTTTGAAGAATATTAAGAAGAAGAAGTGATTGTATTGCCCGTTGCGTCGTCTAACAGCGGATAAAATGGAAATCCTTGTCTGCCGACAGGCAGGAAAGTTTTCTCCAAATTGCTCCCGTTGGTCGCAACTTCTTTTATTCGCAGCCGTTGTGCGTTAAGGGAAAAAAATCAACGTTTGCCGATGAAACTCAATACTATTGATCACTGAAATGGAAATAAGATATTCACAAAATTATTGCATTTTTATAGTGGACGTTGTTTGTCAACCTGTTTTGGAAAATTAACTAAATGATTAAAGTGCATTATATATTAATCCTCTTTACTTTATATGGGTGTTCAGAAACATTCGATTCATCATATTCAACGCTTGATGATGCTAAAAAAGCAGAAGTAATAGGCAGTTGGTTGCCTAAGTGCCTGCCTCCTTCAAGCTACGACATAAAAGAACGTCATAATATTGACACTAACTTCGGGTGGATTCACTTTAGATTTGAGCCAAAGGATTCAACAACATTTCTCAATAACATTCGATCTGTCCCGGAAGATTCAATTCAATTTCTCGAACTCGAAACACCATCTCTGTCATGGTGGCACACTTCATTGAAATCGAATAGACTGAAGGAAGCATTTTTAAAAAATTGTTTTTCTTTTTTTACTGTTCAATATAATGAGACTAACCAGGCAGGCACGGTTTTCACCTCCGATTGGTGTTTCGCTTTAAGAATGTCAGAAGGGGTAGGTTATGGTTGGTTGTTAACATCAATAAAAATAAAGTCGGACGGCGCACAACAACAATAGCAACAATATTTACCGATTATTCCTCAAAAAGCACGATATGCAGAAAAACGAGAGAACATAAGGACAAACATGTTAATTCGTAAGGAAAATATTAAATCATGTTCGAAAAATATTGATGTTTAATCAATTTCGTTAATCAAAGAAAAATTCTTTATTTTGTAGTGCCAAATGGGAATCTGATGCTACCCGAATCTATGAAAACGCAAAAATCTCCAAACGAATCCTTCGGACAAGGGGAAAAAATAATCCATTATCTCTCAAATTAGGTTAATAAACGTAGCTGTAGACTTTGCAGAGGGTATGTGGCATAAACACAGTCTTCAGCAAGAATCTTTAGCAGTAAGGGATAGCAATGCTTAACCACTAGCAAGGCTTGCAGCTACCTTGCTATGCTTTTGCTTAACATGAAATGAATTGTGCAAGCTAAATCTCGTGACACTATGCTGTTAACACAACTGAGACGTTTCTGTGTATAGAGCTTATCCTATAATGAAAGTTTTTTGACACGGTTTTCGAGTTGATTAAGGTAATGAATGATATTATATTGTTATAAAGTTTATCCAATGAGCATATACTTATTTTATTGACGGGTACAAGCATGGAAAAACTTTTATGCAGGTATGGGTGTACTTCGTAAACTTGGTTTGTCATTGCATACCTACCAAATCGTAATGGTGGGCAAGCTGTGTAAATGGTAATATAATTTACAGAAAAGTAATAGAGTAAAATGTAAAGAGAAATCTTGAGGAAAATTTTAACGTAAGGATGAAATAATTTCCTTCATTTTAGCGAGATCATTGAGCCGATGGATTACCGAGAGTAAAACCCTACTTACAAAGAATATTTATATGCGTAATACAATTGCTATTCGGAGACCAATATGTAGACTAGAGGATAAAATTTTCGTTCGTTCAAAAGAAGAGCATCTGCCCAGAGCAGATATATAGCAATTATTACAAACATAATATACGAGGAGTGGGCTTATGAAAACTAATTTTCAACTAATTACAAAAGTTCTCTTCGTTACGTATTTACTGAATTCCAGCTTGCTATTTAGTCAATGGGTAATTACAAATGCACCTGTGAGTTGCGAGTACACGTCTCTTGCAGCAAATTCCCAATATTTATTCGTTGCTTCATCAGACAGTGGAATTTATCGAACATCTGATGATGGAGAGAGCTGGGTTAAAGTTAACAATGGTCTTTCATCTCTTTCTATCGGTTACATTATGTACCATCCTATAGACGGACATTTTTATTGCACATCTCATGAAAAGGTTTACAAATCCACAGATTTTGGCGATAGTTGGATAAATATTAGTCCTTCACTTTCCGTTTCTGATATTCGTCATTTACACATAAAAGATAGTATACTTTTCGTCAGTACTTACTCGGGTGCGTATCGTTCAACTGATGGTGGAGCCCATTGGGAACCAATTAACAACGGACTCACATCTCCCCATGTATTTGTAATTAAACATAAGGATAATTTTCTTTTTGCCTGAATAGCAAGTGCAGGTGCGGGAACCGGGTATGGTGTATTCAGATCTACTGATAACGGTGATTCCTGGATTGAGAAAAATAATAGTATTACATCAGATGTTTGTGATTTTGAAATTTTGGGAGAACGAATCTACGCCAATTCAGGTACTCGTGTATACTCCTCTTCCGATAATGGCGAGACATGGGATGTTAATTCAAATGGCTTGATGTCAGGTATGTACATAACCGATTTTTATGTCTTGGGCGATTATATTTTTCTATCACAATTTTCCACTGGCGCATTTGTTCAACATAAAGATAGTTTAACTTGGAGGCAGATCTCTGAAGGATTAAATCCTAGTACGTACAAGATGTACGAATGCATAACAGTCTTTGGCAACAATGCATTTATCGGAACTTTTAAGGAAGGAATTTGGCGTAGGCCATTAGGCGAGATACTTACCAGTGTAAGTGATATACAATTACGGAATATTAACTACATATTGAAACAAAATTATCCGAACCCGTTTAATCCAAAGACAACAATTACTTTTGAACTTCCTGTAAAATCATTTGTCTTGCTGAAAATCTTTGATGCGCTGGGAAGAGAAGGGGCAACGTTAATCAACGATGAATTATCGCCTGGAATGTATTCAAAACAGTGGGATGCTTCGGGTTTGCCGAGTGGAATATATTTTTATCGACTTGTGGCGAATGCCATTCTTTTTGGACAGGCTAACTCATTTATCGAAACGAAAAAACTTATTCTACTTAAGTAATGGGCAACTTCGTGTTTACGTCGCCCAGATTTATTGAAATGAAAATTATAAAATTCGCTCCGCTCTGTAGTGCCACAAGAAAAATAAATTTTTGTTGATAGTGGTGAGGTGGGATGGCGCCATTTAAGCCGATGTAATGAAAACACAGAAGTCTCCAAAGTAGCCCTTCGGACAAGGGGAAAAAATAATCCATTATCTCTCAAATTAGGTTAATAAACGTAGCTGTAGACTTCGCGGATGGTATGTGGCACAGTCACAGTCTGCAGCAAGAATCTTTAGCAGTAAGGGATAGCAATGCTTAACCACTAGCAAGGCTTGTGGGGTATCCTGCGCTTTGGAAATTAGTATCATATTTTGAAGTAATGATTGATACGTTATTTCAGAATTATGAAGCACGCTGTCTAAATTCGCGAGCGGTTGTAATTATTTCTAAAAAAGCAGGTATATATTCAGTTTTTCCTCGATACAATAGGAACCATTTCCAATGGAGTGTTGTTTTAAATCTTAGAATAAATTCCAATAACAAAGAGAGATAAATATTAATAGAAAGGTAACGACTATGGTAAAAATTGGTATAATTATTGGAAGCACTCGTCCAGGTCGCAATGCAGAAGCAGTTGCAAAATGGGTGTATGAACAGTCAAGAAAAAGAACGGATGCCGAATTTGAAATTGTAGATATAAAGGATTACAATCTTCCGCTACTCGATGAACCAATACCTGCATCTCTAGCTCAATACAATCATCCTCACACCAAAGCATGGGCGGAAAAAATAAAATCGCTCGATGCTTTTATCTTTGTAACACCTGAATATAATCATGCACCATCCGGGGCACTTAAAAACGCGCTGGATTATTTATATGCGGAATGGAACAATAAGGTAGCGGGTTTTGTAAGCTATGGTTCATCTGGTGGTGTACGGGCAGTTGAACAGCTTCGCTTGATTATGGGTGAACTTCAAATAGCTGATGTAAGAGCACAAGTAGCTTTCTCGCTTTTTAATGACTTTGAAAACTTTACCGTTTTTAAACCGGCACCAATACACGAAAAGAATCTAAACACAATGATTGACCAACTGATCAAGTGGGGTACTGCATTAAAGTCAATCAGGAATTAAATAACCACTAAGAAAACTCTGATCCCACATTTACACAAAAGCAAGGAGTGTATACAACAAATAACCAGAATCCTTGCATATAATCATTGTGAGAAGTCCCGAGAGGACAACGAATCAATCTCTTAAATCTGGATAAAACAATAAGATTGCTTTGCGATGACAATCGAGGTTTGACATTACAGAAGTCTTTAATAATAAATTCACAAGCATTTTTTATATTCCCCTATCAACCTAATTTGAGTATTTGTACAGATATAAATCTTTCCATTGACAAAAGGCATTTATATTATTATAATGGAGATGCCGGTTACGGGTTAAATGCTATTTCTTATTAATTGGAATAAAGAGATTTTTGATAATATGCATAACAATTTATTTTTTCAAACCGATAATATTGAAATCTATAAAGACGACTTTTTAACAACTAACGCAATTAAAGAAGAATCCATCGATTTGGTAGTAACTTCTCCACCATACAACGTGGACATTTGCTACAATTCATACAATGATAAGATACCTTATGATATTTATCTCGAGTTTACTCAAAAATGGTTGAAGAAATTGTATACACTAATGAAAGATGACGGTAGGTTTTGTTTAAACATTCCGCTGGATAAGAACAAAGGAGGTCAACAGAGTGTGTATGCTGATATTACCTCAATTGCAAAAAAGGTAGGATGGAAATATCATTCAACAATTATATGGAATGAGCAAAATATATCCAGAAGAACCGCATGGGGTTCGTGGCTGTCGGCTTCAGCACCTTATGTAATAGCACCCGTTGAGACAATTGTTGTTTTGTATAAAAAGGAGTGGAAGAAAATTAGTGGTAGTGGAAAGTCAGATATTACAAAGAAGGAATTCATAGAATGGACTAATGGAGTTTGGAATTTTACAGGTGAAAGTAAAAAAAGAATCGGACATCCAGCACCATTTCCTGTGGAATTACCTCGAAGATGCATAAAATTGTTCAGCTATATTGGAGATACCGTCTTAGATCCTTTTCTGGGTAGCGGTTCTACATTAGTTGCGTGTGCACAAACTGAAAGGAAAGGAATAGGAATTGAAATCGATGCAAATTATTGTAAGCTATCTAAGCAAAGGCTTATAAAAGAAGGGAAAATATACCAACTTAACTTTGAGGAATCGACTACTATCAGAGATAAACCAAGAGAATATGTTACCGCTAAAGGAAAGAAGAAAAGAGAATCGTAGAATTCTTAGAGAAAGATATGAAGAATGGCAAAAACTATTAGAGATCTCGTTATAGAATATTTTAAAAAGCACCCTAATGAGGATTTACCACATGGTCCTGTTGTTGATTGGGTTGAGTCTCAATATATCAAGCTCTACAATAAGAAGCCCCGGGATACGTGGCGAACTATTAGAAATTTGCATGAGATTGGTTTCTTAGTTAAAGTGAAAAAAGGAATTTACCGCTATGATCCTAACGCTATTAAGCAAAGAAAATTAGAGGACTTCACGCCAGAACAAAAGCTGGCAATAATGAAAAGAGATGGGTTTAAATGCGTTATCTGCGGTAGGGGTAAAAAAGATGGCATTGAACTACATGTTGATCACATAAAACCAAAATACTTGGGTGGTAAATCTAGTATTGAAAACGGTCAAACTCTATGCGCACAACACAATTTTATTAAGAAGACACTAAAACAAACAGAAACAGGCAAAAAAATGTTCATCCGCTTGTATGAACTAGCAAAAAGTGAAGGCAATCAGGAGTTGATAAAATTCTGCACAGATGTTTTGAAAACTTATGAAAAGCACCACATAAATGATCATATCGTTTGGAAGAAATAATCATCGAAAGGAAACTATAGGCTAGACAGAAAATACATAGACGAATACCTAAAAGAAGAACTGGAAGGAATAAAAATACCAAATACTTTGACCGAGACTTTTTGCAGATACACATGGCTGATTATTGCGAGCAGATAAAAGATAATTTCAATTCTTTCTTTAATAATGGAAATCCAGGTTGGGATTGGATAAGAGAAATATCAATCGGCTTAAAATGTAACAAACTCTTATAAAGTATTTTGAACCATTGATATTGTCTGTGTAACTCGATTGAATTCAAAATCGAATACTCCTTTCTTACATGAAATAGCGAAAAGATTCGACTTTCCTCATGAAGCTTTAGCTTTTATTCAGCATAAATATTTTATTCTGCCTCAATAGAAATATTTTAAAATCAAGCAACCAGTTCTATTCATTAAATCCTAATGGGAAAAAACTGATAGGAAAGCGATCATATTGTATTCAAACAAATTATAAAAAGGGAATTTCGAAAGTGTCGGTAGCTAACGAAAGGGTGTTTATTAAGATAAATTTGTATTGCTTTTTACATGCTCTTTAGATTAACTTGAATATATAGACTATATCTTTAGCACATATAAAAGAAAGAACGTTACGATACATCTCCTTATATTAACCCTCCTGATGCAAACTGTGGACGCTGTTGCACAGGATCTGGCAAATAATCAGAACATCTGGTTAGCAAGCGTTATATCCATATACGAAGAGAATATTAAGAAAGCCGAAGCAGATATAATTCGTTGCAATCAAGGTATAAAAAAATGCGAAGAATCAATTTCAACTTCTAAAGATATAATACTTTCCGCACGCGAAACAAATGACACACAAACAGAAAAAATTGCTGAAGAGGCTCTGCTAAAGGCTCAAAGTAACAAGGCAAAATATGAGAAGTTGCTTCATGTTGCAACTAAACTTAAAGAACAATCCATTAAGAATCTGGATGCCGTAAAAAAATTACTAAATCAACTTTCATTCAAAAGCTCTCCAATTTCAGCAGTTACAATTAAACGTTCAGGAACGGTTACAGTTCAAAAGCCAAATGGACAAATACTAAATTTAGACGAATCTATAAACATTTTCTTTGAAAATGGTGATGTTATCAATACATCCATTAACAGTAAAATAGAGTTACAGCTTTTTGACGGTAGGTGCAACGCGATTGTTGGAGAAAATTCAGTAATCAAGTTAGTAAAATCTAATGATAACAAAGATATGATAAACCTTTCCTGCGGTAAAATAAAACTTGAGATAATGAAACCAGAGGATATTGAAAAAAGCCTACTAAGTTATAAAGAAAACAAATCCTCAGAGGATAATTATTCTAAACAACTTGAGTTATGGATAAACAAAATTAAAACAAAGATAAAAAAGAGATTTGAAGTAAGAACTCCAACAGTTGGTGTTGCTGTCCGGGGCACTACATTTATTGTTGACATTGTTGATAGTACAAAAACGGAAGTTGTTGTACTAGAAGGTACGGTTGAAATGCAATCTTTAATAGACTCAAGCACTATTTCGATTAGCGCAAATCAAAAAGTAATTGCAAACAATAAAGGGGGCTTTTCTACACCACAGAATATCAATGTTTCAAATTACCAAAAATGGTGGGAAGATGAAGACAAATAGAATTTTTATATTAATTGTAATTACATTAACCATTTTATGCTCAACTCTATTAAGAGCTCAGATTGAAACTGTATCATGTTATAAATCGGATGGTACAAGAGTGGCAGTTGGAAGCACCTGGGAAGAATATTATAATGGTGTAAAATATATTTGTACTTGTCGTCAGAAAGGTGGTCCCGATTGTGTTCCTGCATCATCATCTTCTTCAAGCAGTAGTGGTTCAAGCAACAGCTTCGAAAGAGAAATGATGCAATCGGTCGTTCAGCCTGTAATCCAGAACTTTTTCAATTGGCTTTTCTCGCCATCCAAACCTCAAAAAGCCGAACCTGAGTCCGAAGCTGAAAAGCAAAGGTCCGAGGCCGAACGTGCAGCTATTGCAGCCAAACAAGCAGAAGCTAAAGCGAGAGCTGAGGAACAAGAAAGGAAGTGGGCCGAATATCGAGTTAAAATGCAAGAACAAATAGAAAAAGCAAAGAATGAATATGCCAGCATTATGGCGAAAAAGTTTGAAAATCAGAAAGAAGAAAATGTTAACGATTTTAAAAACAGGTATGCTAAATCGGAAGCTGTGAGTAATATTACAAAGTTGAACTGCGCAGCTTATCAAAGTATCGAAGCTGCTAAATTTGCTTTAAGTGGTAACGAAAATTTTACTGATCTTGAAGGACCCCTTGAAAAAGCAAGAGCATCAGCAGATTTTGCATCAAGTAAATTGAGCGATTGCCCGAAGATCAAAATCGATATTCCAGAGGTTAGTGCTACAAATCCGGTGAGCTTCCAGCAAGTTTTTTACGAAACTATCAAATTTAAAGTGGACAGTATAAAAGCAAATGTTATTGTATTACAGGAAAAGCGCAATAAAATAGAACAAACAGTTCAAGAAAAAAAACAAAGCGTTAAAGAATTAGAAACTAATAACTCTACGAATAAAGATGATTCATTAAGGAAAAAAGCTCTCCAACAGCTTAAAGAAGCAATGGAAGAGGAAAAGAAAATAGACCAAGAATTAAACAATTGCAAGAAATCTATAGAAGCATTCGAAAAACTCCGCAGCACTTTTGATACCAAAGAAGAATGAGATATCTCATATGGTGAAAAAAACATCAGAATATAACCAATGATCATAAGGAGCGTTAGTCATGTCAATATTCAATATTAAAAAGACAATAATAACCAGTTTATTCATTTTGGTTATTCTACTAACTTCAAACGCGATTTTTGCTCAACAAGAAATACCGGAAGAAATAAAAGGATTAATTGCTCAAGGAATAAATACACTTGAGTCCGCAAAATCTTCTGAAGATATAGATACGGTCATTGAAATATTTAAAAAGGCAGTAAACACAATTCCTAACTATCCTGATGCACACTATTATTTAGGGAAAACCTACTCGATGGTTCAAGGAAATGCAGGTCGAGCGGTAAAAGAATTAAAGAAATATCTTGAACTTTATCCGAATGCACCGGATAATGAGAAGGTAATGAAAGACATTTCTCAGTTAGAAGAAACAATAAAGACCAAGCGAAAGTTCAACTTAGCAGGAATCGAATTAATATCTCTTTCAGACGGAGTTTACGTAAGAAGCATATATCCAAACTGCCCATATGACCGACTTACTGCAAGGGGAGGCGGAGTCAGAATTCACGATAAGATCGTAAAAATAGGCGACGTAGATGTTTCTGGCTTATCATTACAAGCTGTTTTATCTGCTATAGAATCAGACTCGCAAAAATATGTAAATGTTACTGTTGAACGTGGTGGTACTTTATCCAAAACCTTTTTATTAAAAAATATCAGTAACAGATACGAGAATTTCAGAGATTTAGGAGAGGATGACTTATCTGAAATAATCACGGATTCCAAGGAATTATTACTAGTGGTATTTGGAACAGACTGGGATGAAAAGTTCAAGCCCTGCATTCCCGTCATTGGAAGTCTGGTAAACACTTATAAAGATAAAGTATCTGTAATCACAGTAAGCGTAAACGAAAATAGAACCATTGCAAAAGAATATAATATCACTGAAGTGCCCGTAACTTTGATATATAAGAATGGCAAGAAAATTGATGAAATAAAGGGCTGTCAGGGTGATCTCATAAAAGAGAAAGTAAATGTGCTTATAAATAAATAAGAACAGAAAATTTCCAATGGAATTTTCAAGGGATTCGAAAAACACAGGAAACCATTCTACACATTGTTGAACCTACCACTATGCTGTTAACGTAGTTCCTATATCAATTACAAATTGGATAATGCAACTCTGGATTTGCTACAACTCACATAGATTTGGCATTCAAAATTCTTTTATTGGCAGGTCTAAGAACTTTGCATTCGATGGTTCATCACTATTGCAAGTTATCATTGAAAACCATAAGTTTTTAGTAATCACGTGCACCATAAAACTTTATTATCAGAGGTAAAGAATGATGCATAAAATAAAAAGCCGAATTTTTGAGATTCTGGAAGTTGCGAAACCAAATGATATACCAAGCAGAACATTCGATATATTCATTATCATTCTAATTTCTCTCAATGTAATTGCTGTTGTTTTGGAGACTATGGAGAGCCTTACTTCTCGATATTCATACATATTCTGGATATTCGAAGTATTTTCTGTCATTATATTCACCATAGAATATGTTTTACGTTTATGGACTTGCACAATTGACGATAGATACAAAGAACCAGTCAAAGGGAGAATTAAATTTGCACTAACGCCTTTAGCACTCATCGATTTATTTGCAATATTACCATTTTACCTTCCAATGCTAATTCGTCTTGACTTGAGATTTATTAGAGCACTCCGCCTGTTTCGTCTATTTCGACTATTCAAAATGGGAAGATATTCTAATGCTCTAAAACTTCTAAGCAGCGTATTAAAGGACAAAAAGGAGGAACTGTTAATAGCTGTCTTTTCCGTATTGATTCTGTTAATCGTAGCCTCAAGTTTGATGTATTTTATTGAAAACGAAGCTCAACCAGAGTCATTTGCTAGTATTCCTTCTGCAATGTGGTGGGGAATATGCACATTGACTACCGTTGGTTATGGTGATATTTATCCTGTCACACCATTGGGAAAAATCCTTGGGGCATTGATTGCTCTATTAGGCATTGGATTGTTTGCTTTGCCTGCTGGAATACTTGCTTCTGGTTTTGCAGAACAAATTCAAAAGCGGAAAGAAAAGCAAATAATCTGTCCGTACTGCGGAAAAAACATTAACGAACAAAGTTCTTAATAGACAAGAACGAAAAAAATACATCTAAACACACAAACATCAATAAGCAAAAACTTTTGAAGTACGAAAATTGAATCGTCACCATTCTCAATTTTTTAGGAACTTTTAGTAAATGTGAAATGTTATATGGATTAAGTAATCGTTAACTATCATATAAGGAGACATGAAATATGGCCGTTAGAGAAATCAAACCCAATGTGTATTTTGTAGGATCTATAGATTGGCAAAGAAGAATTTTTGATGAACTTATTCCATTACCTGATGGTACAAGTTACAACGCATACCTAATAAAAGGTAAAGACAAAACTGCTCTAATAGATACTGTAGACCCTACAAAAGAATCTGAGTTAATAGAAAACCTCAAAGATGCAAAGGTTTCCAAGTTAGACTATATTATTCCGAATCATGCAGAACAAGATCATTCGGGTACAATTCCAAAAATTTTGGGACTATATCCTCAGGCAAAAGTGATAACAAATGAAAAATGTAAGAACATGCTAAAAGATCTTTTACTTATTCCTGATGAGAAATTTACGCTAGTAAATGATGGAGATACCATATCTCTTGGTGATAAAACACTAAAATTCATTTTTACACCATGGGTTCACTGGCCTGAGACCATGGTTACCTATCTCGTAGAAGATAAAATTCTGTTTAGCTGCGATTTCTTCGGATCGCATCTGGCAACATCCTCTCTGTATGCAGAAGAAGGAGAAAATCTTCTTAGGGCTGCCAAAAGGTATTACGCAGAAATAATGATGCCCTTCAGAACCACAATTGTAAAGAACATCGAAAAGATTTCTCCGCTTGAAATAAATATGATAGCTCCGAGTCATGGACCCATATATAGAAACCCAAGTTTTATAATCAATGCATACAAAGAATGGATCAGCGACCAAGTGAAAAACGAGGTTGTGCTAGCCTACGTTTCTATGCATGGTAGTACTGAAAAGATGGCATCATACTTGACTGACCTACTCATTAAGGAAGGAATTACAGTAAAGCCATTCAATTTACCCAAGAGCGATATAGGAGAATTGGCTATGGCAATAGTGGATGCAGCAACTATAGTAATTGCGACTCCCATGGTGCTTTCTGGTGCTCATCCGCAGGCAGTTTACGCGGCATACTTGGTGAATGCTTTACGCCCAAAAACAAAATTCATCTCGCTAATAGGATCTTACGGTTGGGGTGGAAAATTTATCGAACAATTAAAGGAGATGATGGGAAATCTTAAAGCTGAAATCATAGAACCTGTGGTAATAAAAGGATATCCAAAAGACAACGATTTTAAGGAATTAGAAAGATTGTCAATCGAAATTAAAAACAAACATAAACAAATGTTTGATTTGCAAAAGTAGCATTGCATTTTGATTTCGGGAATAAATGTAGTCCAAGTATTTAATGCTTATTTCAAAAAAATAATTAAATACCTTTATGGTATTATTGAAGAAGAGTATTTGTTATCTAATTTTCATTCTTGTTTTAGCAACCCTTTCGTGCAACAAAGACAGCGAGATAAGTAACAGTGACTCTCGATCTGGGACATTTTCTGCCACCCCATCATTCATAGAGAATTTTGATTCAACCATAGATGAATCAATTTGGCAAATTGCAACGTGGATTGAACATAATGGCCAAACTGGCCGTGAAAGATGTTACACGGAAAATGGTTTTTTGAAGCTTGTTTTCATAAACGATACTCAAAAAGGCTATCTTAGTTCTGCAATTCAGACAAGGCAAACTTTTTTATATGGCCGTTGGGAAGCACGCTTGAAGCCATCATCCATACCGGGTGTGCTAAATTCCATGTATACTATAGATTGGGGATTAAATGGTACAGGGACGAAACAAGAAATTGATATTGAATTCTTAACCTACACATTTCAAGGAAATAGCGGAAAAGTTCATTTTGCAGTTCATGCACAAGGATATCAAAGTTTTAATACAAATCCCGACATCGAGCTAAACTTCAATCCATCTTCAGACTTTCATATATGGGGATTTGAGATTACTCCAGAACAGGTACGATGGTTTGTAGACAACCAAACATTGTTGATATACAAATATGGCGAAAACCCAATTACAATAAATTCACCTTATCAGCTGAAGTTCAATTCATGGTCTGCCGTCAATTGGATAAATGGTCCACCACCTGCCAATACACCATGTATATATGAAATAGATTGGATTAAATTCTATCCATACGTAAAATAAACGCAAACCGTCAAAGTGAAAAACAAAGAGGAAACTATTATACATCGCTCATTATTATGAACTTTTCACATTAATAACATAAATCATTAGAACTATAAAAAATTTTAAGCTGCAGTTTTTATCAATTCCCAGGGTAACCGGACAATGTGCTTTATGAGTAAGTTAGATTCGCCTCCACTCGATTCTGTCACCTATTTTTATTCCATACTTGTCAGTAAATCCAGCATTAACTTCTATAACAAACATTGTTGGTGCAGTTGCTCTATAAGCTTGTTCTGAAAATGGAGTGGTATATTTATGAATTGTAACAATTACACCATCCTTGTTAACGAAAATCATATCTAGTGGCAAAACTGTATTTTTCATCCAGAAGGATGCAATGTGTTCCGCATCAAAGATGAATAGCATACCTTGTAACTCGCCTAACTCATTCCTTCCCATCAATCCAATTTCCCTTTCTTGATCATTATCAGCAATTTCTACGTCAATTGTTAATATTTGCTTTCCATCTTTTTTTATAAACGCAACCTCTCCCTCCTTTTTGAATTTTTCTTCTATAACAGAAGGAGTGTTGACTGTTTTTGTTTGTTTATCTTTATTTGTGGATAGAATTATCGTTATGCTTGCAGCAATTATGAGAAGTATTCCGATCACTAATTTATACTTCGCTTTGCCTCTCTTGTTTATTTTTTCTTTTTGCTCAGCTTCCTGATCCAATCTTAATCTCCTTACATTAAATCCGCAAAACTATCGAATCCTATTTGGCAAATTAGCAATCAGTTTATACACAGGCCTGATATCAATTGGTATATCTTTGATTTCATCGAGCGTCTTCTGAGTGGCAGGATTAATATTCCCATACCATTCTATCAAAGACTTTGCCTTATTGTAATCGCCTTCAGCTTCTATAATCAGAATCATACTCGTAAGTTTTTTTACTGCATCTTTAATTCTAATTCTATTAACTTTAAACCTACCTCCATCACTCATGTCAATTGCACCCTGTTTACGTAAATAATTAAATTGAATTGCAACTCCTTTGCCATGAGCTTCATTTATCCCAAATCTGATTGAGCGAAACATACTTGCCAGAAACGTTGGATAAACTGTTTCTTCCAATTTTTTATCCATCACTCCCTTGTCAACGAGATACTGTAATGCGAAAAGACCCGTTATATCTGCCTTTGCTTCTTCAATTGCAGAGTATAGCTCTTTCAATTCCTGTCTGACATTTGTAGCTTTGCCTGCGATCGTAATATCGTGCGGACCCAAACCGTGCATGAGTTCGTGTGCCAATATATGCATGAAAAATGCATCAAAAGAAACACAATCGATCTGAGATTGATCTAAAACCTTTTGTGCAATTGGGATGAGCACCTTTTCAAATTTTGCTTTTTGAACATTCTTGAGCATTACTCGTTTTGCTCCCTTATCACGTATTATTCGTTCATCGTTGGGCAAATTAAAAGCAGCTGTTTGCACTCCATGATTACCATCACCACTTGCATAAACCAAATCTACAACTCTAATTGGAGATAATGGTGCCAGTTTTTTGTTTCGATATTTAGGATCAATTGGCAAATTATTTTCTATTTCCTGAAGGTAATGTTCAAGCTTTTCAAGCTCTTTAGTTGCCTCATCATCTCGCAAAGCAACAAACGCCTCGAATGCTGCCTTGTATCCAAACAATTCATCCGTATAAGTTTCATAAGGTCCAATTACTACTTCAATTGGGCTATCTAATTCAAGCCATGCTACATCACTTTCGTAATAGTCATTTGATAAAAACGCTTTGGCTCTCAGCTTTAGATATTTTCTTAACGACTTGTTAGTAGTTACTTCAGCTGCTTCGTTTAGGAGTTTGCTTGCAGGCTCTAACCATCTTCTATATTCATTGCTATATGGAACAGTAATTAGATTTCCTTTGCTGTCTCTTCGAATAACATAAAAAAATCCTTTAGCTTTTTCTTTTTCTGAAACTGGAAGATTTTTAACCCAATTTTCGAATTCATCTCTTGTTAAATCAGCAGGGTAAAAATTTGCACCCAATGGCTTAACCTTGGGTACTCCATCAACAAAAGCTTCGTTATTATCTACCTGAGACCATGGACCCATATTCATTAGAAAATAGAGATAACGCAACTTTCCTTCTTCCGATGTGTTTTTCTGTAACTTTTCTAGCAAATCATAGTTACCATTCCAGACTTGATGCAGATAAATATGATCCATGAGTTCAGCTGATTGAACAATTTTATCCAGCACTATTTTATCATCTCTGGATAAGCAAGAAAGATCAGCACTTAGTTCTGTAGGTGCAAATCTATCGATTTTATTTTTTAAGTCCATTTTTGCTACACTCTCTTCCTGTTGTTTCTTGCATGACAAAACAAAGCACAGCAACAATGCAAGAGCAATTAAAAGCTTATTCATTATAGATCTCCACACAATATTCATAATAGTATTATGTTGCCCTTTCTACATTCATTTATCATCTCATCGGGCCATATGCTTGCCTGGATTTCCCCAATATGAGCTTTTCTTAAATAATACATACATAAACGCGATTGCCCGATACCACCTCCTATTGAAAGAGGTAATTCACCATTTATCAATCTTTTATGAAACTTTAAATTCAACCTGTCTTCATTTCCTGAAATTTTTAATTGCCTAACTAAGGCATCCCTATCAACTCTTATTCCCATAGAAGATAATTCAAATGCGCATTCAAGTACTGGGTTCCATATTAAGATATCACCATTTAATGTCCAATCATCATAATCTGGGGCTCTACCGTCGTGCTTTGTACCGTCTGAAAGCACACCTCCTATTCCAATTATAAAAACTGCTTTACGCTCTTTCACTATAATATCTTCTCTTTCCTGAGGCGACAGATTTGGATACTTTTGGAGCAATTCTTCTGAGTGAATAAAGTAAATCTCATCTGGCAAAAGCGGTTTAATCTGGGGATACTCATGATAAACGTAAAGTTCTGTTCTTCTAATTACTTCATATATCTTGCTTACCACATCTTTCAGAAATTCCACATTCCTTTGCTCAGCAGTAATAACTTTTTCCCAATCCCACTGATCAACGTATATGGAATGTATATTATCCAATATCTCATCAGGTCTTATGGCGTTCATATCTGTATATATACCAAAGCCGACCGGTATATTATAATCTGCCAATGCCATGCGTTTCCATTTTGCCAAAGATTGTACTACCTCTGCTTCTTGGTTGTCCATGTTTTTTACTTTAAATGAAACCGGCTTTTCAATCCCATTTAGGTCGTCGTTTATTCCTGTACCTTTTTGTACAAAAAGTGGAGCCGTCATTCGAATGAGGTTAAGTTCAAATGCTAGATTTAATTGGAAGAAATCCTTTATTTTTTTAATAGCTTTTTCGGTAGTATGCAAATCGAGAACCGGCTTATAATTTTTTGGAATAAAAAAACCTCTGGGCATTTTAATACACTCCTTATTATTTTAATATTGTAACTACTTAAATAGATATAAAATGAAGAATATTTCGTCTATAAGCAACTATATTGATTTTTTGAATTGGAATTTTGGTCTTGACCATAGATTTATTACATAAAATTATCAAGGTGCGCTACAAACTACTGGGCTTTTCTGCCAACTATACGGAATTTCAAGAATGTAAGCTATATTGGATAAACAGATATTGCGATAAATCCGACAAGCAAATTCTGTTTATACATGGATTAGGAACATCGTCAAGTTCATGGGTACGCATTATTCCTTTACTAAGGGTACCAACCAGTATAAAATGCATTGATTTGCCTGGTCATGGTTTTTCTAAGTTGAGCAATCATGGAAATCGATTCACATTCGAACAGCTTTATACTATAGTCCGCAAATTTATATTGCGTAACCAGAGCTCACCTGTTACGCTGGTAGGTCATTCGCTCGGCGGTTGGATAGCATTGAAAATAGCTTGCGAACACCCAAACGCAGTTGAGCGCCTGGTCCTTATAAACAATGCTGGTATAATGTGTCCTGGAATCGAGAAGCTTGCAGAAACTTTTAATATCAAATCGTTAATTGACACATATAGACTACTTCATCGAATGTGGTTTAGGTATCCTTCGTACTTTGA
>Ga0123519_10004895_pt1 | contig 21504 bp, 19 predicted proteins | sample YelNatPaOPRAMG02_FD_87396 | JGI IMG/M metagenome (GOLD analysis project Ga0123519, IMG submission 87396) | Hot spring microbial communities from Yellowstone National Park - Yellowstone National Park OP-RAMG-02 (version 2) | ecosystem: Environmental > Aquatic > Thermal springs > Hot (42-90C) ...
CGGCTTCGGCGGGGGCGCGGGCGGCTATGGGGGTGCCGGCGGGGTGGGCGGCGCCGGCGGCGGCGTCGCGAGCGGCGTGTTCGCCTCACTGCTCCCCGAGGGCATCGAGGACATGATCGCGTACCCCATGCTGAACGCGCTGATCATCGTCGGCACCGAGGACTCGGTCAACGAGTTCATCGACCTGCTCAAGATGATCGATCGCAAACCACAGCAGGTCATCGTTGAGCTTCAGGCCGTGCAGGTGAGCACGGAACTCACGAAGCAGATGGGCATCCAGTGGTACTACATCTTGGGGAACACGACTATCGAGCCCATCGGCATGACGACCGCCGCGAGCATCCAGATCGGCTATACCCCGCCCGGATCCCCTGACTTCTCGGCAACGCTGACCTACATCCTCTCGACCGGCAAGGGCCGACTGGTGGACGCGGTCCGAGTCCATACGATGAACCTGCTGCCGGCCTACAACATGTCGGTCATCTCCTATCCCGTCGTCCAGGTGGGCGGCGTGGCCGGCGGCGGGCTCGCGGGCGAGGGCGTGCAGACCATCAACATCACGTACGACTACCTGCCGACGATCCTGTACATCGTGCCTCAGATCCTCGGAGATGGCACGATCACGATGAGCGTGCCCTTCTCTCGCTCGGTGGCGACGGGGTTCGTCCCCGTGCCCCTGGCAGGCTATGGGACCTACGAGGCGCCGATCGTGACGACCTCGAGCATCTATGCTACGGTCAACGTACGGGACGGGGAGACCTTCGTGGTCGGCGGGTCCGTCCAGAAGACGGTGAGGGAGACCTCGCAGCGCCTGCCGCTGTTGTCCGATATCCCGATCGTGGGCGACTTCCTGTTCAACCGGAAGACCTACACGGAGAGCGAGCAGGAGACGCTGCTGTTCATCACGCCTCGGATCGTGAAGGAAGAGGCCGCGCCGGCCACGCTGGGGCCGATCTAGGATCCCTGCCGCGGGCCAGCGCGTGACGTGTCCGGAAGCGGCGCTCTTCGTGAGTGCCGCTTCCGCCTGCCTGTGATATGCCGATGGCGACGCCCTGTCTGGATAGTGCGCCGCGCGAGCCCGTGCGCGTGGAGCTCGGCGAGCGGTCCTATCTGATTCACATTCGCGCCGGCCTTCTGGCCGAGGCTGGTCGCCTGATCGCGGCCTGTGGCGCGCCCGACCGCGTGTTCATCGTCACGCACCCTGTCGTGGATCGTCTCCACGGCGACAGACTGCGGCAGGGGATGGGCGAACTGCGCGCGGAGATGCTCTACGTGCCCGCGGGAGAGCGCCAGAAGTCGCTGCGCCGCGCGGCCGCACTCTACGACGAGCTGCTCGCCCGGGGCGCGGATCGCGCGTCTTGTGTGATCGCCTTCGGGGGCGGGGTGATCGGCGACCTGGCCGGCTTCGTCGCGGCGACCTACATGCGGGGAATCGCGTACGCGCAGGTGCCGACGACGCTTCTCGCCCAGGTGGACTCCTCGGTGGGCGGCAAGGTCGCCGTCGACCATCCGCGAGCGAAGAATCTCATCGGGGCCTTCTATCAGCCGCGCGTCGTCATCGCCGACCCGGAGACGCTAAAGACGCTTCCCGCGCGAGACTACCGCGGCGGCCTCGCGGAGGCTGTGAAGCACGCCGTGATCGCAGACGCCGAGCTGTTTTCCTGGGTGGAACAGAACGTCCGGCCGCTGAGACGACGCGCGCCGGAGGCGATATCGCGGGTCGTCCGGCGAAGCTGCGAGATCAAGGCCGACGTCGTCAGTCGAGACGAGCGAGAGTCTGGCCTGCGCGCGATCCTGAACCTCGGACACACCGTGGGGCACGCGCTGGAGACGCTGTCGGGATACCGATCGCTGCGCCACGGCGAGGCCGTGGCAGTCGGCATGATTGCCGCCTGCCGAATCTCAGAGCGCGTCGGCGGCCTGCCCGCGGCGCAGGCCGACCGGGTCGAGCGTCTGCTGGCGGCCCTGGGGCTGCCGACTCGCATCCAGGGACAGCCCGCAGGAGCGATCCTCTCGGCCCTGACCGCCGACAAGAAGGCGGTTGGCGGCAGGCCGCGGTTCGTGCTGCCGCGCGCGCTGGGCGCGGTCGAGGCGGGGTGCGAGGTGGACCCGGCCCTCGTGCGCAGCGTGCTGGTGGGCCTCGGCGCCGGGGCCTAGCACGGGAGAACGACATGGTGTTCGACTTCCACACGCACACCTTGCTGAGCGACGGAGCCCTGCTCCCCATCGAGCTGATCCGGCGGGCCGCGGTGGCGGGCTACGGCGCCGTGGGCGTGACCGACCACGTCTCGCCGGGCAACATCGCGCACGTCCTGGAGGCGCTGATCGCGGACTGCGCGCTGGCCGAGGAATACTGGGACCTGCGCGCCCTGCCCGGCGTGGAGATCACGCACGTCCCGCCGGAGGTCATCCCCGATCTAGCGGCCGAGGCGCGCCAGCGCGGGGCGCAGATCGTGGTCGTCCACGGCGAGACGCCGGTGGAGCCGGTGCCGCCGGGGACGAATCTGGCCGCCCTGCGGTGCTCCGAGGTCGACATCCTGGCCCATCCCGGCCCGATCGACGTTGAGCTGGCCGGCCTGGCGGCGCGCAACGGCATCTTCCTGGAGCTGTCGGCTCGCGCCGGGCACTGCCTGGCCAACGGCGCGGTGGCCGCGGCCGCCCGGGAGGCCGGCGCGTGGGTGCTCGTCAACAGCGACGGTCACGCGCCCGGCGACCTGCTGACGGAGGAGCTGATGCGGCGCGTGGCGGCGGGGGCCGGCCTGCGGGACGATGAGGTGCACAACGCCCTAGTCGCGAACCCGGAGCGGCTCCTGGAGCGCGTCGGGTCGCGGGACCGGTCCTAGACCTGCGGGCACGGCGCCGCGCGTTTTGACACTGCCGCGGGCAGCATGCTATACTCGCCCCGTCCAATTCCCCTGCGAGGCAGCACGCCATGGCGCGCGTTCAGACGGCGTTGATCAGCGTTTCCGACAAGACCGGCGTCCGGGAGTTCGCGGCCGGCCTGGTGGAACTGGGGGTGAAGATACTGTCCTCGGGCGGCACCGCCGCTCACCTGCGCGAGGCAGGCATCCCCGTGACCGATGTCTCGGAGTACACCGGCTTTCCGGAGATGATGGACGGGCGCGTGAAGACGCTGCACCCGAGGGTGCACGGCGGGCTGCTGGCGCTCCGCGACAACGCCGATCACATGGCCGCGGTCAGGGAGCACGGCATCACGCTGATCGATCTGGTGGCGGTCAACCTCTACCCGTTCGAGCTGACGGTGTCGCGCCCCGGGGTGTCGCTTGCGGAGGCGATCGAGAACATCGACATCGGCGGCCCCTCGATGGTGCGCTCGGCGGCCAAGAACTACCGGTTCGTGACCGTCATCTGCGATCCACAGCGGTATGCCGCGGTGCTCGAGGAGATGCAGCGCAACGGCGGCGAGGTGTCTGACTCGACGCGCGCGCGGCTGGCGCTGGAGGCGTTCTGCCACACCTCGCGGTATGACTGCGCCATCTACAACTACCTGTCGGGCCAGATCGTGGGCGCGGAGACGTTCCCGGGCTTCTTCCTCCATCCCTTCGAGAAGGTGAGCGACCTGCGCTATGGGGAGAACCCTCACCAGCAGGGAGCATTCTACCGGAGACAGCAGGTTACTCCCGTGGGCCTGGCGGCGGCGCGCCAGCTTCATGGCAAGGAACGATCGTTCAACAACTACCTTGACCTCGACGCGGTGCTGGGCTTCGTGCAGGAGTTCCAGCAGCCCGCCGCCATCGTGGTGAAGCACACCAGCCCGTGCGGGGCGGCCCTTGGCGAGACCCTCGCGCAGGCCTATCGCGACGCGCTGGCGACCGATCCGATGTCGGCGTTCGGCGGGATCATCGGGCTGAACCAGATCGTGGACCTCGAAACGGCGCAGGCCATTCTGCAGGGCATCGAGCGGCACGGATTCATGGAGTGTGTGTTGGCGCCGGGCTATGAGCCCGAGGCCCTGGAGGCCCTGAAGACCAAGCGGGACCTGCGCCTGTTGGAGCTTGCCAACCTGCGAGGCCACGATCCCTGGGACTTCAAGCACGTGTGTGGGGGGATGGTCGTGCAGTCTCGCGACGAGCTGGGGGACCCGGTCACCCTGCGAACGGTGACGGCGCGGGCGCCGACCGCGGAGGAGGAGAAAAGCCTGCGCTTCGCCTGGATCGTCGCCAAGCACACGAAGTCCAACGCCATTGTGCTGGCGCGCGGGACCAAGGCGGTGGGGATCGGCGGCGGTGTCACGAGCCGCGTCGACGCCGCTCGCCTCGCGGTGCAGAAGGCGGGAGACCGGGCGAAGGGCGCGGTGATGGCCTCGGACGCGTTCTTCCCATACCCGGACGCGCTGGAGGCGGGCATCGCGGCGGGGATCACGGCCGTCATCCAGCCCGGCGGATCGCGCGCCGCGGACGGCGGAGACCGGGCGGCGATCGCCGCCTGCGACCGGGCCGGCGTCGCGATGGTCTTCACCGACGTGCGGCACTTCCGACACTGACATCGCGCGTCGGCCGCCGCGCCGAGCGCGGGATATGAGGCAGATGATGAATCGCACCTTGCGACAGACCGACCCGGAGATGGCTACGGTGCTCGAGGAGGAGCTCGAGCGGCAGCGCACGTGCCTGGTCATGATCCCCTCGGAAAACTACGCCTCGAAGGCGGTGCTCCAGGCCCAGGGGTGCATCATGACCAACAAGTACGCCGAGGGGTACCCGGGGGCGCGCTGGTATAACGGCTGCGGCGCGGTCGACAAGGCCGAGCAGCTCGCCATCGACCGCGCGAAGGAGCTGTTTGGCTGCGATCACGCCAACGTGCAGGCGCACACCGGCTCCCAGGCCAACATGGCGGCCTACTACGCGGTGCTGGACCCCGGGGACACGATCCTGTCGCTGTCAGTGGACCACGGCGGGCACCTCAGCCACGGTCAGGCCACGAATTTCTCGGGCCGATATTACCGCATTCACCACTACGCGCTCGACCGCGACACTGAGCTGCTCGACTACGAGTCGGCCCGCAAGATCGCCCAGCTCTATCGGCCGAAGCTGATCGTGGTTGGCTTCAGCGCGTACCCGAGGACGATCGACTGGGAGGCGTGGCGGTCCATCGCGGACGAGGTCAACGCGCTGCTCATGGCGGACATCGCGCACATCGTGGGCCTGGTGGCGGCCAACGCGCATCCCAGCCCTGTTCCCTATGCCGACATTGTCACGTCGACCACGCACAAGACCCTGCGGGGCCCGCGGGGCGCGTTCATCATGTGCAAGCGCCATCTGGCCGACGCCATCGACCGGGCGATCTTCCCGGGCATCCAAGCGGGGCCGCTGATGCATGTCATTGCGGCCAAGGCCATCGCGTTCAAGGAAGCCATGACAGAGGGGTTCCGCGAGTATCAGCGGCAGATCGTCAAGAACGCGCGGGCGTTGGCCGGGGCGCTCCAGGCCCAGGGGATTCGCTTGGTCTCCGGCGGCACCGATACGCACCTGATGCTGTGCGACCTGCGGCCACTGACGCTCAGCGGCCGCGACGCGGCGAACCTGCTGGAGGAGGCGGGGATCATCGTCAACAAGAACTGCATCCCTTACGACCACCAGCCGCCCGCCATCGCCTCCGGGATCCGACCGGGGACGCCCGCCCTCACCACGAGGGGAATGAAGGAGCCGGAGATGGCCCAGATCGGCGAGATGATGGGCCGGGTCCTGCGCAACCCCCTGAATCCGGAGGTCAGGAAGCAGGTTCGCGAGGAGGTGCGCGCCCTGTGCAATCGGTTCCCCATCTACGAGGACCTTGAGGTCCAGTGAGGCCGCCGGACCGCGCCGCGGAAAACCAGCGGTGACCTACCGCGAAGCAGTTGCCTATCTCGAGTCTCTCATCGACTACGAGCGCACGCCGGCGGGCGCGGCCGCGGCGCGGCTGTGGAACCTCGACCGCATCGCGCACCTGCTGGCGGCCTTCGACGATCCCCATCGGGGGCTGCGCTGTCTGCACATCGCCGGCACCAAGGGAAAGGGATCGACGGCCGCGATGTCGGCCCGCATCGCGGCCGCCGCCGGATACCGCACCGGGCTCTACACCTCCCCGCACCTCGTCTCCTTCCGCGAGCGGATCCGGATCGGAGACGAGCTGATCTCCGAGCGAGAGGTCGTCTCGCTCGTCCAAGAGGCCAGGCCGGTCATCGAGGCCATGCGCGACACGGAGATGGGGTCGCCGAGCTTTTTCGAGGCCTACACGCTGCTGGGGCTCATGCACTTCGCGCGCCGCGGCGTCGATCTTGCAGTGCTAGAAGTCGGCCTGGGGGGCAGGCTGGACGCCACGAACGTCGTCTCCCCGCTGGCCTGCGCGATCACCCGCATCGGCATGGACCACATGCAGGAGCTAGGGGACACGCTCGCTCTGATTGCGGCCGAGAAGGCCGGGATCATCAAGCCCGGCGTGCCCGTGGTCTCGGCTCCGCAGCACGCTGACGCGCTGGCGGTGCTTCAGGACACATGCCTGGAGCGAGGCGCACAGCTTGTCCTCGTCGGGCAGGAAGGCGGCCCCTGCTTTGCCGTGACCGAGCAGGACCGCCGCCGGCAAGTGTTCACCATCCGCGGCCTCGAGGGCGTCTACGAGGACCTGGAATGCCCGCTGCTTGGGCGTCACCAGGCGGAGAACGCGACGATCGCCGTCGCGCTCATCGAGCTGCTGCGCGGGCGCGGGTTCGACATCCGCGAGTCGGCGATCCGCGAGGGCATCCGGTCGGTGCGCTGGCCGGGCCGCTTCCAGATCGTGAGCCACCGGCCCTTCGTCGTGCTGGATGGCGCGCACGATGAGGTGGGGGCAGCGGCGCTAGCGCAGACCCTGGAGGCGCTGTTTCCCGGTGGGCGCATCATCCTGGTGCTCGGGACGGGCAGGGACAAGGACGCCGCGGCCATCACCGCCCGGCTCTGTCCCATCGCCGACCGCGTGATACTGACGGCCAGCTCCTCGCCCCGCGCAGTCGAGGCGCACGAGCTTCAGCGCCTCGCGTTCCGTCACTGCCGGCACACGGCCGCGTACACTCCGGTGGCGCTCGCCGTCAGGGAGGCCGTCGAGCAGGCCGGCCGGGACGATGTGGTCGTCGTGACCGGCTCGCTCTACGTGGTCGGGGAGGCGATGCAGGCGCTGGGCGTCGACCCCGCGGCGTAGCGGTCTACCTTTCCGGAAGCGGCTGGGAGCCGGGGTCGACGCCCAGCGCGCGACAGGCGTTCTCGAAGACGCGGTTCATCGCTTCTGTCCGCGCAGGCTCGAGCTCGAAGCGGTAGGAGGCGATCGTCTCCCGCGCGCGATCCCGCGCCAGCTCCTCGACGCGTCGCGATCCCTCGGCTCTCCACTGCCCCACATTGCTGCGCCGGAAGAGGTCGGAGCGGAAGACGCGGGGGAGCATCTCCAGCGTCGTCGGATGGGCGAGGAAGTTCCCGTCGGCCACTCCCTCGGCGACGGCCTGTGGCACGCCGCCGCAATCCCCCCAAGAGATGCCGTCGAGGATGCACTGCACGTATCGTCCGATCTCCATGTCGAGCATGAACTGCGCTGGGCTGAAGATCTCGTCCATGGACATCTGCCCGGCCCCCATGAAGAAATGCCGAAACCCGGCCAGGCCGAGCATGAGCATGTAGGCCATGCGGTCGACCGCGGCCGCGGCGTCCGGCCGCTTGGCATTGGTGTTGAGGTAGATGAAATCCAGGCGGTATCCCCCGAAGTGCTCGGCGGCGTCGCGCAGCAGAACCTGGATCATGACGTTGTCGGGCAGGCTGTAGGCGACGGTCAGGTCGCGCATGTCGCCGAAGTCTGTCCGCACCGGAAGAAGCGCGTCGTCGTCAACCAGGCCCAGGCGCCGAGCCACAATCATGCCGCCCAGGGACTCCGCGAGGCTCTGGGCAAGCAGGCCCGCAGGGGTGAGCGGCGCGGTCATGGCGCCGGTCGGGATCGGGCAGATGCTGGGCCTGACCTCGATCAGCGGATCGTCCCGGAACTTCAGAAAGAGATCGAGGGCGAGGTGATCCAGGCGCAGCGGGCTAATCACGAACTGGAGCGAGAGCGGGTATCGCCGGCCGGCGGCGGCGTGAAGCTCGCCAAGCCATCGGATAGTTTCCGGGTTGTGGCTCACCATCGCCCCGCCGAAGCCCGGCGTGTGCTCGATGCAGGCCTTCTCGAGCCACAGCACCTGGATCCGCTCGTCGAGGTCGCAGGGGTAGACCGGAGGCGGGCCGTCGTCGTTGAACGAGGCGGCCAGCTTGAGCATGTCGACCGCGTCGCGCGCAGTGGATGCCCGCACCTCGTCGGTGTCCATGTCGATGATGTTGAAGCAGGTCCAGGCGGAGGTGACGCGCAGCCGCGTCTCGGGCCTTCTCCGGCGGCCGGCCGCGCGGCACTGCTCGATGCAGGCCTCGACGGTCTCGGGTGAGAACCTCAGCCGCCCCCCGTGAAAGCCCACGCCGCGCTGCGCCGTCACGGCCTCCACCGTGGCGGCGTGTTCGCACGCGAGGCCCGTGTCGCGAAGTATGGCGACGACTGCTCCGTGCAGTGCCGCAAGCTGGCCCGACGAGAGCCCACCGGAGAGCGAGAAGCGGATGTTTGCCACAGATGTCCTCCCGCGCGATCACAGGATGGCCTCGCCGGCCACTTCTCGCGCTCGCTTCCGCGCTCCTTCCCAGGCGCGGCTTCGGCCGGGCCGCCCAGCCCCGCGCGTCCGGCAGGGGAGGTCGGTTGGCGCTCCGGGCCACATTTTATGAATCAAGTGGTTGACAAAGTGCAGCATTGGATATACGATAACAAGGTGGCGATTGACATGAGCAAACAGGAGAGAAGGCTGCAGATTCTGCCGACCGCGTGCCCAAGCTGTGGCGCGCAGCTAGTCGTGGAGAGGCTTGTGTGTCCGGAGTGCGGCACGTCAGTCCAGGGGTCGTATAGCCTTCCTGTGCTGTGCGGCCTGAGCAGGAGCGATCAGGAATTCGTCGTGGAATTCGTGAAGGCCAGCGGCAGCCTCAAGGAGATGGCGCGGCTGCTGGGCGTGAGCTACCCGACGGTGCGCAGTCGGCTCGACGAGATCATCGCGGCCATCGAGCGCGGCGCCGCGGAAAAGGGATCCTGCAGTGACTGAGGCCAGAACAGCGCGGGAGCGGGCCGGCCGGCCCGGCATAGGTCAGTGGCTGTTCGACCCGTTCGTCTATGTCGCAGGGGGGCGCTCGCTTATCATCGGGATCGTCGCCATCGTCATCGCCGGGTATCTCGGGTCACTGAGTCGGACGCACTTCGACGGGGTTCTCGATATGCATACCGGGCTCGGAATGCCGACTTGGGTGTTCCTGCTCGAGGGGATCGTCGACTGGCTCTCCCTGGGCCTGGTGCTGTTCATCGCAGGGAAGCTGGTGAGGAAGACGTCTTTCCGCGCCAGGGACCTGTTCGGCACGCAGGCCATGGCCAGGTGGCCGACCGTGCTGATCGCGGCGGTCGCACTCGCCCCGGGGTACCAGCGCTTCGTCTGGGCCCTGGCTCGCCAGCTTGCGCGCGCTGGGCCCCCGGTGGCGCTCAGCGCGGGGGACATCGCCTCCTTCGTCCCCGCCATGCTCGTGATCGTCCTCGCCCTGATCTGGATGGTGGTCCTGATGTACCGTTCGTACAGCATCTGCTGCAACGTGAGGGGCTTGGCCGCGGCCGTGTCGTTTGTGATCGGGCTGCTGGTTGCGGAGGCCGGATCGAAGCTCGCAGTCATCGCGCTGTTGAGGGCGGCCTGAGCCGCGCAGAAGTCGGCTCGGGGCCGGAGGAGGGTGTAGCCGGTGGGATTGCGCGCGGGTTCCGTGGCCGTTCTTGCAGTCCTGGGCATCAGTTGTCTTACCTCGTGCGGCGGAAGGCAGAGGGCCTCGGGGCCGGCCGCGCTCACGAGGCAGGCCGAGGAGTTGGTGTCGCTGCTGGCCAAGGGCGACTTTCAGCAGGTGACGGACCGATTCGACCAGGCAATGAAGGGCGCCGCGCCGCCCCAGAAGCTGGGTGAGGCGTGGACCGGCCTGACGCAGCAGCTTGGCGCATTCGAGCGCCAGACGGGCACGAGGACCACCAGGGAGATGGACTACGAGGCGGTCTACGTGCACTGTCAGTTCGAGCGGGGGAGGGCGGACGTAAAGGTTGTCTTCGACGGAAACGGGAAGGTCGCCGGGCTCTGGTTCGTGCCGCCATCGTAAGCCGCATACCTCACGGCCGGGGCCGGCGTGTCGGGTTGACAGGGGTGGTATAATCACAAGGGGAGCATGGAGGTGCTCCCCGTTCGTGTGTCTCCAACACAGGAGCCTGTCGTGCCCGAACCGGCCCAGTCCTCGCCCTCGCTCCGAGCGGTCGCCGTTGAGCTGTACAAGTGCAACCGCTGTGGCTTCTGCCAGACGCGATGTCCCCTGTACCGAGTCACTGGCAAGGAGTCGTTGGTCGCGCGCGGGCACCTGGCCCACCTTCAAGCGGTCCTCAACGGAGACCTCCCGCTGGAAGGCGCGATCCGGGAGCCCCTGTTCTCGTGCCTGATGTGCCGGGCCTGCACGGCCGAGTGCCCGCCGGCGATCGAGACCGACCGGGTGATCGTCGCCGCGCGGGCGGATTACGTAGGTCGGCGGCAGCCGGCACTGCAGCGGCTACTCTTCCGCCGACTGCTCGGCAGCCCCAGGATGCTGCGGGCGGCCGCTCGCACCCTGACCCGGCTCAGCCGCACCCGGCTCACCGTCTTTGCCAAGCTGCTGCCGTTGCTGCCCGGGGTCGACCGGGGGTACGCAGAGGCGCCGGCCATGCTGCCCACCCCCTCAGCCTTCCTGCGGGACCGCCTGGCCGCCAGGCCGGCGCCGTCTTGCTCCGGCGACCGGGTGACATACTTCCCCGGCTGCGGCATCGACTATGCGCTGCCGGAGGTGGGCTCGGCGACGCTCGACCTGCTGGGAGCCCTTGGCTGCGCGGTCGATGTGCCAGAGAACGTGTGCTGCGGCCTGCCGCCCTACTCGTATGGCGACATGGAGTCAGCCCGCGCCCTGGCGCGCCGCAACATCAGGCTGTTGTCGGCCGGCGGCGAGGGGCCGATCATTGCGGACTGCGCGAGCTGCTCGTCCTTCCTCAAGGACTACCCGCGCCTGTTCAGCGACGATGACCCCGACCGGGCCGCGGCCCAGAAGCTGGCCGACCGCGTTCGCGACGCCTCTGAGTTTCTGGCCGAAGCCGATCTGCGCCATCGCCTCCAGCCCCTGCGCGCGGTCGTGACCTATCACGATCCCTGCCACCTGAGCCGTTACCAGAAGATTGTGAGGCAGCCGCGCGACCTGCTGCGGCAGATTCCCGGGGTCGAGTATCGGGAGCTGCCGGAGGCCGATTGGTGCTGCGGGAGCGCGGGCACCTACGTGATGTCGCATCACGACCTGTCGATGCGGAGTCTGCGGCGGAAGATGGAGAATATCAGGTCGACGGGAGCGGAGTTCGTCGCGACGGCCTGTCCGGCATGCATCATGCAGCTTCGCTACGGCGCGCGACGGTTCGGAGTGCAAGTCCAGGTGGTGCACCTGACCGAGCTGCTGCGCCGGGCGCTGCGGGAGCGCGAGCCCGTCACATGACGTCCCGCGGAGCGGGGGCGCCGTCCTCCGCAGCGACGGCGAACGGGTTCTCATAGAGCGTGTCGCCCAGCACCACCAGTGGGTGGGTGCGGAAGGCGGCGATCAGCAGCGGCCCGGGGACCTGGCGGCGGTCATACTGGCACACGAGCACGACCGGGAGCCCGGCGACCTCGCGGGTGAGGGCGAGCTCGAACTCCTCCCACTGCCCGGGGTCGATGGGCTGTCCTCGCAGCCAAGAGACGTCGGTGGCCATTCGCATGGTCGCGTATCCGTCGCGCTGGCCCTCCCGCAGCAGGCTGCGAAGCAGATCCATCGTGCGCTCCGGCTCGAAGATCCCTCCCTCCAGGTAGAAGTCGGCCTCGGAGACGATCACGAGCTGATTCGATCCTTCGAGAGTGGGAAGGTCACCGCCGATGGCTGCCAGTCCGGCCCGGAACCTGTCGGCCGACGGCGCTGGCGACACCCACACGCAGCGCTGCACCGACCGCAGGCCGCAGGCCATGAACTGGACCATGAAGCACATCTGCTGCGCGCGGTCGTCGAAGACGGCGCAGATGTGATCTCCCCAGGAGAACCTGAACGATGCGAGCCCCAGAGCAGTGGCTTCGGTCATGCCCCGCACTCCCGCGGGCACAGGTTCGCCGCGGCCAGCGCCGGAGCCTTGCCGCGCGGTGACCCGGCGACGGTCAGGCCGAACAGGCCAGGGGGAGGCCAAGCTGGCTCGCGCGAGCGCGGCGGCTCAGGATGCGCGCGGGATCGCCCCCGGGGCGGCCATCGATGAGCAGGAACGGGGCTGCGCGGCTCGCCGGCACCCCGAGGTTCCGCAGATCGTCGACAGACGTGAGCGGCCCCCGCGCCCGGGCCGCCAGGATGCGGGCCGCCGAACGGGGCCCGATCCCGGGGACGCGGAGGAGGTCGGCGCGTGACGCGCGATTGACCTCAATTGGGAAGAGTTGCGGGTTGCGCGCGGCGAAGGCGAGCTTCGGGTCAGTTTCCATGGGCAAGTTGCCGGTCTCGTCGAAGACCAGGTCGCCGAGGTGAAACCCGTACTCGCGCAGCAGCCAATCCGCCTGGTAGAGCCGGTGCTGCCGCAGCGCAGGCGCGGGCGGCTCATCCGCGAGCGGAGTGTCTCCGATAGGGCTGAACGCAGAGAAGTAGGCGCGCCGAAGGCCGACGCTACGGCGCAGCCCCTCCACCGCGTTGAGCGTCTCGCGGTCCGACTCGCCCGCGGCGCCGATGACGAACTGCGTGGTCTGCCCAGATCTGAGGACGCCCTCGCCGGCCTGCTGCGCCGCGCGGCGAATCCAGTGCATGCGCTGGATCACGTCGGAATAGAGATGTTTGCGCGTGGAGAGGTGATCGAGCGCCTGTTGTGTGGGAGCCTCGACGTTCACCGAGACACGGTCGGCGAGGAGAACGGCGCGCTCGATGCAGTCATACGGGGCGCCAGGAAGCACCTTCAGGTGGACGTAGCCGCGGAAGTCGTACCGCGTCCGGATGATCTCAACAGTGTCGATCATCCTCGCCATGGTCGCCGCGGCTGACCCGTTGATTCCCGAGCTGAGGAAGAGGCCGTTGACGATGCCGCGGGCGTGCAGGTCGGCGAACCCCGCGGCGAGCTCTTCTGGCTTCAGGGCATAGCGGCGGCAGCGGCGTTCGGCGCGGTTGGCACAGTAGAGGCAGTCATACTCACACGCGTTTGTCTGGAGGACTTTGAGTACCGACAGGCAGCCGGCGCGGGGAAGATGCAGCCGGGTGATTGAGGGAGAGATGAGGTCGCGCACGTCGCGGCTCGCGCGGGGGCTGCACTCGGCGCACGCATCGAACTCCGCGGCGGCGGACAGGACAGTTAGCTTCTCTCCAAGCGCCCCTGTCACAGCCTCTCACCGTTCACCAATGTACCACGGACGGAGCGTGATGTCAAACGTGCGTTTGGGAAAGCGCGGGGCAGTGCGACGGGGCGCGGCATCTCGCAGCCAAGAACGGCGGCGACGGGTGCGGCCGCGAAACGTGGAATACTGATGCTAGGTGAGCAGGCCAGATCCGCGCTGAGGTAGGAACATGGGGCGCTGGTGTAAGGATTTGGCCGAACGCGCCTGGCCCGACAACGTGCAAGAGGTCCAGGACGCGCTTAGCAGTGCGCTGGGGATTCCCGTACTCTTCGCTCTTCCCTCCGGCATTCCACTGGCCGCGTGCGAGGAGCTGGACCAGTTCTGCCGGCACTTCACGCGAGCGGTGCCGGTCTGTCGCCCGTGCCTGGAGTGTCGCCGGCCCGACGTGGCGGGAGGCGGCAGCGACGTCCTCGCCGCCTCGACGTGCATGCGGCACTTCACGAACCCGTGCCCGCTGGGCGCGGCGGACGTATCGGCCCCCGTCGTGTGCGCGGGCGATGTCGTCGGGTACCTGGTCACCGCGCAGGTGCGCACCCAGCCGGAAGACGGGGCCGGGTGGGCGGCGGAGCACGGGTGGGGGCGCGGCGAGGACCAGGCCGAGTTCGTGCTGCGACTGCAGCGGCGGTCCGCGCGGGAGCTGGCCGCGGCGGGCCAGGCGCTGTGGGCGACGGCTTCGCTGGTGAGCGCGCTGGTTGCGTCGCGCAGTCGCAGCCTTCGCCTGGCAGAGCGGGTGCGCGAGCAGGCCCGCGCGATCCGCAGCAGCACGCGAACGGACGCCGTCACCGGGCTGCTGAACCGCGGCCACTTCGGCGCCGCCGTCCAGGCGGAGCTGCGAAGAGCACGGCGGTATGCTCGGAACGTCTCCGTCGCAGTGGCCGATGTCGACGGCTTCCGGCAGATCAATGATACCTTCGGGCACGAGGTCGGGGACGCGGTCCTGAGGGCGGTGGCGGAGTGCCTCACGTCAACACTGCGAGAGACGGACACCGCGGCCAGGGTCGGGGGCGACGAGTTCGGCCTTCTGCTGCCCGAGACGGTCAGACACGAGGCGCTGATCCCGCTGGCCCGGGTCAGGTCGATGGTGGACGATCTGAACGCTTCCGGCGAGCTGCCGGTAGAGGTCAACCTCTGGTTCGGGCTTGTGGACCAGACAGTGCAGGGAGATGACCTGCTCGCCGAAGCACTGCGCAGCGCGCTGAAGGCCCGCGAGACAGGCGCCGTGCTGCGCTAGCCGCTACCACGACGACCGGCGGTGATATTCCCAGACGACCTGCCGAACGCGGGGCAGACGCGGTCTCCTGCCCGAGCGCAGCATCTGGCTGAGGAAGTCCTCGGGGGCTTCGCGGCCGATCGCCCGCCGCACCGCCTTCTGGCGGGCTCCCAGCAAGATTAGGTCGGCGGCTTCTTCGATGGTCATCTCGGCGGTGTTTATCGTGAGATCGTAGTGCGTCGGCTCAGCGATGTCAGCGTCGAAGGCGGCCCGGACGAAGCGGGCGCGGGCATCGTCGCTCTGGGCCAGCATACGCTGAGCCTGCGACGGCGAGACCCCCGCGCGCTGCATCAGCCGCGCGACCCGACATGGCATCGGCGCTACGACGCGCACGTGGAGCGTCCCGGGATCGGCCAGGATGAACGCTGCGCCCCGCCCGATGATGATGATGTTGTCTTCGCGCTCAAGCAGCAGCAGCACGTGGGAGAGCCGGCGCAGGTAGCTCTGCTGACTGACGGAGCTTCGCCACTCGCTGATGATCGCCTGGATGGCGTCGGGGAGCACCTCGTCAAACACGGCCAGGTCCGCGATCGGGCGCCCCTCGCGCTCCGCGATCCGCTCCAGGATCGCCCTGTCGGCGATCCGCAGACCGCCCCGCTCGGCCGCAACCCTGGCAATATCCTCGCCGCCGCATTCCGCCTGTCGCGATAGCGTGATGACCACCGCTTTGACCCTTTCCCATTCCGCCCGACCTGGCCGGCCGCCTCAAGCGCGACTTCCGCTCTGCGGGCGCCGCCTCCTGTCTCCCTGTGAGGCCAAGCGTGTGCTGTTCCTCCCCCGGCTACCCGCCTTCGTCGTAGCCCTGTTGTCCCTCAGCTTCGCCTTCGTAGCCTTCACCGCCCTCGCTGTAGCCTTCGCCCCCCTCGTCGTAGCCGTAGCCTTCGCTGCCCTCGCTGTAGCCTTCGCCGCCCTCGCTGTAGCCTTCGCCCCCCTCGTCGTAGCCGTAGCCTTCGCCGCCCTCGCTGTAGCCTTCGCCGCCCTCGCTGTAGCCTTCGCCGCCCTCGCTGTAGCCTTCGCCCGCCTCGCTGCTTTTGCCAGTCCCTTGGGTGGGCTGCTGAGCGGCGGCGGCTGCCTGGAGTGCGGCTGCCTCGGCCTGAGCGGCATCCAGCCACCGAAGGCGCTGGACGGCCGTATCGGCTCCTGGGATCTGGTTGAGGGCGTTGTACACCCACATGCGGGCGCCGGGCAGGTCGCCCTGGGCTGCGGTGATGTCGCTGAGCAAGAGCGCCGCGCGCACGCGTTCCTCCGGTGACAGCGGCGGCTGTCCCGCCCAGGCAGACTTGAGGAGACCGGCGGCCTGGAGCGGCCGGTCGTAGTCGGCGAGCGCGGCGGCATAGTCGAGGAGATAGCGGCCGTTCGCCGGGGCAAGCTCGTGTGCGCGGCTGAGCGCCTGGAGACCCTCGTCGGGGCTGTCTGCCAGGCCCTGAACGACCTTTGGCACGGTCTCCGAGCGGGGTGCGCCGGTCGCGTCGGCAGTAATCGTGCGCACCAGCGCGGACCGATACCCGTAGAGGAGCCAGCTCCCGAGCAGGTAGTGGGCGTCAGCGGAGTTCGGCTCCTCGGCGACCCACTCCCGCGCGTAGGCCAGGCCGCTGTCGCCCATCTTCTGCAGCTCGGCCAGCTCCTCGGCCTTCGGCTCGCGCACCGAAAGCGCGGCGCCGAGGCTCACTTGGCGGTCGAACAAGCGCAGGCCCTCGTCAAGGGAATGCTTCGGCGTGGCGGGTTTCTGCTGCGCGCCCCACGCAGACGATGCTACGGCGACAAGTGCAACTACGATCCACGGATACGCTCTCATGCGAGTTCCTCCGGTCAGGCCCAAGTGTCTATTGCGCGGACAGCGCGCGCTGCATATCGGCCAGGTAGCGATCCAGCGGCTCGTAACCGACCACGCGGAGCATCTCACGCCCCTGCGAGTCGAGGAAGACAGTCGTTGGAAACCCGTCTACGCCGTAGACCGCGTCGAGGTCGCGGCGGCGGTCGCCGTCGACGCGAATGCAGGAAAAGCGCTGGCTAAGCTCGATCACGCGTGGATTGTTCAGGACCTCTTGCTCCAGCTTGGCGCACCAGGGACAGCCGGCGGCCGAGAACTCCATGAAGACCGGCTTGCTCTGCTGGCGGGCGGCGGCCATGCCGGCCTCATACTGCTGCCAGGCGATGGCGGGTCGCAGCTGAGCGACAAGCTCCGCGAGCCGCTTCTGCGCGGCCGAATCAGTGGGGTCGGCGGCAACGACCTCGCGCAGCCACCGCATCTCGTCCGCGGCGCGCCCCTGCTCGCGCATCGCGCCGGCCAGCAGTCGGGCCGCGCGGGTACGCTGCTGGGGGGTCAGGCGCGGCTGCCGCTCCCACACGGCGGCCGCCTGGGCGACGCTCTCGGCGCTGTTGCCGCAGATCTGGAGCGCCTCGGCGTAGTCGAGGGCGTAGTCCGGCTGGTCCGGAGCGAAGCGCACCGCGGCCCGCAGCTCGGCAAGTCCCTCCTCGGCGGCGCCGCCGCGGCGAAGAACGGTGACAGACTCCTTGCGGACCTCTCCGGTGGCCTCGTCAGCAACGATTGCCTTGGCGGTGACCGGCCTGTAGGCCGCGCATAGGAGCATGCCTGCGAGCGCGTGCGCAGCCGCGTCCCGCGCGTTTGCGGCGGTTCGCGCGCGGCACACCGCGAGCCCCTGCTCTACCAGGCTCGTCGCCTGGGCCACCTGCTGGGGAGTGGCCGGGGCCCCCGCCAGCGAGTCGCCCAGCGCGATGTTGGAGGCATACGCCTCGCGCGCGATCGCCAGGTCTGGCGGCGCGTTGGCGGCGCTTGAGGCCAGCGGGGCTGCCAGGCCGAGACAGCACATGAACACAGTCGCGGCTGCTCTCATCCAGGTCCTCCTCCTGCCGCCGCGAGGCCTGCCCTGCGGCTAAGGGCTGGATTCCACGGGGCGGCGCCGGCCCCTCGCGGCGGCCGCGCCTGACCTGTGCAACTGCGCACCTGAGGTGGGCCGGATGGGGCCGGGGTCAGGTGGGGGTCCGATGGTCGGAGTCGGGCCGGTGGGGCTGGTGGCACGCGACATGGATCAGCTCCGACGTGCGGCACGGCTCCCGCTCGGTCTGGATGGTGCTTTCGGCGATGCCGAAGGTGGCAAGCAGCTCATCATTTATGCGGCGGACGATTCGGTCGCGCTCCTCGGCCGTGCGATCGCCGACGGTGACGTGGACGCTGAGCGCGAGCAGGTCGGAGCACACCGTCCAGATGTGGAGGTCGTGAATGTCGTCGACACCGGGGACCGCCCTGATCTTCGCGGCCACGTCCTCGAGGCTGATTCGCCTGGGCACGCCCTCCAGCAGAATGTGGATCGTTTCCCTGAGGAGGCGCAGGGAGCCGAGCAGGACAAGCACGGAGATGCCGGCGGCGACGATCGGGTCAGCGATGTACCAGCCTGTGGGGAGCATGATGGCTGCCGCGACGACGACGCCGACACTGCCGCCGAGGTCTGCCAGGACATGAAGGTAGGCGCTGCGGACATTGAGGTCGTGGGCGTGGGTGCGAAGGCGGAAGGCGATGACGCCGTTGGCGAGCAAGCCGGCGACAGCAATGCCGAGCATGTCAACCACGCGCACCGCCGGCGGGTGGCGGAGCCGCTGGTATGCCTCGAACAGCAGGTAGGCGGAGATCGCGAGGAGCGCGAGGCCGTTGACGAAGGCGGCGAAGATCTCGGCCCGGTGGAAACCGAAGGTATGCTCCTTGGTCACGGGGCGGGCGGCGATCATGATAGCGCCCAGGCTCAACGCGAGCGAGACGAGGTCGGTGAAGACATGCGCGGCATCGCTGAGCAGGGCGATGCTGTGAGACCACAAACCGCCGCCCACCTCGACGGCCAAGACGACGGCCGTGAGGGCCACGGCGAAAAGCAGCCGGCCGCGCCTGGGATCGGCGGCCTCGCCGTATGCGTGCTCTTCCTGATCGGCGCAGTTGTGAGCCATGGACTAGTCCAGTTTACCCCCGAGGAGCATCCGCACCCCGATAAAGAACGCACCACCAAAGACGACCATGAGGGTGATGGGCCAGCGCTCGCCCTCGTTCACCTCCGGTATGAGGTCCGAGGCGGCGACATGCAGCAGGGTGCCGGCCGAGATCGGCACGGCATACTGCTCCAGGCGGCCAGCGAACGAGACCGCGGTGGCGCCCAGGACGGTCATGATGCCCAGGAGGGCCGCCCCTCCGAAGGCTCGCAGCCGCGATGCGCCGTTGGCGATGAGCACCGTGCTGGTCGCAAACCCGGCCGGAAACTTGTGGATGACAACGGCGATGAGGATGATGGTGCCGATACGCTCCCCGAGGTAGAAGGCCGATGCGATGGCGACACCGTCGAAGAATGTGTGAACCGTCAGCGCGAAGACGGTGGCCGCGGTGACGGTGGGGCTGATGAGGCGGTGGGAGCCGTGCTGGTCGCCCGCGAAGTGATAGTGCCCGCCAACGACGTGCTCCAGGAAGTGGATGAATAAGTAGCCGAGCAGGATGATAGCCGCACCCCACCGCGGCATGAGATGAATGCTCTCCGGCACCATCCCCAGCAGAGTCGCGCCGAGCATGAAACCGCCCCCGAAGGCAAGCGCCATCTTCAGGCCGCGCTGCGACCAGACGCGCCGGATGACGACCAACGCCCCGCCGAGCACGTTGGACATCCCGGCAATCACCGAGTAGACGATCGCCAGCCACGTCTCGCTCACGGGGCGGACTCCTGGGCCCTAGATGTTTCTGGCCGCGTCAGCCGCGCCCATCCCAGCAGCGCGAGGCGGCCGCCGTCGGGCATGAGGCTCACCAGGCGCTGCCCCCAGCCCTGCTCGCGGTGGTAGACCCACACCTGCTGGCCCCCCTCGTAGGACGCTTGTACGGCGAGCCACTGGCCGCCTGGGGAATAGGCCATCGTGACGACAGAGCCCCGCAGCGAGAACTGCCGGACGCTCTCCGCAGCCGAGATGCTGATCACCTCGCCGATGTAGCGGGAGTCCCAGAACTCACGGGCGCGGGCGGCCACGGTGATCTCGTCGTCCTCGGGCCCCCAGGCGACCGCATCGGCGTAGCAGTGGTAGAGCAGCCGGGTCGTGCGCTGTGGCACGTTCGCTAGATAGAGGCCCGCTCTGGGAAGGAGCGACTCGTCGAGAGTGTGCTCGTCGCCCAGTGGCATGACGAGGTAGGCGAGCGAGTCCCCGTCGGGGGACCACGCGAGGTCGGCGACATAAAGGTTGTCGGCGTCCAGGGGGATTCGCCACTCCTCGACCCCGTCGGCCGACACGATGCGGATGGCGGGCCGGGGCAGTTCGGCCTCGCCGATGCGCACCGCGGGATAGGCGAAGCGCCGTTCGCCCGGGGCCACGGCGAAGATGGGGGCGCGGTTCCACCGGCCGTAGGGAGACGCGACGCTGAAGCACAGCGGCACAACGAAGAGAGCCTCCGGCTGCGCCTGCTGCCCCGGCGAGGCAGGGAGCCGAAGACGGGACATGGCGTCAGCGCACGCGGCCGGGGTCTCGACCACCGGGCGACCGATGATGACGCAGATGTCTTCGGGAGGCAGCGCGCGGCCGGCACCGACAAGGTCGGCCGTGCCGGTCCTGAGAAGAATGCGGTCTCCCTCGGCAGGGTCGCGGTAGATGAGGGTGACAGCGCCGGACGCTGCGTTGCGCGCGTAGATCGCCGTGTTGGGGCCGGTCGTGTGCACCTCGGTGATCGCGTAGACGACGGCCAGGTCAGCCGGCAGAACCGGCGTCTCGCTCGCCGCGGTTCCCGCGCAGGCCGGAACCAGGAGCGCCAGCACGAGGGCTAGATAGCGCATGACATGACCTCGCATCTCCCGGGGATTGCCACTTCCCCCGCCGAACCCGCGACGCCTATCACGCGGCGACGCAGTGGGCCGGCGGCGCGGTCCGCCGCCCGCCATCGGTCTGGGCGCACGGGGGCTTGGCGCGGGCGGAGCCGGGAGCGATCCTGCCGCAGTGAGCAGGCATGGGCCCGGCAGGATTCGAACCTGCGACCGAGCGGTTATGAGCCGCCTGCTCTTCCGCTGAGCTACGGGCCCCGGCCCGGATTATACCACCGGCCCCCGGCAGCGCAAATGCTGCGGGCCGCCGCCGTGGGCCTTCGGGGGTCGAAGTGATGCGCGACAGCCCACCGCGGGCCGTCTGGTAGGCCCACGTCGCCGCGTCGCCGGGCCCGGCGCCATTCATCAGAGCTCGCACAGCCACGGGTTCGTCTGGCGTTCCTCGCCGATCGTGGTCGCGGGTCCGTGCCCGGGGTACACGGTGAGGTCGGGGTCGAGTTCGACGAGGCGCGCGAGGGACTGTTGCATGGCCCCTTCGTCGCCGCCGGGGAGGTCCGTCCGCCCGATGCCGCCAGCAAAGAGGCAGTCGCCCGTAAACACCGCGCCCCCGCCCAGCAGGCAGATGCTGCCCGGCGTGTGGCCCGGCGTGTGGAGCACAGAGAGCCGGATGTTGGTCCCCGGCAGGGAGACGACATCGCCCTCCCGCAGGAGGCGGTCCGGTCGGAGGTCTTCCTGCGGGAGCCCGAACATCGCGGAGCCGCTGAGCCATGGGTCAGAGAGCATGGGGGCATCCAACTCGTGGATCGCCGTCTCGGCCCCTGTGAGCTGCTTGAGGGTCGCCAGCCCCTCGATGTGGTCGCCGTGCCCGTGGGTGTTCACGATGAGCGCGATTTGCAGCCCGCGCTCCTGGGCCCCGCGTATGATGTCGTGCGGATCACCGGCGGTGTCGA
>Ga0123519_10004899_pt1 | contig 21492 bp, 17 predicted proteins | sample YelNatPaOPRAMG02_FD_87396 | JGI IMG/M metagenome (GOLD analysis project Ga0123519, IMG submission 87396) | Hot spring microbial communities from Yellowstone National Park - Yellowstone National Park OP-RAMG-02 (version 2) | ecosystem: Environmental > Aquatic > Thermal springs > Hot (42-90C) ...
AACACGCGTCCCGTCGCGAGCTACTCCTCCCGCACCGTCGACAAATTCAATGGAAGCATGGGTAACTTTCTTGGGCTGATACTTGGCAGCAAGATAGTCAAGCCGACGGTCAGGCACCTGAACAACTACCACGTTAGCTCTTGCGCCTCGCCCAGCTACGGCATCGACAGGCACGGTGCCACGCGTGAGAGCTTGAAACAAAGAGGTTTTTCCCGAACCGGGTAATCCGACGATGCCAACCTTCATATTAAAGCCACCTTCTACTGCAAGGTACCAAAGATGCAGCTAGACTTCCATCACAATTGGTATGATCACGGGGCGACGGCGGATTCGCTCGTAAATCAACTTGGCAATGGCCTTCCTGCAAGAGCTTTTTATCTCGTCGAACTCCTCCAGTGATCCCATTTCGCCAAACTCATTCAGTTTTGACACCACAAGAGCTTTCGCTTCTTCAAGCAGCTCTCCAGTCTGATCCTCACCGGCAAAACCTCGAGTGAATATGTCCGGACCTGTTACCACGGCACGTGAGTCCCTAGCCACGCCGACCACCACGATGAAAACTCCGTCCTGCGCTAAATGCCACCGGTCTCGGAGGACCACATCCTCGACGTCACCAACACCTAACCCGTCAACCATCACGCTACCGGCCTGAACTTTATCGACTACCTTCGCCGAGTCCTCAGTTACTTCTAGGACATCACCTGGATTGAGCACTAATACCCGATCTCTAGATATGCCAACCGATTCCGCAAGAGCGGAAAATTTGCACACATGTCGCTGCTCGCCGTGCACAGGAACCACGTACTTTGGCTTCAGCAGGTTCAGCATCAACTTGATATCCTCTTGGTTGCCGTGTCCCGAAGCGTGAACCTTCGCATAGGGTTCGTAGAGCACATCTGCTCCCTGTTTAAAAAGTCGATTAATGGTTCGAAGAATCAGGTCCTCGTTGCCGGGAATTGGATTGGCGCTAATTATTACAGTGTCACCGGGGCTTATGGAAATCTTCTTATGCTCGTCCAGCGCCATCCGCGATAGTGCCGAAAGCGGTTCTCCCTGGCTCCCCGTCGTTACAATGACTGTGCATCGTGGCTCCACCGAGTCCAGTTCGTCCAGGCGCAATCGTGTGCCATCAGGCACCTTGAGATAACCCAATTCTTCGGCAATTCTGCAGTTTTCCTGCATACTTCGCCCTACTACCGCCACGCGACGTCCATGTCGTGCCGCAACGTTGTATACCTGTTGCACACGGTGTATATTGGATGCAAAAGCAGCTATTATTACGCGTCCGCTCGACTCTTCAAATACTCGGTCAAAGGTCTCCCCCACCTCACTTTCACTTCGGGAGAAACCAGCTTTCTCAACATTGGTAACGTCGCATAGCGCGAGAAGCACACCCTCCTCTCCAATCCGAGCCAACCGGGCGGCATCCGTCAATTGGCCATCGATAGGAGTTTGGTCAAATTTGAAGTCGCTTGAGTGCACAATGGTGCCAACGGGGGTTCGAATTACCAACCCAATCGTATCCGGCACAGAGTGGGATACTCCTACGAATTCTAAGGCGAATTCGCCGAGCTTCAGATTTCCACCCTTATGGATCTCATATAGTTGCGCCTCATCAAGTAACCCGTGCTCCTCGAGCTTGTTTGCAACAAACCCGAGTGTAAGAGCAGTACCAAAAACAGGTACGTCTAACCACTTAAGAACATAGGGCAACGCGCCGATGTGGTCCTCATGACCATGAGTAAGAACTATACCGAGAACCTTGTCTCTGTTTTCCTGCAGGAAGGTGACGTCGGGGATGACTATGTCAACCCCTAGCATTTCTTCCTCCGGAAACATTAGTCCCGCATCGACGACGAGGATATTGTCGTCGTAAACGTAGGCGGTCATATTCTTGCCGATCTCCAGCACGCCGCCAAGAGGAATAACTTTTAGTTTCTTGCCGGCAACTTTCTTTCGCGGCATATTAGTCTACTCAATGCTTAGCCAGGCAATGATAGTCCTTTGTGCGTTACTTGGGGCGAACGAAACCTCTCTCGATCGCGAGCTCCGCAATCTGAACTGCGTTCAGAGCTGCGCCCTTCCTGATATTGTCTGCCACAATCCACATATCCAGCGTGTTGGGGTTAGACGGATCCTGACGAATTCGTCCAACGAACGTAGGATCCTTGTGTGCAGCAAATAGAGGCATAGGATACTCGCTGGCGGCTGGGTTGTCTACTACCTCGATACCTGGAAAACTAGACAAAGCCTCTCGCGCTTTGTCCACTGTTATGGGCTCGTAGAATTCAGCATTAACCGATTCCGCATGCCCTCTAAAGACAGGCACGCGCACACACGTGGCAGACACCGCAAGGTCCGGTATGCCGAATATCTTTCTTGTTTCCTTGATCATCTTGATCTCTTCCCCATAATAACCTGGAAACTCTTCCTTCAAGCTCGAGATTTGGGGAATGAGGTTGGCAAATATCTGGTATGGGTACTGCTCCCATCTGAGTTCTCTACCGGCAACGTAGTCCTCGATTTGCTGCTGAAGCTCTCTGATAGCAGCACTACCTGTGCCCGAAACCGATTGATACGTGCTAACCACGATTCGCCTGAGTCGGGCAATCTTGTGTAACGGCGCAAGAGCGTGAACCATTTGGATAGTACTACAATTCGGATTAGCTATGAACCTGTGCTCGGGTTTTATCGCATCGGGATTAACTTCAGGAACCACAAGTGGGACCCGGGGATCCATACGAAAGTCATCCCCGTTATCCACGACAAAAGCTCCTCTTGAAACGGCTTCCCAACCGAAGACCTGGCTGGCACCTTTGGCTCCCTCAGTACCCGCGAAGAAAGCAATGTCGACGCCGTCAAACGCCTCGGCAGTAGCCTCACGCACTTCCATTTCTACGCCATCAATCAACTGCTTGCGAGAAGACCGCGCCAGCACCATCAAATCCGACATAGGAAAATTCCGCTGACGCAACACTTTAACCATCTCTTCGCCGACAAGACCGGCACCAACAACTGCAACTTTGAACATCACAACTCCTCCAGACTCAAAGCAATTTGTCCAACCCGTAGGTCAGCCCCTTTGCTTCCGATGCTCGCCGAATGGCGAGCAGTACACCTGGCATAAAGCTCGTGCGATCCAAACTGTCATGCCTTATAGTAAGTACCTGCCCGACTCCACCAAAAATAACCTCCTGATGAGCTACAAGGCCAGGTAATCGAACACTGTGGATTCGAATGCCAAACCTTTCATCGCCGCGAGATCGATCTTCCGACGCACTCGATAGTCCACGAGAAGTGATGCCGGAGGCTCTTCTGGCAGCGTCTATCATCTCAGCTGTTTTGATAGACGTACCAGATGGCGCATCTACCTTTTTGTCGTGATGAAGTTCGACAATTTCGACATCAGGCATATATGCTGCGGCTTCAGCAGCAAACTTCATCATCAGCACTGCTCCTATGGCGAAGTTGGGAATAACCATAGCCGCAGTACCTGTCTGCTTACTAAGTTTTTCGATCTCGACAAGCTGATCCTGAGTTTGACCAGTGGTGCCTATTATAGGAACTACGCCGCGTTCCATCGCAAGCCTTGTGTAGTCTATGTTGTAAGGTTTTGCAAAGTCGACCATCACATCAGGTCTTGTCCTGTCCAAGATCGCCTGAAGATCATTTTCAATTACTAAGCGTGGTGTCTTAGCAATTACCTCCCCAACGCCTATTATGTCACACGCGCCGACTAGCTCCATGTCGGGCTCGGCAGATACGGCTTTGACAACCTCGCTTCCCATACGGCCTTTGGCTCCAACAACGACAACCTTAATCATCGCCGAAACTCACCTACCCTACAACTCACCGACTGTATTCTTAAGTCGCTTGCCCCTGCCAAACGGACCAATTGCCGCTAAAGCAAACTTGGAACCGTTGAACAACTCTGATGCCACAGCTGTGACCGAATCCCTTGTAATGTCATTGATATTCGCTAGAACTTCGTCAAGCAGGACAATCCGCCCGAAATAAAGCTCACTTTTCGCCAAACGTCCCATTCTGTTTGACATACTTTCCTGGCCCAAAACCAGAGCACCGCGAATTTGGTTTTTTGCCCTTGCGAGTTCTTCGTCGGTCACGCTACGCTTGCCAATATTTTCGCACTCACGGTAAATGAGTTCCAGTACCGTTTGCAAGTTTTCGATGCTGGTCCCGCCATAGACAGCAAACACTCCAGCTTCCTTGTAAGCGGCTGAGTAAGACCCAATAGCATATGCAAGCCCTCTATTCTCGCGGATCTCTTGGAATAGCCGCGAGCTCATTCCGCCGCCAAGGATGGCATCGATAGCAGCAAGCGCATATTTTTCCTTGCAATCCTGCGCGTAGCCCTTAGTGCCTAAGCAAAAATGGACCTGCTCGGTTGCCCGATCCAAGTACTTTTCGGAGAAGCAAGGCGAAACCGACTTAACCGATCTCTTGGATCTCTTACCATTAAGATTACCAAAACTGGCTGCCACTGCATCCACCAGTTCTTTATGATCGACATTGCCTGCCGCAGACACAACGATCGAATCAGGAGTATAAAAGCGCTTCACGTAGTCCACGATATCGTCGCGTCTCAATTTCTTGACGACTGCAGCAGACCCAATAACAGGGTTTCCCAGCGGGTGATTGCGCCACAAGGTCTGAACCATAAGATCATGAACAGCCTCTTCCGGGGTGTCCCTATGGCGCTTGATCTCCTCCATAACCACATTGCGTTCACGCTCAATCTCGCACGGATCAAACACCGAATTCAGAACCATGTCGGCGAGTATGTCAAGAGCTTTTAGCCAGTGTTCGCTTAGAACCTTTGCGTAGTAGCACGTAAACTCCTTGTCAGTAAACGCATTAAGATGGCCTCCAAGGCTATCCATTTCGTCGGCTATCTGTCGAGCCGTGCGTTTCTCGGTACCTTTGAAGAGCATATGTTCCACAAAATGACTTATGCCGCGGCGATTACGAGATTCGTCGGAAGAGCCTGCCCTAACCCAGATTCCGACCGAAACCGAATCAACGTAAGGAACCCACTCGCTAAGAACTCGAATGCCGTTTGGCAAAACAGTTTTGCTTATAGATGATGAAGATTTTCCGCTCATATCACCGGTTTTAAGATTAGTTTCGCCACAAGTAGGCTAGAGTGTCTTTTGAGACATGTACCAATCTGAGCGCGGCGAAGACGCTACTTCGCGCCCGTGCCGCGCTCAGTGCCACGATGCAATGAGTCCAATCACTGTTCCGGCAAGGTTGATCTGTCAAGCAATCGAGACAATTGCGTGCAGTTTATTCTCGGCTTTCCAAGCAGAATCAAAGGTCACAGGCATTGCGCTGGAGGTCAATGCTTGGGACGAAACTTGAATCTAGGGGCTTCATCGTCAAATCCTCGCCCGTGCTGGTCCCGCGGTTTGGAACCTCTGTCTTTTGCAAAACTACTTCCTCTGGGGCGACCTTTATCGAACGACTCCTTTTTCGCCCCACCACCCCCACTCAACGAGCCTTCCAAATCCTCCAGCAATCCTCGGCGCGTAAGCTTGATTTTACCATCGTCGCCTATTTCGATTACCTTGACCAGGATCTCGTCACCAACCTTGCATATGTCTTCTGTCCGGTTAACCCGCTCCTTTGCGAGTTGTGATATATGGACAAGTCCTTCTCGTCCAGGCAATATCTCAACGAATGCTCCAAACGGTTCGACGCGCGTAACCCGACCTGTGTAAACTTCGCCCACTCGAACTTCTTTAGTCAGATCGTCGACGATTTTCTTTGCCCGTTCAGCGCTGTCAAAATCTGAAGCCGTGATATAAACGTGACCATCCTGTTCCACATAGAGTTTGGCACCGGTCTCGGCTTCGATTTTCTTAATAACTTTGCCCCCAGGTCCGATTACGTCGCCTATCTTGTCGGGGTGAATTTCTATAACCAGTACCCTAGGAGCATACGGACTTAGAGATTCGCGGGGCTCCGAAATAGTTTCTGCCATCACATCAAGTATCTTAAGCCTGGCTTCGCGAGCTCTTTCCAAAGCTTCTCGAACGACGTCACGGTCAAGCCCCTGAGTTTTCGTATCTACTTGGATAGCCGTCACGCCTCGACGAGTACCAGCCACCTTAAAATCCATATCGCCGTAGAAATCTTCCCAGTCTGCAATATCGGTTAGCAGAACCCGATGATCATCATCTGATACCATACCGATCGAGATACCCGCCACAGGCGCTTTTATTTTCACGCCAGCATCCATAAGAGCAAGTGAACAACCGCAAGTAGCAGCCATTGACGTCGATCCCGCCGATTCCAAGACCTCGGAAGTCAAAAGGAGCGTATAAGGAAACTCCTCTTGGGATGGAATCATTGGGCGTAGAGCTTTCTCGGCCAGTGCCCCGTGCCCAATTTCTCGCCGTCCAGGCGCTCGAAGCGGAGCAACCTCTCCCGTGGAAAACGGAGGGAAGTTATAAAAGTGCATAAACCGCTTGAGGCCATCTTCTTCAAGCGTGTCAACTATCTGCGATTCATCAAGCGACCCTAGCGTCAGGGTCGTTAGCACCTGGGTCTGACCCCTCATAAACAACCCAGAGCCGTGAACTCTGGGAAGCAATCCAACCGCACACGATACAGGACGAATTTCGTCTTGTGCTCTTCCGTCGGGTCTGGCCCCTTCTTCAAGCACCAAGCGTCTGACGTGTCGCTTAAAAATCTTCTCAAGGACTTCCTCGATTTCCGGCTGCCGCTCCGGATACTCCGCTGCCAACGAAAGTGCAAGCTCTTCTTTGAGCAGATACGCAGAACTTGACTTCCCGCCTGCTTCGCCCGGATTCCGAATTGCTTCGTCGATCCGATCTCCTATCTGGGAATCAATTTCTTCTATGAACTCTGGGTCTGCTACCACAAGAGGTACTTCGGTCTTCGGCTTACCTGCTATTTCGACCAACTTATTAATTCCCTCTACCAGCCTTTCGATTGCGGCGTGGGCAATGTCAAATGCTACCAAAAGATCAGATTCTGCTACCTCGTGGGCTTCGAGCTCTATTTCCATCGTTTTTCCGCCTGCCCCCGCAACAATCAGCTCCATATCCGAGTTTTTTATCTGGCCAAGAGAGGGATTGACAATAAACTCACCTTCAACGCGACAGACACGAACACCGCCTATGGGGCCATTCCAAGGAATGTCGGAGATAGCTAAAGCTGCTGAAGCGGCGACCAGCGCAATGGTGTCAGCCGGCACCTCAGGTTCCATTGACAGAGGCATGGCTATGATTTGTACATCGTTGCGCATGCCCTCGGGGAATAAAGGTCTGATAGGTCTGTCGATAAGCCTCGAAGTAAGTATGGCTTTTTCTGAAGGGCGACCTCCTCGTTTGACGAAACCACCAGGTATGCGACCGACGGCATACTTCCTTTCTTCGTAGTCACAGATGAGGGGGAAGAAACTAATGCCCTCACGCGGAACAGGGCTCATACACGCTGTTGCAATGACTACTGTATCACTGCACGTGGCAATAACTGCTCCATTTGCCTGACCGGCTACCCTCCCAGTTTCGAGAACTAAGGTCTTACCATCAAGCTCAATCTCCACACTTTTTGTCGCCATTCTGCTCTCGCGTTCCTCTATCGTCGCAGTCCAAGCTTTGCTACGACTTCACGATATCTCGTGATATCTTTTTTGCTCAAGTAGTTCAGTAGTCGCCTTCGCTGACCGACCATCATCAAAAGTCCCCTGCGGGAATGATGGTCTTTCTTGTGCTCTTTCAGGTGTTCTGTAAGCTGATTTATGCGAGCGGTCAGCAGCGCTATCTGAACCTCGGGAGAGCCCGTGTCGTTGTCGTGCTGTTTAAACTGTGCCATTATTTCCGCTTTTTTTTCTTTCAGTAGCGCCAAAAGAATGCACCTCCGAAGACCAAAATGCAAAACCCCAAACCATTTGCTTTTTTCTGGGCTTTTGCATTTCGACTGTTTTAAAGTGTAACACACGGCTAGATACCCTGTCAAACGAAAACGCCACACAATATCTTCGGAATTTCAGTGCTAGCAATCTCCTGTGATTTGGAGTATCCTTTATAGTGTGTGATCGTGCTAGACGGGGAGCTAGCGGTGCCCTGTTACCCGCAATCCGCTATAGCGGGGTCGAATTCCTGCCCGAGGTATGGTCGCTTGAGGAGAGTACTACGGCGGGCGGCGTTGATAGTCGGGCCCTGCGCAATGTTCGGCGCGCGAACCCCGTCAGGTCCGGAAGGAAGCAGCGGTAAGCACGTCTGGGCATGTGCCGCAGAGTGTTCCGGCTGGAGCCGACCGTCGTAGCGACCCTTGGGCGGTCTTATCGAAGGCAGGTGCACGATCACACACTTGGCCTTACCCTTGAACGATGAATAAGCTCAAGACTTGCTGATAACTACAGTTTCATCTTATGGGTTACGTATCTCTTTATCGCAAATACCGGTCGCAAAGCTTTGATGACGTAGTAGGCCAAGATCACGTCGTCAAAACAATAAGGAACGCTATCAAGACCGGTCACATCGCTCATGGTTATTTGTTCTGCGGTTCTCGCGGTACCGGCAAGACAACAGTAGCAAGACTTATAGCAAAAGCTCTCAATTGCATGAGCAGCAACGGACCCACTCCTGATCCCTGTAACCAATGCGAAGCCTGTCAGTCAATCGCTGCAGGGACAGCAGTAGATGTCATCGAGATGGATGCTGCCTCAAACAGAGGCGTTGATGATGTCGATGCGCTTCGCGAAGGTGTTAAATATCCCCCGATGCGGCTGCGGTATAAGGTTTACATAATTGACGAGGCGCATCAGCTGTCTCCCCAAGCAAAGGATGCTTTTTTGAAAACTTTGGAGGAGCCCCCTCCCCACGCAGTTTTCATCCTTGCCACAACTGAAGCCAGCAAGATTCCTGTCACAATACGCTCCCGATGCCAACAATTTGACTTTCGACGAGGAACAATTGAGGAAATTAAAAGCCGATTAAGTTACGTCGCCTCGGCTGAGGGGATCTCCATCGAAGACGAAGCCCTGGAGCTCGTAGCACGATTAGCCTCGGGATCTTATCGAGATGGGCTAAGTATATTGGAGCAACTAGCTTCGTATGCTGAAAACACCATAACCGTGAAGGATGTCCACACCGTAGCGGGCACAGTTGACGAAGAAGTTCTTCTGGAGATTGGTGACACGTTAGCCTCAGGAGATCTTTCGGCAGCCTTTGACCTTGCAGCTAGAATTGTTCGTCAAGGAGGCGACGTCCGAGAGTTACTTAAGTCGGTGACCTGCTATTTCCGAGATCTGCTGGCACTCAAGGTGGGAGCTGATTCCAGACGCAGGTCAGATCCTGTCTGGAATGCTCAGTGCGAAAAGTATTCTCGCGAGCAGCTCATTCGCGCCATCGAGATTTTCTCAGAGGCTGACAAAGAATTCAGACATGCCGAGCAGGAACAATTGGCCCTTGAGGTGGCATTTCTAAAGTTTGTGACAGCTAGCGAGCAGAAAGAGCTGAGTTTACAGCCGACAAGTGGCCCGCAAGTTACCCCAGCAGTGCACTCGGTCGAGACGCAACACGCTGTTACTGACAGCAGAAAGCGCGACGAGCCTGAGCGCACAGCCGCCGAGCAGGTCCGGCCGCACGCCGGATACGCTGGTGGTAATGGGCAAGGTCAGATTAGTAAACCCGATGAATATGACCCATTTTCGGAGGAAAGTATTCCGGTTGCAGCAAAGCCAGAATCTAGCACACAGGATGGAGCCGGAACGATTACGCTGCAAGATATTCAGCGAAACTGGCCAAAGGTATTGGCACACTTGCAAAGGGTCATGAAGCGCGTGAGTGATGCTGCTTTGGCAAGGGAAGGTAGTCCGGTCAAGTTCGATGGGTCCGTATTAACCATCGCTTTCGACCACAAACACAAGTTTCATCACGACAAAACACAGGAAAACGCCGGGCGGATCGCTGAAGCATTCGAAAAAGTAATGGGGCTGCGCGTTCGGATTGCAACGATTCTGCAAGATGAACCACAGCAGCAAAGCCAACCCGAAAAAAAACCACCGCCCACCGAACACCCTCAAAAGAATGATATACTAACAATGTTCGACGGTCGGGAGGTCGACCCCGGTCCTGACCCCTGGGAGGAGGAATACGAGTAAGATGTCAAAACGAAATCCATTCGGCAACATACCCGGACTCGGCGATATGATGCGCCAGGTTCAAAAAATGGCTGAGGATACTCAGAAGCTGGAGATCGAGCTAGCAAATGAAAGGATTGAGGCATCATCAGGAGGCGGAATGGTCAGGGCCGTAGCTAATGCCAAGGGTGAAATATTAGAGATAAAAATCGACCCGCAGGTAGTCGACCCTGACGATGTAGAGATGCTAGAAGATCTGGTAGTGAGTGCTGTACGCGAAGTTCTGCAAAAAGGGCTTGAGATAAAAGCATCCAGGCTCCAAGAGATCACGGGCGGTCTGGAACTTCCCGGTATTCTGTGAAAAAGGTAGAGACAAGAAATTCTGCCAGTTTTTTGGCTGCACAACGAGCTTGGACGCAGAGCTTCGTAAGCTCCAGGCAGGTCATAGGACGTCGTAGAATATACTTCATTTGTGTGTTGAGAGCCCCACACTCTGAAATAATTTGGGGCAAGTTCTGTTCGGCAGTGTCGCTAATGGCTTTTACAGCGCAGAAACGCACGTCTCTCTCTTTACAAACACGGCCAATAGCATAGGACTCCATGTCAACTGCCTGCGCACAAGTTGTCTCGAATAGACGCCTTTTGTCTTCGCGCGTACAGACAAGAGAGCGGCAAGTAAGAATATCCCCATAATAAATAGGTCGGTCATTTTGACTAAGCCGTAGATTCGGGAGACACAGAAAGCCGTCGCAAGTGATGGGATTGAAGCCTGTCTGTGGCTCTGCCGTAACGTGTCTGGCTACTACCAGGTCTGCGACTTCCAATTTCGGATCCAGAGCCCCTGCAATGCCAGCAGAGACAATAGTGCGCACGTCTTGCTCAGCTAAGTGTTTTGCCGCACGCTCTGCTCGCTCCCATCCAATACCGCATACAATGGCAACAACTTTGGTGGATTCCGCTGTTGCAAAAGCGCAGCCTTTTTTCAGCTCAAAGTGGGTAGCTTTGCGCTTAAGAGCACTGACAAACGCTCGGAATTCCAGACCTATGGCAAACAATACTCCCACATCGAACCCGCTATACGTCAAGTGGAAACACCTCTGGTATCCTTGAATAGGTGTAAATAACGGCTATGAGATGTTTTTCGGTGCTGATGCGATTGACACCTTGCGCAGAAAGCACTTTTGGTTAGACGTAAGCTAAAGGATATTAGTGTCTGAAAATAGAAGTCGCTTTGTATATGACCGGTATCACCAAATTGGTAGCATTGCAGTGCACCAACCTCATCAAACCGAGGAAAAACAGAATCCCGATTGTTACTCTGAGTGTTTGGCTAGCCATCTTCAGCTTGACATCTGCAGCAAGGGTGGACAATACCATGAGACGACTTGAATGGGAAAAGATTAAGATCGACAGTATCGCTTATGAGTCAGCTTCTGCCTTCGATGTGAACAAAGACGGCAGATTGGACATCGTCTGCGGTGGCTATTGGTACGAAGCACCAAACTGGACTAGGCACAAGATTTGCGATGTACGGGCAGAAGGGGAGTACTACGACGACTTTTCGACCATTGCAATGGATGTTAATGGTGATGACTATCTTGATGTGATTACTGGTGGCTGGTGGGGTGGAACACTAGTATGGCGTGAGAACCCCAAGGGCAAGCCGACAGAATGGAAAACTCACGATATCGACGAGTGCGGCAATATTGAGACCACGCGAGCTTGGGACGTCGACGGGGATGGAGAATTGGAGATATGCCCCAACACACCCGGAAGTCCGCTGCGCTTTTACAAATTAGTTTCAAAAGGCGAAAAGCCAATATTCCAGAAGATTATGGTTCAGAAAGAAGGTGCTTCCGGACACGGTTTGGGTTTTGGCAATGTCAACGGTGATGGCAGGGGCGATTTTGTTGTAGCAAACGGATGGTGGGAGGCGCCTAGTGACCCACTGACGGGCGAATGGGTCTTTCACCAGGAGTTCGACCTAGGACGAGCAAGTATCCCCATAATAGTTGCAGACTTCAACCGCTGCGGCCTACCAGAGCTAATAGTTGGACAAGCACACGGGTATGGTCTTGATTATTACACGCAAACACTTACCAGCAGCGGGAGAAAATGGACTAAACATCCGATAGATCCTTTCTTCTCCCAGTACCACGAACTTGTCTACGCAGACATAGATGGAGATGGGAACAAGGAAATAATAACAGGCAACAGGTACCGCGCGCACTGTGGCACGGAGCCCGGCGAAACGGACATAGTGGGACTCTACTATTTCAAGTGGAACGGCGAATCCTGGACAAAATGCGTAATCGACCACGGCAAGGTTGGCAATCACTCTGGGACAGGTATATTCATGCATGTCGTTGACATCGACGGGGACGGCCGCCTAGATATTGTGGCTCCGGGAAAAGAAGGGTTGTTCTTATTCAGAAACCTAGGTCCCGAACAAATTGGTTAACAACGGGGAAAAGGAGAGAGATATGCCTAAGATCGCGATGATTGGTGCCGGAAGTGTAATCTTCTGCAAGACGCTGATGATGGACATTATGGCCACGGAAGCTCTTGCTAATTCTGAGTTCGCTTTGATGAGCCCAACTGAAACCAAGCTTCGCAAGATGGAAGCTTTTGCGAAAGATGTTATCCGTGAAAATAACCTGCCTTCTAAAGTGTGGGCAACGACAGATCGCCGACAAGCACTAGAAGGCGCCGATTATGTCATCATAATGATCCAGATCGGAGGAGCGGACGCATTCCAGCTAGATTGGGAAATCCCTCTCAAGTACGGAGTAGACCAGTGCATAGGCGATTCACTAGGGCCGGGTGGCGTTTTTCGAGCATTACGCACCATACCAGTCCTGATGGACATAGCTAAGGACGTTACGGAACTGTGTCCAGACGCTTATCTCTTAAACTACGCTAATCCTATGGCCGCGAATTGTTGGGCTCTTGGTAAGGTACCGAATCTCAAGTTTGTGGGACTGTGCCACGGAGTGCAGACAACTCTCGATCTAATCACCGGTTACGCAGGTGTAAAGAAAGAAGAGATTGATTTCATTGCAGCCGGAATCAATCACATGGCCTGGTTTCTGAAACTCGAGCATAACGGTCAAGATCTTTATCCCATACTTCGGGAGAAATTCGAGAAGCCGGAGTATTACGTTAACGAGAAGGTTCGTGGCGAGGTATTCCGGCATTTCGGATACTTCATGACCGAAAGCACGGGACACTTATCGGAATACGTGCCCTGGTTCCGAAAGAACAAGAAGGCTTTGGATACTTATTGTGATCAGCCCGATTTTGGAGGCGCAAGTGGAGCATACTACAAGTATTGCAGGATGCTAGACGAAAAGTTTAGAACAACAGATCCATTATCAATAGAATCCAAGAAGCTCGAGCCCAGAAGTGCTGAGTACTGTTCGTACATAATAGAAGCCCTGGAAACAGGTCGAACCTTCCGCTTCAACGGCAACGTACGAAACGATTCGTTCATCACCAATCTGCCTAACGGATGCTGCGTGGAGGTACCGGTTTACGCAGACAAGACTGGTCTCCATGCTACGACTGTTGGTGACTTGCCACCTCAATGCGCTGCTCTGAATATGACAAACGTCTTGGTTCAAGGGCTAGCAGTTGAAGCTGCCATCAAAGGGGATCCGGAATTGGCTATGCAAGCAATAGCGATGGATCCTTTGACCGCTGCGGTACTCACGTTGCACGAAATCCGCGAGATGACGCGCGAAATGCTCGAGGCCGAGTCCAAATGGCTTCCGCAATTTGCAGGCAAGACATTGACACCAAAGCCACTTATTTCGATTCCGCCTGGCACGAAGCCTGCCGACGTGCCGCTGGATCCAGCTTTGGCAATTGCAAACCGTTTTGTAAAATTGGCTCAGTCATAACTGTCTGCAGGGCTTATTAGGGGAAGCCAGACCAATAAACAGCAGCGATTAAGCCTAACAAGAGTGAAAGCTATGGCGCTGGGCACCAAAGTATTGGTGCCGAGCTTTACACGTAGGTTTCGTCACGGCTATAATAACCTCGGAGCATACTTATGCCGGAAATGGAACATCCTGCAAAACCACGCGTAGCTATCGGCGCGGATCACGCTGGGTATCCCCTGAAGGAAGTCCTCAAAGAATCACTTGGTGCCAGTGGGTACAAAGTGGAAGACTTTGGGACTTTTTCACCGGATTCGGTAGACTATCCTGACATTGCTCGTCAAGTGGGCGAAGTCGTGGCCGCAGGCAAATATGACTTCGGGATACTAATATGCGGTACTGGTATAGGAATGTCGATTGTGGCCAACAAGTTGCCAGGCATCCGAGCTGCCGCTTGTTCTGATACTTACTCTGCGAGAATGGCTCGGGCCCACAACAACGCCAACGTGCTGTGCATGGGAAGTCGTGTAGTCGGTGATGGGCTTGCCCTTGATATTGCTCGAGTTTTCTTAGAATCAAGTTTTGAGTTCGGCTCTCGTCACGAAATGCGGGTCAACAAGATCAACGTGTTGGACCAGCAAAGATCTCACTAACTGCTTGGAGGAACGCACTTGCAAAGAACCAGCGACAGGTTTAGAGACCGGATCAACGCACCGTTGCAAGAGGTCGACCCGGAAGTTGCAAGTATTATCAGCGAAGAAATCAGTCGGCAGAACAAGAAAATACTTTTGGTGGCGTCAGAGAACTACGCCAGCCGAGCTGTTCTAGAAGCACAAGGCTCTGTACTAACCAACAAGTACGCGGAGGGGTATCCTCACAAGCGGTACTACGGTGGTTGTGAAAACGTAGACAGAATTGAGGAGCTGGCAATTCAACGCGCCAAAGAGCTCTTTGGCGCTGAGCACGCAAACGTGCAGCCCCACTGTGGATCACAAGCTAATCAGGCAGTGTATTTGGCGTTTCTTTCGCCCGGCGATCGTTTCATGGCACTCGACCTGGCGCAAGGAGGGCATCTTACCCACGGTCGGAACGTCAATTTTTCGGGAATACTCTACACTCCGTGCTTCTATGGCGTAGACCCGGAAACAGAGCAGTTCAACTACATCCAGATCGAACAACTGGCTCTGGAATGCAAACCTAAGCTGATAATGACGGGGGCAACTGCTTATCCCAGAACCATCGACTTCGAGCGTTTCCGGTGGATTGCCGACAAAGTAGGTGCTGTGCTAGTCGCCGATATGGCACACATTGCTGGGTTAGTAGCGGCAGGGGAGCACCCATCCCCGGTTCCGCATTGCGATGTTGTTACGCTCACTACACATAAAACGCTGCGCGGTCCGCGGTCTGGTATGATTTTGTGCAAGCAGAAGTTCGCACAAGCAATTGACAGAGCTGTATTCCCAGGTTTGCAGGGTGGACCACTGGAGCACGTCATAGCAGCCAAAGCTGTCTGTCTGAAGGAAGCCATGCAGCCATCTTTCAAAGAGTACCAAAGGCAAGTAGTACGCAACGCACGCGCTCTCGGCGACGCACTGGCACGAGAAGGTATCAGACTAGTCAGTGGTGGCACCGACACGCATATGATTCTAGCTGACCTAACGCCGCTGGGCATAACGGGTAAGACAGCTCAAGAATCGCTCGAAGAAGTTGGCATAGTAGTAAACAAGAACCTAATTCCGTTCGACCGCGAGAAGGCGACGGTCACTAGCGGTATTCGCCTGGGCACTCCGTGCGTCACGACACGAGGAATGGAAGAGCCCGAGATGGAAAAGATCGCGCAGCTAATCGTAAGGTGTCTCCAACATATAGGCGACTCACAACAGGATCGGGAGGCTCGGGCACAAATAGCGGAAGAGGCGCGACAGCTCGCGGAAAGCTTCCCGGTTTACGTATAAGATCTTTGCTTCAAACCAGGACTAGTCCACAAGGCTGTGCCGTCGCGCAGCCTCTGCAGGCGAGATGCCTTTCTTGACAACATCACACAATGCTCGCTGGAAAGCTGGTGGATCTGGCACTTGGATGGCGTTACGTCCGAAGACAACACCTTTACCTCCGCCTTTTACGATCCTCTCAGCGAGCTCCAATGCCTGTATCTGCCTCGGCATCTTTTCGGCACCAAGGCCCAAGACTGGCACAGGACAACCTGCAGTGACTTCCTCGAACTTCTGGGTATGAAACGTCTTGATAAGGTCCGCTCCGAGTTCAGCTAGAATTCGGCATGAGCGGTAAACCTGTTCGTGCATTTCCTCTGGAGACAGCTGGTTTGAGTGAGCCGGATAATACTCACCAACTACGGGCACGCCTAGCCTTCTAGCTTCGCTGGCTAGCTTGCAAAAGATCTCGACATTAGCTGCATCGCGAGCTTCTGATCCAGTTTTCAAGGTCAACGAAATTAGCACAAGGTCGGCACCGGCAGCCACTGCATCAGTCACACTTACGGCTTGAACAGTTGCCGCTTCGTGGTATTGCCAGTGGAATGCATAGACACTGCTCCAATTAACACGAACTATAGCTAAAGGTGCTCCTCTATAAGCGAAAGCACCTGCACAGTGCTGAAGCATGCCCGGTGATATGAGAATCGCATCCACGCTCGCATCAATAGACTTGACCGTCTCTCGAAGATCAATCATCCCTGGAAGGGGACCATCAAATTCTCCGTGATCAATGGCGACAACTACGGCATTCTCGCCGCCAGAGAACAGCTTATTGAAACGAATGTCTTTGCCAGTCATCCAAATACCACCTCTAAAGCACTCAGCACCGCACAGTCTACTGGCTGTTGCAGCTTTTCATATTCGCACCACATTCCAACCCATCATTTCCCCGAAAACAGATAATTCGTTGGCCACATTTCCGTACACGAGGACCACATGGTGCGTACCGCCAGCTTTGCTGTATGCCGCTAAGAAATCGGCTACATCTGCCTGGGGTTTGATCCAGCCACGTATGGAGTCTCGCATCCTATCTAAACTATTGTCGACGTCCACAACGTCAACTTCGCTAACTATCAATGTGAACAATCCACTGGACAAAGGAGCAATGTCCACAAGAACCGCGTTGCCTGCTTTGAGGCGACCTACGGCAACTACCGGATCCTCCGCATCAGACCAAGGAAATGGCATCTTTCTGAGAATAGGCTTCTCGGCACAAAGGCTTGTGTTGACTTCGCCCATGTGACTTAGAAATATTCGGTTAGACTCCCAGTCGGGACAGAACATTTCGGTAAATGTCGTTTGAGGATGCACTGACATAATTGCCGCAACCAGCGCGGCGGTTAGAACGTCACCTTCGCCAGCATAACCAACCCCCCGAGCCATCGCCTTACTTGCCTCAAGGAATGGAACAACATCGAGACCCGAGCACTTAGTGAACGCGAGAAAGTTCATTGTGAAGGCGGATAGTCCTTCCTGCTCAAGCCACCGACGCACTGCTAGTCCGGCACGGACGCTGCGTACATGCGCATCCGATCCCAGGACGTCCCCAGAAAACAAAGAGGAATCTTTGCCAAGTTCTTGCTGTACCTCTGTTGAATTTGACTCTGGAAGGTACTTAGAAAGTCCCGAGCAGTCCGAAGGAACAACCTCTAACCCCACTACGTCTGCAAGCTCCGCCACGTCGACCAAGAAATCACCCATGCCAGCGAAGGGCTCGCCGATGCGCCCTACCCTTATTTTGCGCATCGTAGAAGCCATCTGTGCGGATCTAGCGCACGCAGCTACACGATCCAGAACATCGGAATGTTGCCAGTGGCCAGCCTCAATCCAGAACCGCTTTCCGTTACGGATCAGCAAGTTGCACATGTCTTGCACGCCGTGGATTCCGTGGTTGTACATTAGCTCATCAGGATCCGTACTCGGTCCGTAACTGAAACTTGGCGTGGTATCGAGGACAATGATGGGCAGTTTAGTTAAGGCAAGAGCGTCTTCAGACTCCAGCGAAGGCGAATAAGCTAGATGAAGCGTAACAATAGCGTCGGCTTCCGCTTCCTCAATGGAACGCACTGCACGAATAAACTCGGGCTTAACTCGGCATATAGGAGTATCAACTACCTCTAGTCCGCGATTGCGAAGCTCCTGCGAAATAGTATTCCTAAAAGCCTCGATACGTTGCCTGACTTCGGGCAAGGCCTGATCATATAACTCAAGGTAGAATGGTAAAAGACCTACTTTGGGCTTTCTCATTTTCCGTTCCTCTGATTTAGTGGCCACTGACAGATTTTTCCCTTTACGAGTTTACAACTGGTACGGTAGTTCCTGTCCGATAAGACTCTAGCGCAGCCGTAAACAGCTGATGACTGAGAGCAGTTTCTTGAGGCGTTACGCAGCCCGCAAATTTCTTTAGCGGCTTGCCGTGCACTAACTCGTACACGAATGCTGCCCACATTTGTAATATCGCATCACTAAAACCAAACTCAAAAATGGAACCAGTAACGGTCTTGAACGCCGTCTCATGCCCCATATCGATCTGTTGCCACGCCTGCTCGCCACATTTCGAATAATCCAGAATTTCTAAGGCATTGGTGTTCTTGGAGGAATAGCGTGCACACTTTCGAATGCCATACACTTCGCAATACCAAGTGTTCTTTTCTCCCGGCGCAATGCGAAACAATCGGATGGTCCAAGGAAAGGATTGGTTGGACGCGAGATGGTGCGCCTCGCACAAAAGAGTAGCGTTGTCCCAAGTATCGCACTCGACAAGGTTTCCTTGCTTATCAGGCCTTCTCGGAACAAGATTCGATAGAATCGCACGCACATTTTGGGGTATCCAGCCTGCACGGAATGGAACGTGGCAAGCGTGCATACCCAGGTCTCCCATGACGCCATACTCGCCGTTGTAAGCGGACATCCGTTTCCAATTGATCGGCTTGTTTGGATCCAAGTCACTGGAGTGGAGAAAGCCCGTGTTTACCGCTATGAGATCGCCGAATTCATCGTTTTCGATCATATCGCAGAGCCGCTGCATCGCTGGTACAAACGGAAACTCAGACGAACAACGTACAAACACATTTGGGTTCGAGTTGACCGCTTCCAGTATTGCATCGTTAGCTCTCTTGTCGATCCCGAAAGGTTTTTCGCCCATCAGATGCTTGCTGGCATTAATAGTTTCAACATAAATCTGCTCGTGCAAATTGTGCGGAACTGCACAATAAACCGCGTCGACTGAATCATTGGCAAGCAGATCTCTGTAATCGCGTGTAACCTGGGTGACAGTTGGTACATTTCTACGAAACCATTCCAATGCGTCTGGGTTGCTATCGCACACTGCCACAATTTCAGGACGGACGTCGATATCAACAAGATGTAGCCATCGAGCAGCCGCGCTGGCGAACTCCCGACCCATCAATCCACACCCAATTATGCCAAAACGAACGACTTGCACCGTCTCCTCCGCCGCTAGTATCCGAGCTGTTTCTGCACCTCGGCGATTGACTCTTCGATGATGTCCATCGCCTTTGCCGCGACTTCATTCGGCATGATAATCGGCGGGCTCATTCGCAGTATGTGACCTGCCGGTATCCACGCCAAGCCTTTTCGAAATGCCGTTTGATATACGAGCTTGCCCGCTTCTTCGAATGGCTCCTTAGTTGCCTTGTCTTTCACGAGCTCCACGCCAATTAAGCATCCCTTTACACGGCAGTCTCCCACAATTGCATATTTGCTGGGCCAATCAGCCATCTTTTTGCGGAAAAGTTGTTCCAACTCCAAGGCGTGCTCAAGAAGTCCTTCTTCCTCGATAACCTCTATTGATGCAAGTGCAGCCGCGCAAGCCATAGGATTCCCGCCGTAGCTAGTCGATGCACTTATTTGGTCTACAGCATCGGCGAATTCTTCTCGAACCACCATAGCAGTAACAGGAAATCCGTTGCCGAAACCCTTGCCCAACGTAACCACATCTGGAACTACATCCCAGTGCTCCATACATAGCCATTTACCAGTTCGACCCCAGCCCGTTAGGACTTCGTCTGCCATCAACAAGATCCCTCGCTCCTTGCAAAAACGAGCCAGTTTTGGGAAAAAGTCGTCCGGTGGCATTATCGAACCAGCCCAACCCTGTATCGGCTCAAGGACAAAAGCTGCTACTTGGTTGGTAGTTGCGTTCTTGATAAAATCATCATAAAACTCCAGGTACTTCTCAGTATCCAAAGAACCATCCGGACGTGTCCACCAAGGTCTATATGTGTCCGGTCTAGGCACCATATAAAAGCCCTGGGCTCGTCCCGCTCCACTGAGCTTCGTCATGTTTGCCAGGCTGATGGCGTGACCTGTTTTGCCGTGGAAGTCTCGGAAGCACGATATAAACTCGTATCTCCCGGTCGCCGCTCTGCAAGTGCGAAGACCGGCTTCAACGGCGGTTGTTCCGCTATCATAAAGCTGAACGCCCTTTAGATCACCAGGCAAGACCTCGATCATTTTTTCCAGTAGTTTGACCTTGATTGGGGTGGTGAAGTCGTGAGCGTTCATCAGTGTACGAGCAGCCCTCGCTACAGCCTCTGAAACCTTCGGATGACAATGGCCTAGGGTAGTCACGTATATTCCTGAGGAAAAGTCGATGTATCGGTTCCCATCCACATCTTCCAAAGTACAGCCGAAGCCCTTTTCAAATACTACAGGGAACAGCTTTACCTGGCCCGAAAGACCCCTGATGTACTGGGTGGCCTTAGCGTGCAGCTCACGACTCTTCGGACCAGGTAGCTCGGAAGTGATTATCATCGGCCACTTGTTGAGATTAATTTGGTAAGGGGAAGGATCGTACTTGCCCACAGCACACTCCTAACACTCTGCAGATTAATCGCATAGCTCTCTCAGCAACAGGACTCAGAGAGCATCGCGTTTCACATCGTGCCATTGAATTAGTTATAGCCTCGGAACAGTTTAACCTGCCCAAGTTCAAAAGTGAAACCGTCAAATGCTACGTGGGCTAGTGGAAATCCGAAGCGTATTCAGACCACAACGCTTGTCGCTATCCAGGAATGCCAATTCACCGACCCAGCACGTTCCTTGACGGAAGAATGTCACAAGCTTATAATGAATTTGTGAAAGCCTCGAGTTTGTACAGCTAATCCTCGCTGTCTACTTAGGTATTCGCGGAGGGGTGCCGGAGCGGTTTATCGGAGCGGTCTTGAAAACCGTCGTGGTGATGAGCCACCGTGGGTTCGAATCCCACCCCCTCCGCCAACCACGAATCTTGAAACCCTCGACGCTAGTTACGTGACGACACTTATGTGGCCTCACCGCAAGAATTTCGTACTTCGCCCCTCTGGATACGACCGGCTGATTGGTAGTATCATTTTTACACAGTTTCTAGCTAGGGAAGGGTTTAAGATACTGATGCAGAAGAGCCGATTCGCCGAATACGATTTATCAAGGCTTATGCTTGGCACTGCCCAGCTCGGTCTTCAGTATGGAATAGCAAACA
>Ga0123519_10004900_pt1 | contig 21491 bp, 20 predicted proteins | sample YelNatPaOPRAMG02_FD_87396 | JGI IMG/M metagenome (GOLD analysis project Ga0123519, IMG submission 87396) | Hot spring microbial communities from Yellowstone National Park - Yellowstone National Park OP-RAMG-02 (version 2) | ecosystem: Environmental > Aquatic > Thermal springs > Hot (42-90C) ...
AGAGATATGGATAAGTCAGCCTTGAACAGCGAATTGTTGAGCATAGTAAGAAAACTCTGTGAGGTTTAGGCAAACTCCTCCCCCCATCCTGAAAGGATGGGGGATAGGGGGCGAGTTTGCCGTTAAAAACCGAACAGCAAGTTTTCTCTATGCGAAACATCTGAGCAGTGAAAGGCTGACTTATCCATGATGAAATTAGGGGTATTTTCAAAAGAAGTAAGTAAGCAAAGAAACTTTTAATAGCTATCGCTCCACTAAACCTTTGTTAAACCGAGCGGAAGCTTATGAAGTTTTAGGTGCTTTGCACCCACTTCGTGTCTTGCCCACTTCTTTTTCAAAAGAAATGGGGACCTACTTACTTTCTTTAGTAAAGAAAGTAAGTATAAAGTTAACATTTTTTTTACAACTCTATTGTTGTTTAAAGATATTCTTTATATTATAATATCTATTAGAATTAAGAAAATGAGGTGAAGAATTTATGGAAACTAATAAAGTTCCAGTTTCTGGACACAAAACCCTTTCTCAATTTATCTCAACAACTAGAGTATCTTCTGAAGGTCTAGCCGGTAAAATTGAGGACAAATTTGAACCTTCTACGCCAGCAGAAGAAGACAGTATTCCACCTTTCTTTTCTCGTGGTAATAAGGTAAAACCACTTTTTGATGAAAGTGTAACCCCAGACAATAAAGATGATTCAATTTTTGACAACATAAGAGATGCAATTAAAGATGCAAAGTATTCTATACAGATAGAGATGTATCAATTTGGTATGAAAGATATTGCAGAACTACTGGTAGATAGTGTTAAAAAGGGAATAAAAGTCCAGGTGTTGCTAGACCCTGTAAATGAACTTCCTTTTGAAGAACCTAAACAGGAAATTATGAAATACCTTAAGGAAAACGGTGTAGAAGTATTAGAATATCCCATAGTACAGCTAAATGATAAAAAAAGACCCCAAATAAATCATATGAAAATGCTACTTGTAGATGGAAAAATTGCTATAATTGGCGGAATGAACTGGGGAACAGGTAGCTGGAAGAATCGGGATGTGGATGTAAAAATAGAAGGTCCTGCTGTAAAGAAAATGGTAGAAGAATTCCAAAAAGATTGGTTAAAATCTGGAGGTGACATTAAAGAGATACCCGATTTGCCTGAACCTGTAGCTACCGGTGATGATGCAGTAAGTGTAATTACAAGCAGTGAAGTTCCAAAAGAACAAATAATCCATAAAGCAATATTAAGAAATATTTATAATGCTAAAAAATATATTCATGTAGAGATGTTTGCACTTAGTGACTGGCAGATTATTAACGGCTTAATTGAAGCTCAAAAACGAGGAGTAGATGTAAAGGTAATATTAAATCCACTAAAAATTGACAATACAGAAATTAATAAACAAGCTGCAGATAGGCTAAAAGCAGGTGGAGTACAGGTAAGATGGTTTATTCCTAAACTTAATGATAGAAATCAAATTCTTCATGCCAAAATGGGTATTTTTGACGATAAAGAAACAATTCTTGGTAGTGCCAACTGGACAGGTAGTGGTCTTCACTATAATAGAGAAGCTGATGTAGATGTGCTGTCTTCTAGAGTAACAAAATCTTTTGATGAAATATTTAAGTATGATTGGGAAAATCGCACTAGTTCTGAACCCCAGTATTTAGAAGATAACACTACCGACGATGCAATTCTCCAGCAAAAAAAAGACACTTAGTATTAAAAAGCTATTTATTATCCTTATTGCTTTATTTTTGATAAGCACCTTACCGAGTTTTTCTCTTTTTTTTACCTCACAGGAAGAGTATGAACTAGGTAAAGAAGCAGCCAAAGAATATGAGCAAAAATATGGTTTATGTGAGTCTCCCTCTTTAAAGCGACAACTAAACTCTGTAAGTAAAGAATTAACCAAAGTTGCTCCCAACACTAAAGAAGTAAATTACATCTTTAAAGTAAGTTGTGACGAAGAGCCAAACGCTGTATCTTTTCCGGGAGGCTTTATATATATTACTTCTGGCCTATACAAGATACCAGATTTTGATGATAATCAACTTGCCTGTATATTAGGACATGAGATGATGCATATTATAAAAAGACATAGTATGAAGAGACTGGAACGAGATTTGGGTGTTAACATAATCATTCAGCTAGCCTTAGGGAAAAAAGAAAATATTAAAAAATTAACCAGTTTAAGTAAAGACCTTCTTATACTTAAATACTCTAGAGAACAGGAATTAGAAGCAGACCGTGGAGGTATGCTTTTAGCCTATAAGGCGGGATATAATCCAGCAGGACTTATAATTTTCTTTCAAACTCTAATGAAACTGGAAAAAAGCAATTCGCCTCATGCTTCATATATTATAGCTAATCACCCTCACTTAGAAACCAGAATTGAAAAGGCAAAAGAGGTTTTAGCAGAAATCCAGAAAGATTCTTTACATTGACCTACTTTCTTTAGTAAAGGCATGCTATAAGTGCTTTGCCTAATTTCTTTTACCAAAAGAAGTATGCACATTAAAGTAGTGAGTTTAATTCACCAGCAAGTTGTTTTAATTGATAAAATTCTTCCGTTGTTATCCCTTTACCAGCTAATGGAAAAAGAGAACAATTATGCAATAGTGGGTCGGAAGGTGGAACCCAATTAAATTTTTCAACTGCCTCCTTCCATGCTCCTGTTCCAGGGATAGGTGAAAAATCAGCTAATTTTATCTTGCCTCCAAGGCTATTTACAAATTTCATACTTGCCACCACTTCCCCATATCCCTGCCCTGGAAGTCCCACTATAATATATACTTCTATATTGCTTCTTTTATACCCAGCCTTTTCTAAAAATGAAAAAGCTCTTTCTAATCCAACATTAGTAACTTTTTTTATTTCCTTCTGTCTCTTTATATCTGCAGTGTCAAAACTTAATCTTATTGTCTTAAAATTACTTTTTGCAAGCCACTGTGAAAGTTCTTCATTTATCAAATTTACAAACAAACCATTAGGAGTGTGAAACTGAAATTTAATCCCTGTTTTATCCAACTCTTTTAGCATTGGCAAAATATGTTTATCTCTGTTCCAAAGTAATGCATCATCATAAAAAGCAAGATTTTGAGCGTTAAATTTTTCTTTATATATAACCAGTTCCTCTATAACCTTCCTGTAAGGTTTTTGTTCAAAACGAGGGAAAAGAAGCCTGGATGCACAAAAACTACAATTAAATACACACCCCCACGAGGTAATAATAGGAAGAGTTTTGGTTTCTGTTAATAAATGAAAAGAAGGCAAAGGGAAATCAATTAAACTTATTGGAGGAGAAAGGGTTCGGAAGTCTTTTTTATAGATTAAAGATAAAATCTCGGGCAATTGCAAAGGAAACAATTCACTAATTACATAATCAAAGCTACCCTCAATATTAGCATGTTCTGGCATTAATCTAGCATAGATGCCACCAAGCACCAAAGGCACATCTGGATAAATTTCCCTAACCAACTTAGCGACCCGCCTGGGACCTAAATACCAGTAAGTCATAGCAGAAGTTATAAATACGCAATCAGGCTTATGATTTTGTAACTCTTCAATAAATATTTCCTCTTTAATTCCATAACGACAAAATCGCCTATTTTTTACCCAACTTAATACCTCTGGTTTAGGCACTTCTTCTCTATAGTATTTGCCTCTACCATCTGGCAAGGCTTTACAATGTTTCATAAGTTCCTGCATCCCGGGATGAAATCTATCTAAACAATTAATTAATTTTACTTCAAAACCCCACTTTTCCAGTAATCCTCCAATCATAAGTAACCCCAGAGGGAAACTCCATAAATCATAAGCAGCAAAATCATAAATCCAGGGATTAATAAGTAAAATCATATCTGAAATTTAAGTATTTTAACTGTAGGAGGAATCACAAGTAACTGTAACAACATTCCTGGCACCCCTCCTATAAAGGCTCCTACAATATATGTACTCCATAATAAAGTAGGGAAAAATAGCAAAGACAGTAAAATCACCCATCCCGCAAGCACAACTCTTCCAACAATCATAGCAAGTATTAAAGACAACCATAAATTTAATTTTAATCTGCGATAAAAAAACCCGGAAGCAAATCCATAAACTGCCAGTTCCACTATCATAATTTGCAGCACTGGTGGAGGTGGCATTCCGGTAATGAAGAAACTTAACAGCGGAGTAATAAATCCTACCAGTAATCCCATTTTATCTCCCAAAGTAAATCCTGCTAAAAACACAGATAAATGCATAGGAAGAAAACTTGGACCCAGCAGTATTAAATGAAAAAATAAAGGTAACACTACACCCAGTGCTATCCAAAAAGCTGCATAAACAAAAGAAACGCTAGTTGGCATTTACTTAAAGTTACGGATATATCAAACCAGTCCCCTATTTAGAACTCCATTCTTTTACACCAATTCTACCTCTATTATTAAAATAAACAGCTAATCCCAGTAAACAAACAGAAACAACTACAATTAATATTCTATAAACTAGAGGAAATGGCTTTATTATTACAGGAGCAATTAAAATTGCTACTAAATTCATCACTTTAATCAAGGGGTTTATTGCCGGTCCTGCTGTATCTTTAAGGGGATCACCAACTGTATCTCCAATTACACCTGCCTTATGTGCATCACTTCCTTTACCCCCTAAGAAACCTTCCTCTATTTTCTTCTTAGCATTATCCCAAATAGCTCCAGTATTTGCCATAAATACCGCCAATAGTTGCCCACACAATATAGCTCCCCCCAGATATGCTCCTAAAGCAGGTGCCCCCAAAGCAAAACCTACAGCCACCGGAGTAAATATAGCCAGCAATCCCGGTCCTATTAACTCTTTTTGAGCTGCACGAGTACTTATATCTACACAACGGTCATATTGTGGCTTGGCTTTAAATTCCATAATGCCTGAAATTTCTCTAAACTGTCTTCTTACCTCTTCTACCACTTCAAAAGCAGCTCTACTTACAGCATTAATAGCAAACCCTGAAAAAAGGAAAGGAACAGCTCCACCAATCAGCAAACCAGTAAATATTAAAGGTAAATTAATTCTAATTCCTTCTTTAAACAAATTAGCTTCTCCAATAAAAGAACTAAATAATGCGGTGGCAGCAATAACAGCAGTTGCTATAGCAAGACCTTTAACCAGTGCCTTTGTTGTATTGCCAATAGCATCCAGTTTAGCTACAATCCTGGAAGCACGTTCTGTCTCTCCTTCTTTAAGCACACCAGACATCTCGAATATACCATTAGCATTATCTGTAACAGGTCCATAGGTATCCATTGCCAGAATATATCCTGTGGTAGTTAATAAGCCTAAACCAGCCAGTGCAATCCCATACATACCTAAAGCAACATTTTCTTTAAAAATAAGTAAAGAAACTAAAATTGTCATACATATAACAAGAATTGCCCATACACTGCTTTGGAAGCCATTAGCTAAACCTGTTAAAAGCACTGTAGCAGGGCCTGTGCGAGCAGCAGAAGCAGTCTCATTAACTGGTGCTTTATCTATATGAGTATAAAAATCAGTAATGGAAAGTGTAGCCAAAGCCAGCACTATCCCCATTCCAGTAGCATAAAAGAATCGCAAATCAGCAGCGCCAGTAAAAGGATTTTTAAGGTAAAGCAAATTAATTACAAGACATCCTGCTAAGGATACCAGGGCAGAAACCCAGAAGCCAAAAGAAATTGGTTTCATTGGGTCTTCTATATCTTCTCTCCCCTTTACACTCCAGGTGCCTATCATAGAAGCAAATACACCTACTGCTCTTACCAGTAATGGGTAAATTATAAGCTTTAAAGCCATACTACCAGCAAATGTCCCATAAAAATCCGTAAACTTTTTGTCTAACAATGCTCCCGCTCCCAGTATAATAGCTGCTACCAGGGTAACCTCGTAACTTTCAAAAACATCAGCTGCCATCCCAGCACAATCTCCTACATTATCTCCTACATTATCAGCTATTACTGCAGCATTACGAGGGTCATCCTCTGGAATTGACTTTTCTACTTTTCCAACTAAATCTGCTCCTACATCAGCAGCCTTTGTAAAGATTCCTCCACCCATTCTCATAAACAAAGCTGCAAGACAACCCCCAAAGCCAAACCCAACCAGCACCTTCATAGCTTCTTCTTTAAACAGAAGAAAGATAATAGTAGCTCCTAACAATCCCAATCCTATGGTGAACATACCCGAGACTGTACCTGCTTGAAAAGCTAGCTCCAATGCCTGTTTAAAACTTTTTAATGCTGCTGCAGCAACTCTTGTATTAGCTCTTACAGAAAGCCCCATACCAACATATCCTGCCCCATAAGAAGCAAAAACTCCCATCAAAAAAGCCACAGCTATTCCTACAGCCAGTAATGGCCTGTCTGTATAAATCCCTTTATACATAAGCCAGAGTGCTATAGTAATTATTATTACAAACCAGATCATAGTATAAAACTGTCGCCGCAGATAGGCATTGGCTCCTACCTGAATAGCAGAAGATATTTCCTGCATCTTTTCTGTTCCTTGAGGGGCTCTTTTGACTTTTCTTACCAGATATGCTCCATAAAGCAGAGCAATAATAGCAGAAATCAATACTGCCCATAATAAATAATTTTCTAAAATAGATAGATGGGGAAGTGCAATATTAGCTTCACTCATAATTTATTATTCTGTCTCCTTTCTTTTTATATTTCTTTTTCTATCAAATTTTTGTTTGATTCCCCTTTTAGCGTCTACACTTTTTTTAATTTCAAGCTGTCTCTCTTCACTATCTTTTAAAAATTTGGCTAACTTATCTTCAAAACTTTCTTTTGATAACTTACTTGCCCTGGGAGGAGCTTCCACCTGTTTTAAAGAAAGGTCATAATTCCCCTTCTGATTTTTAGACAAAACTTTTACCTTAACTGTTTCACCTACTTTTACATAGTCTTCTATTTTTTTAACATATTCGCGAGAAATCTCAGAGATATGAATTAAACCTCTCTGCCTGTTTGGTAGTTCTACAAATGCCCCAAAAGGGGTTATTTTTACAATTTTACCATTTACAATCTGTCCTTGTCTAAGTTCCATATCGCCTATCATTTCCCACCTTTCAAAAGTGAATTAAAGTTTTTCTTTACTTTTTTACTTTAACCTGAGGTAGAAGAAAAATCTCTTCATCTGGCTTTTTTAAACCTAACCTCTCTCTTGCTATCTTTTCTAGATAAGAATTCTGTCTAAAATTCCAAATCATTCTACGTGCTTTAAAATTATTTTTAATTAATCCTTCGGTTTCCTCTTCCTGTCGATTTATCTCCTCCCTTAAATAAGCAAAATCAGATTGTAAACTATACCAGCTCCATATTAAATAAAAAACTCCAAATATTAGCAAAACTAGCAACACTCTATTTAGCCAGGTTAAATTAAATAAAATTTTACGATAATCTTTAATACCCATTAATAGAACAGCTGGGCAAGCCTATAAAGTTCAATATTAACCCCTTTAGGCGAATTATTAATAGCATCCTCTAATTCTACTGATTTTATCTCGTTCCCCTGTAAAGCTACCATTCTACCAAACTTCTGGTCCTTTACCAGATTAACTGCTGCTACTCCAAGTCTGGTGGCAAGCACCCTATCAAATACAGTAGGTGCTCCTCCACGTTGTAAATGTCCAAGAACAGTAACTCTAGTTTCAAAGCCAGTCCTTTTCTCAATTAATCTACCTAAAAGTTCTCCGATATTTCTTCTGTCAAGCCTTGGATGACCGAATTCATCAATATCACTCAACTCCCTCTCATCTAAATCCGGGAACGTAACTCCTTCTGCTACTACAATAATACTAAATTCCTTTCCTCTTGACCTTCTTCTGTTTAAGTGGTCACAAATCTGACTTACATTGGTAGGCACCTCTGGAATTAAAATCCAATCAGCCCCTCCCGCTAGCCCTCCTACCAAAGCTACCCATCCAGTATCACGCCCCATTACCTCTACTACCATTACCCTGTGATGGGCAGAAGCAGTAGTATGAAGTTTATCTAATGCATCACATACAATGGATACAGCAGAATCGAATCCTATACAGTAATCAGTAAAAGCTACATCATTATCCATTGTTTTTGGTATACCCACGACAGGTATTCCCATTTTAAATAGCTTTACTGCCACTCCTAAAGTATCATCCCCACCTATTACTACTAATACATCTATCTTGTTTTTCTTTATATTATCCAATACAATATCGGGCCCATTTGGATGCTTAAATGGATTAGTTCTAGAAGTCCCAAGAATAGTGCCTCCTAAAGGAAGGATTCCTGAAACAGAGTTTAAGTTCATATATTTAACGCTATCATTTAATAAACCCCACCATCCACGTTGCACCCCCATCACATCAAAATCATACTCAAGAGCTTTTCTTACCACTGCTCTTATGGCTGCATTTAATCCCTGGCAATCCCCTCCGCCTGTAAGCACAGCTATTTTCATAATAATATTACCCTCCTTTTCTTTATATCCTAAGTCAATTAATAATAAATTTACCTATTTGGCGATACTTCTGGTATCTTTCCAATAATAATTGTTTTAATGGCTTATTCTTTAATATAGACAAGTATTTTTTTATACTAACTCGCAAATTTTCTGCTGTAGTAATAAAATCCTTATGGGCTCCGCCAATTGGTTCTGATACCATTTCATCTATAACTCCAAATTCCTTTAAATCCTTTGCAGTTAGTTTAAGAGATTTAGCAGCTTCTGGGGCTTTCTTTGCATCACGCCACAAGATAGAAGCACAACCCTCTGGAGAAATTACAGAATAAATAGCATATTCTAACATCAAAACCACATCTCCCAATGCTATGCCCAAAGCTCCTCCACTTCCACCTTCTCCTGTTACACATACTATAATAGGAGTAGCAAGAGAGGACATTAAGAACAAATTTCTTGCAATAGCTGAAAATTGCCCCCTTTCTTCTGCCTCAATTCCAGGGTAAGCACCAGGAGTATCAATAAATGTGATTATCGGGAGAGAAAACTTCTCTGCAAGCTTCATCAATCTACCAGCTTTGCGAAAGCCATCAGGATAAGGCATACCAAAGTTTCTCTTTAAATTTTCTTTGGTATTCTTACCCTTTTGATGCCCAACAATCATTACAGGCTCACCTTCAAACCTCGCCAAGCCTCCAATAATGGCAGGGTCATCTGCAAATACATAATCTCCGTGTAATTCTAGAAACGAAGTAAAAATATGATTAATATAATCCAGTGTCTGTGGTCTATTAGGGTGTCGAGCAATTTTTACTATCTGCCATGGAGAAAGGTTATTATAAAATTCTTCTGTTAACTTCCTTGCTTTTTCTTCTAGCTTAGCAATCTCCTCTGAAAAATCTGCTTTAATATTCTTACTCAATTCCTTAAGTTCTTTAATTTTAGCTTCTAACTCTATTAATGGCTTCTCAATTATAAACTCTTCTTTCATTGCCGTTTTTATTTACTTATGTAATAATATAGAAAATAACTGATAAACCGTCTCTTTTAACTTTGGTCTTTCTACTATCATATCTATCATTCCATGTGAAAGAAAAAATTCAGACCTTTGGAAACCGGGAGGCAATTTTTGTCTAATAGTTTGTTCAATTACTCTAGGACCGGCAAAACCAATCAAAGCCTTTGGTTCTGCAATTAAAATGTCTGCCAATGATGCATAACTAGCTGCAACTCCTGCAGTGGTTGGATTAGTAAGAATTGATATATAAGGAAGCCGTGCCTCATTTAATCTCGCTACAGCTAGCGATGTCTTTGCCATCTGCATTAATGACAATATCCCTTCCTGCATCCTTGCTCCTCCAGAAGTAGCTACTATTAATAAGGGCAGTCTTTTCTCCACTGCTTTTTCTATAGCCAGTGTTACCCTCTCACCAACTACAGATCCCATACTCCCCCCTCTAAAGTGAAAATCCATAACCCCTACTATCAATGGCATATCATTAAGGGTACCTTCACCAACAATAATCGCTTCGGTAAGTGAAGTTTTAGTGCTATCTTCCCTTAACTTTAACAGATATTCCTCTCCAAAATCCAGGGGGTCACAAGAAGTAACTTCTTCTCCAAAAGGAGAAAAACTTCCTTCGTCCAGAAGCTGTGCCAGTCTTTCCCATGCAGTCATAGCAAAGTATTCCCCACACTTTGGACATATTTTAAAATTCTCAACCAAATCCTGATTATAAATAATATCTCCACATTTACATTTAACCCATAACTCTTTTTCCATATTGCAGTTAAATTCCATATAAATTTAGGAGAATCCTTTTGGGGAAAAAATTTTTCCTACCACGCCCACTACACTCTCCCATTACTTCTTTATCTTTTATTTCAGTAAGTTTTACAAGTTCCTCTCCACCAACACTTTTGCCCTCTCCTGAGAATACAACTGGAATGTAATTAGAAGTAATCCCTTTGTAAAAACCACTTCTTCTACTTTCCACTACAACCACCGGCATCTCTTTACCAAGAAATTGTTGCCAGTACTGATGTCTCAATTCTTTTTCCAGGAGATGTAGCTTTTGTACCCTTTCTCTTTTAACTTTATCTTTTACTCTATCTTTCAATTTCTCTGCCTCTGTCCCGGGACGAGGAGAAAAAGGAAAGATATGAATCTTTGCAAACTGAATCTCTCTTATAGTAGAACAAAGATGATAGAAATCGTCATCTTTTTCTCCTGGAAATCCCACAATTACATCCGTAGTAAGAGCAATTTCTGGCACGGCCTCTCTAAGAGAATAGACCAACTTTAAGTAATCTTCTATAAAATATCTCCTCTTCATAGCCACAAGAATTGATGGTGAACTATGCTGAAGAGGGATATGAAGATGTTTACATAGTCTTCTGGAATTAGCCACTATTCCTATTAAAGAACTTGTAAGATTATGAGGCTCTATAGAGCTTAATCTAATTCTTATATTAGAGGTAGCGTTAAGCAAACTCTCTAAAAGCTCTGCCAGATTAGTTGCAGGATTTAAATCCTTGCCATAACTCCCAAGGTCTATACCAGAAAGCACTACTTCTTTATATCCGTATAATTCTAATAATTTAACCTTTTCAATCACATTAAACGGAGTTACGCTTCGAGCTGGCCCTCTTAAATAAGGCACAATACAATAACTACAAAAATTATTACAACCTTCCTGTATCTTTATATTAGGGCGACTACGAAAGTATGCATAAGCTTTCTCTCCCTTACTCTCTCCTTTTATAAGATAAGGAGAAAGTATATCTACGATTTTATATTTTTCCCGATTATTTAAAAACAAATCACCTTCTATTAAAGAAGGAGCTTTACCATTTAATCTTTCTACAAAACAACCCAGAACTACAAGAATTGACTGTGGATACTGGGTGCGAATCCTTCTTAATAACTGTTTAACCTTACGGTCTGCAATATGGGTTACAGTGCAAGTATTAACAATAAAAAGAGAAGCTGCACCTTGAGGTTTGTATTCCCAGCCAGCCTTAACAAGAGCATTTACTATCTCCTGTGTTTCAGCTTGATTTAACCGACATCCGAAGGTGTATACAGAAAATGTATTATTCCCCATCTCCAGTTAACTTATGACAATGACGACAGCGAGCTTCATAAGATTCTTCTGCACCTACAAGTATAGTGGGACCATCTACAGGGGCAGGCTTACCCTGAACTAGCCTTTGAGACCTCGAAGCCATCCCTCCACATACCATACAGATAGCATTTAGCTTATCCACATACTCTGCTACAGCCATCAAAATAGGCATTGGCCCAAACGGCTTACCTCTATAATCCATATCAAGGCCAGCAAGAATTACCCTTATCCCCTTGTCAGCCAAATCCTGGCAAACTTCAACAATCTGTTCAGAAAAAAACTGCACTTCATCAATAGCTACTACCTGAGTATCTGGTTGTAAAAATTCCCATATCTCTTTTGGATCTTCAATTACAATAGCTTTAATACATTCTCCATTATGAGAAGTAATCTCATCCAGCGAATGCCTTGTATCCAGTTTCGGTTTAAAAACCTGAACCTTCTGTCGTGCAATTATAGCTCTTCTTACACGACGAATAAGCTCCTCACTCTTGCCACTAAACATACTGCCACATATAACTTCTATTGAACCAGCGGATTGTGGATACAACGCCATTGCTTACACTTCTTTTTTTACATCTTGTTCTTCGTTAGAAGAAATATTATAACGATGATAAAACTTTTCTACCCTTCCTTCTGTATCTACCAACTTTTGCTTGCCAGTAAAATAAGGATGACAGCGAGAACAAATCTCTACTTTTAATAATTCCTGGGTAGAGTAAGTCTCAAATGTGTTTCCACACACACAACTTACAGTAGATTTTACCCACTTTGGATGGATATCTGCTTTCATTATTATTACACCTCTCTCTTAACTTCCTAAATTCACTATCTTAGGTGCCTGGCACCTACTGACTATTTACCTACACATAAATCTTTAAGTTTATAAGTTTTTATTTTTTTACTTTGTATTTTTGGATTATTATACCAAAAAAAAATCTTTTTGACAAGAATTTTGCTTCTTACCAATTTCCCCTAATTTTAGGCTATTTTGCGCCTAAAACCGGGTAACTACAAATCTCTGTGCGGTTAACTGCATTATTGGGGTTAAACAATCACAGGATAGATTAGCAAGGTGATAACTTCTTAAGGTCTTCTTTTGCCTTAGAAAGTAAAGGATGATTCGGTATATTAACTTTAAGGCAAGGTTCTTCTTCATAAATACTACCGTAACAGACCTGTGCAGAAGCTTTACAGCCTCCCTGACATACAGTATTCATTGGGCAAGGTTTGCAAATAGGTGGAAATGCTTTTTTAAACTCTTCTAATACTTCACTTTTTTGTATTTCCTCCATAGATTGCTTAAAATAATCTCCAATTACAGTAGGAGTATGATTACAGGGCCTTACCTTCCCATCTGGTCCTATAGTATAATAAGCTTTTTCAGTGCCTGCAGAACAAAATCCTCTGCCAAGTTTTGGATAAGCTTGCATATTAAATAAACACGGCTGCATAGGTATAGAACAACTAATAGGGTAACGATAATAATATGAATAATTCTGAGCAATCTGCAGGGCTTCCTCCAATTCCTTAATGTCAGGCAAAAGTTCTTCTAAATGTCTTATACCTTCACCTCCTGGATTAAATCTATTAAACATTAAGCCATCGGTATTTAGTGCAATAGCAAGTTCCAGAGTTTGTCTAAAAGTAGGCAAATTTAATTTAGTAGCTACAAAAACTATAATAACTTTTATACCCAATGATTTAAAATTAACAATGGCTTCCAGCACTTTATCCCAGACATTTGCTTTAGCCATTTTGTTATGAATATCTTTTTTAGAACTTAAAAGGGTAATTTCAACCAGGCTAACGCCTCTTTCTACCACAGCTTTTGCCATTTTCTCATCAATTAATGCAGCATTTGTAATTAAAATTGGCTTTATTCCTTTTTCAGAAATGAAAGATAAAATTTCAAGGAAGTCTTTCCTTATAACAGGCTCTCCTCCTGAAAGAGCAAGTGTAGCACACTGTGTTTCTTTATCTAATTTGTCAATTATGTAAAACCATTGTTTGGTAGAAAGCTCCTCTTTAGAACAAATTGCACCCGGTTGTTTCCAGTAATTGTAACAATAGATACAATTATTATTACAATACTTGGTAAGCTCCAAGATATAAAAGGGATATGGCTTTCTTTGGTTCACTTTTTCTTCTCCTGTATAATAAAAAATTAAATAGGAAATAGCACCAAAAAGCTATTTCCCATTAATAAAAACCTTATTTTATTCTTTTTTTAAGTTTTCCTTAGCTTTATTTAAGACATTCCCAGGTAATTCCACTTCTTTAGACACCTTGTTTAGTAGATTATCTTTAGCTATAAGTGGCTGTGGGTCATAAGGATAATCAGGACTCCCGTCTGGTGGATATGGGTCTACTGGCAAGTAACAAGTTGGTTTAACTTCTTCATCTGGCTTATTACTAAATGGTGGGAATGGATACGGGTCTGGCCAAGGTATGTAACACATTGCCTTATCTGTCTCTGGAGGATTTTCAGTTAAAGGAATCCACGGTGGCGTATCAGGTACAGGAAGATAACACAAGGCAGTTTCTGTTGGAGATGTATCTGCCATAGGCATATAACATAATGGTGGCGTAGGAATTAAAGCAGTTTCTTTTGGCTGAGGAGTTTCTGTTTGTATTGCTAAATAACATAAGGGGCCATGTCCTCCAGGAAATGGAAACAGTTTTGTTTCTTCACCTATATTCTTTCCCAGTTCTATTTTATCTTGAGGAACTGACGAAACCGCCTCTTTTGGTGCAGTAGCCTTACTGGCTGGCATCTGGGGTTGCTTCCCTATCCCGCTTATCTTATCCATTACTCTTTCCTCCCTTCATCATTAATTAAATTTAATATATCAGAAATTATTTTAGAAGTCTAGTAAGTTTTGTAAAAATTTTGTTAACAAACTATAAAGAGGCACTTCCCCAATTAAAAATTAGCAAGTGCCTCTTTTAATAAATTTATTTGCTCTTTAGTTGTGCTGCCATACGCTCCATCTGGTCTGCAGCTTGTATGCCTTTCTGGTTAATCTCATAAGCTCGCTGTGCCTGAATTATATTAATCATCTCTTCTACTACATTAATATTAGACTTCTCTAGATAGCCTTGAGCAAGCCCTCCAAAGCCTTTTTCTCCAGGTGTACCAATGCGGGGTTCTCCAGAAGCAGCAGTTTCTACAAACAAGTTAGAACCTATAGCTTTAAGTCCCTGTGGGTTCATAAACTTGACCAATTGTAATTTTCCAATTACACTGGCTTCTGTTTCACCCTCTTTTATAGCTTTAATCGTTCCATCTGGTTCTATTTTTATATCCGTGCATCCAGGAGGAAAAGTAATTCCTAGCTTATCCCCATTTTTATTTACCAGTTCTCCATTAGCATTTAAATTAAATGCCCCATCTCTGGTATAAGCCTTTGAGCCATCCGGACGCACAACCTGGAAAAATCCTTCTCCTTGAATAGCAACATCCAGTGGATTACCAGTTTGAGAAAGAGACCCCTGACTAAAGCTCCTCTGTGTAGATACAGCCCTTACACCCAATCCTACCTGAGCACCAACAGGTGCATCAGAGCCAGCATCTTTTAAATTTGTATAAAGCAGGTCCTGAAAGTCTATTCTGCTCTTCTTATAAGCAGTTGTATTAACATTTGCCAGGTTGTTGGAGATATTATCTAAATTCAATTGCTGTGCCATCATACCAGATGCTGCTGTGTATAATGCTCTCATCATTTTATATCGCCCTCCTTTTTTATAATAAACTTTTAAGCTTTGCCAACTTCATTTACAGACTTAGCCAACATCTGATCTTCAGTCTGCAAAGCTTTAGAATTAAGTTCATAAGCTCTCATTACATCCATCATAGCAACCATTTCTTTAATTGTACTAACATTAGACATCTCTAAGAAGCCCTGCTTTATCATAGGGTCACTTGAAACTCTACCAATATTAGAAGGTGACTTTGGCATATAATTAGTTCCACCTGCTTTAACAAGTTCATCCATATTGTCAAATTCGGTAATCCTTAAGCGGTCAATCTTTTTACCATCTATTGAAATAACTCCATTATCATCTACCTGAAAATTGTCTCCCTCTACTTTAATAGGTCCATTAAATCCTAGAACTTTTTCATTATTAGCAGTAACAAGATAACCTTCTTCATTAATCTTAAAAGCGCCATTTTTAGTATATCTTATACCCTGAGGAGTTTGAATAGTAAAGAAACCTTTTCCTCCAATAGCTAAATCAGTATTAATACCTGTAGCTCTCATAGCACCCTGCTGATATGCAGTAGCTACTTTTACTCCAATTTTAGGCACTCCATCACTAACTCCTCCTACTGGAGTAAAACCTTTATCAGCCATCTTCTCTGTAAGAGCATCCGAAAAACTTGTAGTCATGAGTGTGTCAGCAGAAAAACCAGCTGTGCTGGCATTTGCCAAATTATTAGAAATTACATCCTGCTTGGCCATCATAGCCAGCATACCCTGAGAGGCTAATTTCATTCCATCTAACATAATCTTTTACACCTCCTTAAAAAGTCTTTAAATGTAAATTTCTATTCACCATCTAACTGATGAATAAATGTCAAAATCTCAGCAATAATACCATACAACTCTTTTGGTATCTTATATTGCCCCTCCTTTCTTAATCTTAATTTATCTAAATTAACTTCTTTATTTTCTTCTTCAAAAAGGGAAGTAAGCTTAATTTTATTTCTATTATTGTTCCCTTTCACTAAATCGCTCCTTTCATCATATTGTGACATCTACGCTTGCCAGTTTATCCGGGCTAAATTCCTTTTTAATTAAATAACTAGAAAAATCTTCTTCCGTTTGTAAAGCCCTAATTTTAAAACTATTTACCCTGTAGCCTACCCCTTCAAGAGCTTTTTCTAAAAGCTTAAACTTATTTTCAATAAGTCTGCGGGTTCTTTCCTGTGCTATAAATTCCAGCGAAACTTTTCGCCCACACAACTCCACCCTACCATCTAATCTACCCAATCTTTCTGTTTCTACAGAAAATTCCATTGTCAAATTATCCATATTTATACCTTTTTTATAACCTTCAACTAAATCTGTGTAAATCTTTATATGAACTGTTACCGTTTCTCCTCCACGCAAAGATAATGGAAGCTGAATATAATAAAATTCTTCCCCCTCACCAGATATAGATTTATTAATTAATGCCTGTGCTTCTAAATTATCATATAACTCATCCAAAAGAATATATGCCTCTTCCCAGGCACTCTCCTCATCTGGTTCTATCCATTCAGGCAAAGCAGCTAATTTGTTTTCCATTTTGCTTTTTAGCTTCCCCAGGGTTCCTCTTAACTTTCCACCTTCTTTACTCTCCATTTCCACTTCTCCTGCCCACTCCTGAACATTTTCTCTTAACTTCTTTTTCCCCTTTTGTGGTTTTGCCATCATTTCACCAGCTAACCCAACAAGTTGACTTAACAAAGAATTAATTACGGCATCACTTAGCCGGGAGTTAGAAAAATAATTAAGCATCTTACCAAGCTTAGCCATCTGCTCTCCCAGTTGAGGTTTATCTGCAAATAAAGTTTGAATTGACTTCGCATTTTCAGGAGTAATATTAATTCCTTTAAGTTTCATAAAAACTGCTGCAGATAAATCATCTGCAGTCCTGCGCGGAAGAAAACTTAAAGCCATCTTTACATCTTGCATTGTCTCTTTAGTAAGAGAAAGATTAAACAGTAGCAGTTCTTTTGCCAAACTCATATTCTCTCCACTTAAGGGCAGATTTAGCTTTCCCAGCAGTCCCATCAAATCGTTCATAGAAACACGCTGAAAATTAATAGATGGGCTTATATTGAGTAACTTAATAGAGACTTTACCATCCGGGCCTGCTTTTATCTGAAACCTTCCAGTGGGGATTTCGTCTTTGCGCTGGATTAACTTTTTAGCCAGATCCTCAGGCTTGGGTGGTTTTTCTTTTACTACCTGGGGTTCTCCTCTTATTCTACTACCAGTAAATGTAACACGTCTTTGTGCTACTGGTACTGGTTCACGCTCAATTTGTGTTGGGGCAAAACTTCTCCCTGCTATACCGGCACCCGCAATCTTATCAATACCCATCTACTCATCCCCTTTCGTGATTTATTGTAACCCCAAAGTTTTAACAATCTATTAACAGATTGTTAAATTTATGTTAAAATCCTAATTTATTATACCATAATAAAATATTTTTTTCTAGCTATTTAATTAAAAAGAAAGGTTAAAGGTAGAAATATACCTGAGAATTCTTTACTCACAAAAACCTCTTTTAAAAATTTAATCTTAAACAAATTCCAAATAAAAACTCAATGTGCCTCTCATCTGTATTTGCAATTTGGGAAACAGGGGAGTTTTTTAAAAATTTAGTGTTTAATTTTATTTATGCCTGTTATATTTAAGCGTAAGCTTAAGTTACAGCAAATTTTTAGGAGGAATAAAAAGATTAATAGAGAAAATAAAAATTAGTTCTTAAGAAAAAATATATAAAGTAAAGGGGGAAGTTAAGAATGTATTGTAAAAGGCAGTTCTCTTTTTTGCCAATAGTTTTACTATTAGTTCTAGTAAGCTTATTTATAACAAAAATAGAGAGCAAAGCTCAAAATGCTACCACAACAGTAGAACCTCCCGGGGCACTTCTAGAGTTAGAAGAAGCCTTTAGTAAAATCATAGAAAAAGTAAAACCTGCAGTTGTAAACATAAGTGCAGAAAAAGTTATCCATACCAGTATTGAACCATTTTTCCCTGATGATTTTTACGATGAATTTTTAAAAAAGTTCTACGAGCCATTTTTTAAATTTAAACCGCTGGAACAACATCTTAAAAGTCTTGGTTCCGGTATAATAATAAATCCAAAGGGTTATATATTAACAAATACTCATGTAATTAGTGGAGCAGATAAAATAATTATAACTCTTTCAGACAAAACACAATTTAAGGATGTAAAAGTAGTAGGTAGTGATAGTGTAAGCGACTTGTCTGTCCTAAAAGTAAATGCAACCCATCCCCTTCCTACGGCTATACTTGGGGATTCTGACAAAATAAAGGTAGGTTCCTGGGCTATAGCTATTGGTAATCCTTATGGTCTGGACTACTCTGTTACTGTTGGAATAATAAGTGCTAAAGGTAGGACGCTGGAAAACTTCTCTGAAGAAGGATTTAGTAGTATTGAAAATTTAATTCAAACAGATGCCTCTATTAATCCCGGCAACAGCGGAGGCCCACTTGTAAATATTAAAGGAGAAGTAATTGGAATAAACACTGCTATAGCTTCTCCAAATGGTGGTTCTGTTGGAATTGGGTTTGCCATTCCAAGCAATACAGCTAAAATAATAATGGCTCAACTTATAGAAAAAGGTAAAGTAAGTAGAGGTTGGATAGGAATCTATTTTCAGCCGTTAACCCCAGAGCTAGCTGACTTTTTCGGGGCAAAAGAAGGGGTGCTAATAAGTGATGTAGTACCAAATAGCCCTGCTGCTAAGGCAGGTCTTCAAAAAGGAGACATAATTACAAAGTTTAATGGTGAAAAAATTACAGAAGGAAAAGAACTACAGAAAAAAGTTAAAAATACTCCAACAGGAGAAAAAATTAATTTAACTATAATAAGGAATAAAAAAGAAATAGAAGTTACCCTGGAGTTAGGAGAAAAACCTTCTAGCGAGGTAAGTGCTACACAAGATGAAATAGAAAAAACAGAGATTCCGGGTATAAAAGTAGCAGAAATTAATTCTGAACTGGTAGAAAAGTATCATCTCGATAATGATAAAGGTGTGGTAATAACAGATGTAGAAAAGGGCAGTCCTGCAGCATTAGCAGGGTTAGAAGCTGGGGATATAATCTTACAAATTAATAATCACTCAATAAATACTATAGAAGATTATAATAATGTTACCACATCTTTAAAAGAAGGAGATATAGTAGTGCTACTAGTTAAAAGAGGAAAGTCTTCAATTTTTGTCGCCTTCAAATTAAAGTAATTAGAAAGGAGTAAGACAAGGTTAATGAAAAAAAGTAGCATTTTTTTTATAATTTTCTTTTTATTATGTATTTTTACAAACAGCTTTTCTGCTACACCAGTAGTAATCATAATAAACGGTGAGCCTTTAAAGTTAGACATAGCTCCTCTGGAATGGGGAGGAAGGCTACTGGTGCCTTTAAGAGGAATCTTCGAAGCTTTAGGTGCATTTGTCCAGTGGAACCAGGCTACTGGAACTATTACAGCTTACAAAGGTTCCACAACAATAAGTTTAACACTCGGTAACACATTTGCTACAATTAACGGAGAGAAAAAATACTTAGATGTGCCACCAGCTAAACTACACGGGGCAACGTTTGTGCCTTTAAGGTTTATAAGCGAAGCACTTGGCGCAGAAGTAAGATGGGATTCAATTAATCGAACTGTCATAATTACTACTGCTGGCTATATAGCTAGTCCTTCTCCAACGCCTGCCCCAGTGGAGACAAAAGGTACATTTGCAGGAACTGTAAAGGAGATAGTAAAGCCCACCTCTACTCCCCCTCTTCTTGTAGTAGAAATAAATGGTACTCTATTCACTTTTACTGTTACTGATGAAACTTTTATAAAAGAAATTACAGAAAGCAGAAGTGGTTCTATAAGCTTAGACCAAATCTACCCTGGAGATTGGATAGAAATAGAAACACCTTCTCCCATTCTCTATAAAGCACAGAAAATAACATTAAAATATAATACAATAGAAGGTGAAATAGCTACTATAGCTTCGAATTATCTAACACTGGATAACAACAAAACAATTAATATACTTCCTCAAACTAAAGTATTTATAGAAAAAGAAGAAAAAAATATTTCATTTTTAAAAGTAGGACAAAAAATTTTAGCTCGTATAAATCCAGAAACAGGGAAAAGCAACAAGATAGAAGTGCTTAAAGAGGAAGGTTATCTCTATACACAACCTATAAAAGCACCAGAAGTTTATAATATAGAACATAATGCAACCACTAAATTATTACCAGGAGATGTTTTAACAATCACCATAAGGGGCACGACAGGGTGTAGCGCATTTTTTTCTATTGAAGGAGTTAAAAAAGATATACCAGCCTATGAAGTAGAACCTGGCCTGTACAAGGGGCATTTTACAATACCTGCTGGGTTAACAATAAAAGAGACTACTGTGTCTGGATACCTTAAAAAAGGAGAAGAAGTTTCTCCCTCCAAGGAGGCTTCCCCGATAATTATTGGTGCAAGTAGAGGTCCGCTGTTAGTTGATTACTTCCCAAGGGATGGAGAAAAGGTATATACAACAAGACCAACTATTTACATTATTTTTTCTGAAAAAGGTAGTCCCGTAAGTCCCGATGATTCGAAACTAAAAATTAACGGCTTACCTGTAACAAGGCATTGTATATTTACACCTTATTCTATCTCATATACGCCATCTACGCCTATGCCTCCTCAAAAGTGTGAAGTAGAGCTAGAAGCATCAGATAAACAAGGCGAAATATTAAATAAAACCTGGCATTTTTATATAAAAACATCTAAAGAAACAGAAATGCCAATAAAAAGTATCTCTCACAATGGAATAAATCCATTGGAAGTAGGAGATACTCTTAAAGTAACAATGTATGCTGAAAGTGGTGGCAAAGCTACTTTTGATATAGTAAATTTTAAAACAAATATACCTATGGAAGAAATAGCAAGCGAGCCAGGTAAATATGAGGGAGAATACAAAATAACTCCTGCAACTCCTTCTATTTCTACATTTATACAAGTTAATCTACAGTGGCAGGGTAAAAGTTATACACAACAAGCTCCTTTACCAGTCAAAATAAAATCTACTGAGCTTTTCCCACCCCGTGTAATTAATATTCAAGATGGGAGTAAGGTAGAATTCCCTGTAGAAATTATAGGAATTGCACCTCC
>Ga0123519_10004905_pt1 | contig 21486 bp, 20 predicted proteins | sample YelNatPaOPRAMG02_FD_87396 | JGI IMG/M metagenome (GOLD analysis project Ga0123519, IMG submission 87396) | Hot spring microbial communities from Yellowstone National Park - Yellowstone National Park OP-RAMG-02 (version 2) | ecosystem: Environmental > Aquatic > Thermal springs > Hot (42-90C) ...
TACCTACTTACCCGTCAGCCCCAAAAAGGCAAAATCTACAACCTCCCCAATAATCCTGTTCGCATCCTTCTCGTCTATCAAACCATTCAACCACATATTCAGAAAAGAGAATCCCAGCCCAACAATAGACTTTGAGACAATCTCTGAATCACACCTTCTGGCGAACTGCTTCTCGATAGCATAATCGAGATAATATTTTGCCAGTTCGGCAAACCTCATCTGAATATTGAAAATCTTATTCTCGAGCTCCCTATCCACAGTAATAGCCTCTCGAACCAGAATGTATACCATCTCCCTGTTAGCCATTACTATCTCAACCATCTTGGTAATTGCCCTTATCGAGGCATCCCTGTACTCCTTCTCATCCTTTGGCATAGAATTACTCATATCAGAAAAGGGCTCGAGCAATCTGTTCATCAGCATATCCAGAAGATTTTCAAAGATATCCCGCTTGTCCACGAAATTCCGATAGAAGGTTCCCTGCCCAACCCCGGCCTCTTTGACGATGTCCGAAATAAGTGTGTTGTGATAACCCTTCTTGGCAAATAATTTTCTGGCAGCCTCGAGAAGCCTCTCCCGTGTTAGATTCTTCCGTTCGAGATTTTTTGCTCTTCGTAAATCTGATATTCCCATAATCAACTCCATCGAATATGAATATAAACGAAACGGACGGACTTGTCAATCTCATTTTTCACAAACCCCCAAAAAGTTAAAAGTGTCAGGCAGCTTTTCAAAAGTGTCAGGTAGATTTTTGCGGGTGTGTTGCCCCAAGTATTTTCTCTAACCCATTGAAACTATTGGTGTTTTTGCCCAAAAAAGCGATTTAGTGTCAGGTACAATTCTGCCCAATTCTGCCCCAATTCTGCCCAAGTGCGGTTGTGGTTTTACCTCTTTTTTAAGGTTCTAATAAATAGGGTATGGCTTCTTTATTGCTTTTTTATTGCCTGTAAAACATTGTTTATTTTGAGCAGGTCATCCGATGTATTCAAGAGAAATTTTATACCCATACCGGAGCTGATTATCGTATCATCTCGTGTATACACAACCTTTGCAGGAATGGCTACAGGTGTTCTCTTCTGTGGCAGGTTCAGGAAGACCATACCCGCGGTTCCCGGCGTATCGAGAAATGGGGAAACAATAAAACAACCTCCATTGCTGATGTTCCTGACAACAACATTCAGGCTCAGATTTGGGCTCTCATAATGAGCCTCGATATAGCAGTCTCTCCTCTCGCTGCTTCTCTTGTCGCTGGTTGTCATTTTGCCCTCCTTTGATTATTCTAACCTCTAATCCTCAACGCATAGAATAATTTTACAAGATTCTTCAATACATTCGGGACCCGTTTGAAGAGATTGATCGACGGTTTTCTCTTCTCCTTTACATCCAGAGGAATCTCCCTAATTCTGACATCATCTCTCTCCGCCCGGATCACGAATTCGCTCGCAAAGAGGTCTTTCGTCACAAGACATTTATTAACTATCGGTAGCAACCTCTCTCTCTTAAATGACTTGAGCCCGTGGGTATCGGAGCCCTTGAAACCAAGCAGTATGCGCAGTAAAAAATTGATTATAATCGTAGCAATGTGCCTCAAAAGTGGCCTCTCGTCTTTGGCGCCACTCAGGAGTTTAGAACCTATTACGAGTTCGGCATCGCCTTTCGTCAGTAGATCTATCGAACTCTTGTAGAAGTCGTAGATACACAGGTCTATCTCATCGCAGATTATGATATCACCTCTGGCGGCAAGTATTCCCTTTTTGAGTGCCGCCCCATAATCGGGTGTGTCGGATGTAAGATATTTTACATTATCGAACTTGGTAGCAAGCTCAGACAACAGCTCCTTTGTGCGGTCTGTCGAGCCATTTTCGGATATAATAATCTCGAAACTCCTTCCAAAACCCGATAACATCTTGTGAAGCTCTTCTAACGAATCGGAGATTATCTTCTCCTCATTATATACAGGAATTACTACAGATATGTCTATCTTTTCCTTATCCATAACTGCTGTGCCTCTTTGTAATAATATTTCAACGATAATGCAAGCATAAAATGATACTCAATCTCTTTATCTGGCCCTCTTTTTGTTGCCTCTCTTGTTCTTTACGATACAGGCAAAGGCGTTGTGATTATGTATCGACTCCATACTCTCTGCCCTTACCATAAACCAATAGATATTGCCTTCTTTGTTCAGTCTGTCAGCGATCTTCCTGACAACATCCTCAACGAACATCGGATTCTTGTAAGCCTTTTCTGTCACATACTTTTCATCCACCCTCTTCAACAGGCTATATATCTCGCAACTCCCCGCAGACTCTGCAATACTTATGATGTCCTCTATCCAGACAAATCTATTGTACCTGACACCGATGGAGACGAGAGTCCTCTGATTGTGTGCACCAAATCTGGAAATCTCCTTCGAACAGGGGCACAGGGTAGTCACCGGGACATCCACCTGAACTATTATGTCGTCTTTTCTCTTCCGTGAATAGAAGAGTTTACAGGTATACTCCATAAGCGATGGCACTCGTGAGACAGGGGCATACTTCTTCACAAAGAAGGGAAAACTCACAAAAATCCTTACACTCTTTGCATCGAATCGTCTTCTGATATTCTCTGCGAGTTTGCCTATGTTCTTAGTGGAGAGCCCCTCCTTGAAATTGTTGATCTCTTCTATAAAGCGACTCATATGAGTACCCTTGAGGTTGTGTTTCAGGTCTACAGTTATGTGAAACTCTCCTATTGTGTTTTGAGTACCCTTCTCTCTATCGAGTACGGATATCGGAAGTCTTATCCCCGTTATTCCTACCTGATCTATCGAGATCTTTCTACTATCCAAACTGTTCTGTACATCCGGAAGTGTTTCAAACATCTCTTCTGTTTCCTCATCATAAATCGTTGTTCCCTATATACTTGATTATACCCTCGTATATGCCCTCTGCAATGAGTCTCTTGTACTCCTTGTTCTTGAATCTCTTCTCTTCGACCGGATTGGATATGAAAGAGGTCTCAACCAAAATGCTCGGGATCTCAGTGCCAAATAGGACATAAAAAAGGGCGTATTTTACCCCTCTATCCTTTACATCCGGGTATTTCTGCTTCAGTTTCGAGACGATTCCACCCTGTACGAAATTAGCAAGTCTCATAGACTCATCTACATTTGCAGAGATTGCAAGGTCGAGAAGGGTCATCTTCAAATCGCTTATGCTCTTGTCAGAGTTGACATTCTCGAGCATTGCAACCTTCTGAGATGCCCTATCGTCGGTGTTGTTCAAATAGTAAACCTCTACCCCGGAGAACTTCTTGTTCTTGTTGGCGTTGGCGTGAATCGAAATAAACAGGTCCGCCTTCTTCTCCCGTGCCATAGCAGCCCTCTCCGACAATTTCAGTGTCGTATCCGAATCCCTTGTAAGTATTACCTCGATGTCGGTATTCTTCTTTATTATCCTGGCAAGTTCGAGGGCTATATCCAAAACAACATCCTTCTCCTTGAGTCCGCTCTTTCCGATGGCCCCCGTGTCGTCTCCTCCGTGTCCGGGGTCTATGACAATCCGTTTCACCTTCAAACCGAGCTGCTTCGAGAGTGGAATAGAATCAGTCTTCTTTTCGGAGATATTCTTCTTCAGATCGCTCTTCACGGACTCTACGATCTTCATATTTATTGCATCATCTTTGCCTTTTTCCACCTTTTCTACTTTCTGGGATTCGGGCAACTTCTCCTTATAACCCACATCCTCTTCTTTCATAACCCACCCGCCATCGGCTCCGGGCAAAATGGGTTTTACATTCTTTAAGTCTCCAAAGTGCATCACAATCCTGTAGGGTTCCTCTGCCGTATAAATCAGATATGTCTGAATACTCGCAAGGTCGAAGACAATTCTCACAGTGTTATCCGCAAACTGTCCAAGTCTTATCGCCTTCAAGAATCCATTCTCTATATTCTTTGTCTTTTCTATGTTCGCACCAAGCTTTGTATCTATCAGGTCTATATATATCCTCGGTGGCTTTGCGTTTTTCTGGTCTTCGGGCAGTTCCTTATACACATATCTCACATTTGAGGTAGTAAACAATTCACAGATAGCCCCACTCTCGCCTATCTGCAACTTCATCTCCTTCAATTCCGACAACACCTTTTGTGAGGTCTCCTGTGTAGTTTCCTCCCTCTCGACCTCTTCTGGCTTTACACTCTCCTCCTTCGTGGTCTTCTCCTCTTCCTTCTTTGTGGTCGTCGTCTCCTTCAAATCCGAATCCGGTACCGAGTTGAGTATTGTAATAGCCTTTTCGTAGCAATCCCCCTTCTTATATTCGTCCCTTATTCTCTTGAAGAACTTTATTGCAGTATCGGTATCGTTCTCTACCTCGAGGTAGAGTTTACCTGTGTAATACAGGGCGTCGTCTGCAAGGTTGGAATTCGGAAACTCCGTATAGACCTTGCGATAATATTCTATTGCGGAATCAAAGTCGTATGGAGAGAGTGTTATCTTTCTCAAATCCCTGTATACCTCACCGAGGGTAAAATATATCCTGACCTTGAGTTTTGGTTCGGCTGTCTCTGAAAGTTTGTTCAACTCCTTTGCAATATTCGACCAGTAGACGCGATACTGCCTCTTCTTCTTGTCTTGTTTCAATTCATTGTACCTGTTCCTGAGCTCGGAATATCTATCCTCCTCCTGTGTAGAGGCAGATAGCATAACGGAGGACATAAGTATCAGCAACAGTATGTTTATCACTATTCTCTTCATAGAAAAAATCCGTGCATATAATATATTATAAATCCGCGTTGTCAAAGAAAACATCCTAATCTTTAAGGATATGGTTGCCGAATATCTTAGTGTCGGGACTACCATAATTTTTATATTCAATTTTATTGCCATAAGTGAGACAATCAATTAGAATATGTCCTATGTTTGGTACATTCGTCATTTCTACGCTGACACTCCTCTCTTTTGCCCAGTCGGGTGTGTTTGAATTCTATGCGGAGAATAAACTGATTGGGAAGGAGGAGTACACCATTCAGGACCGGGTAATCGAATCCAATGTAGAGTTGAACAATGGATATGTTTTCAGACAGAAGACGCTCTTCGATGTAGACGGGGAACCCGATATATATGTCTGCGAAGGGATAATCAACAGGGAGAAGGTAAAACTCGATATCAAGAGGATGAATGCCAAGTTTGCATATACAGCAGAATCCGAGAAGAGGGGCACCGAATACTTTGCCGTCCTCACCCGCGCAGAAAAGCATATTATATTAGACAACTATGTAGCGTCTCACTTCCTATCACTCATTCCGCGACTCGATCCGTACAGCAAGAGCGAGCTCAAGGTCTTCATACCTCAGGACGGAAAGATAAAGGATGTGATAGTAGAACCCGCCAAAAGAGAGAAGATGGTTGTAAATGGTAAAAAGACAGAGGTGTTTCACTTTGTGTTCAAACTGAAGAAGTATCGAACGGTCGATTTGTGGGCGGATGTCTCCGACGGAAGATTCATCAAGGCTGAGATACGAGAGCTCAAACTGAGGATAATTAAGAAATAGCCTATTGACTTTTGATACAAATCCAATATTATTACCCTTTGTATAAGGAGGTCATTATGAGTTCTGAGAAGAAGTCAGGTGTCATCGAGGTATATAGCCCGATTACACAAAAGAAGATCGGCGAGGTAAAGTCTCATACGCTTGAAGAGGCAAAGGAGGCGATCAAGAGGGCGAAAGAGGCTCAGAAATACTGGAGTTCCCTATCGCTCACCGAGAGATGTGATAAGCTACTCGACTTTGCGGATGTGCTCTACAAGAGGGCAGAGGAGGTGGCACAACTCATATCCTCCGAAAACGGCAAGACAATATATGAAGCCTATATGTTCGAGATCATTCCGGTACTACACCTCACCTCATACTTTGCAAAGAATGCCGAGAGGATTCTTTCGCCCAAGAAGATTTCAATAGCGGTATTCAAGAATAAGGCGAGCTATGTTCACTACAAACCGCGAGGTACTATCCTTGTTATTTCTCCGTGGAACTTCCCACTCTCCATTCCAGCAGGAGAGGTAATTATGGGACTCATCGCGGGAAATGCGGTAATTCTGAAGCCTGCCTCTCTGACACCGCTGATCGCAGTAAAACTGCGAGAGCTCTTCGATGAGGCGGGATTGAATAAGGATATCTTTCAGGTAATTACCGGGCCCGGCGCCCTTGGCTCTCAGATGATAGAGAGTGGCGAAATCAATTATGTAAACTTTACCGGCTCCACAAGGGTTGGTAGAGAGGTAGCCTCTCTCTGCGGGAAGATGCTAATCCCCTGCTCTATGGAACTCGGCGGAAAGGACCCGGCGATTGTATGTAGAGATGCCGACCTCGATGCAGCAGCCCGTTCTGTAGTCTGGGGTGCTTTTGGAAACTCCGGGCAGGTATGCGCCTCTATCGAGAGGGCATATGTCCACGAGAGTATCTTCGACGATTTCGTTCAGAGGGTTGTGGAGATTACCAAGAGCCTCAGGCAGGAGAATCCACTCGAAAACCCGGATGCAGACATAGGCGCAATGACCGACAAGAATCAGATTAAGGTAGTGGAGAGACATGTAGAAGAGGCAAAGGCAAAGGGCGCTATAATCCTCACGGGCGGAAAGAGGAGCAAGGTTGGTGAGATGTTCTTCGAACCCACCGTGATGATAAATGTAGATGACTCTATGCCCGCAGTCTGCGAGGAGACATTTGGACCACTCCTCCCAATTATGAAATTCAAGACCGAAGACGAGGCGATAGAGAGGGCAAATAATTCCAAATATGGATTGACGGCCTGTGTATACACACGGGATCAGGAGAGAGGGAGAAAGATTGCCGAGAGGCTCGAGGCTGGAACGGTAATGATAAATGACACACTTATGACACACGCATACCCCGAGACCCCTTGGATGGGAGTAAAAGAGAGCGGTATAGGAAGGGTTCATTCGGACGACGGACTGAGAGACCTCTGTCAGGCATATCATATAAACTACGATGTGATTCCTATGAAGAATATGGTATGGTATCCTTATTCGCGAGAGAAACTGAATAGATTCTTTGCTATGATAGGGATCATAGACAAACGCTCTACTCTGACAGAGAAGATACAGTCGATAAAGAACCTCATCTCGGGCTCCAAGGAATAGAAGTATGTCCAAAACTCTTCCTGTTGGCCTTTCTATGGATATAGAGGAAGTGTCTCTACTGCTGACTGAGCGGGGATGGGCCGAGAAGAACGCCGGAAATCTCTCGATTGACATCACAGATGAGTTAAGAACGAGGTCGAGCGGTAAACACTTCATCTTGAATAAATCATACAGGGCTCTCGGGAACAGGTGCTTCCTTATTACCCCCTCTGGCAGCAGGTTCAGGGATATTGCAAGGGGGAGCAGGAAGATCCTTCTGGTCATTCGCATAGATAAGGACGGCACGGGTTACGAGATACTAAACTATAGAGCGGGTATAAGACCCACATCGGAGCTCGATACCCATCTCTCGATTCACAATCTCTTGAGAGAGAAGAATTCGGGATACAGGGTGGTATTACACACGCACCCAACCGAACTCATTACCCTCTCACACATAAAGGACTATCACACAGATGAGAAATTGTCCCGATTACTCTACAGTGCACATCCAGAGGTCTATATAAACCTCGCTGACAAGATTGGATTTGCGAAGTACTCGACCACCGGCACGATAGACCTTGCAGAGGCGACGATAAGATGTATAGAGCGTGGTAAATCCCTTGTGTTATGGGAGAGACACGGGGTGTTGTCTATCGAAAAGGATGTTATCTCTGCCTTCGACCATATAGACATAGCAAACAAGGCAGCAGAGATATCCCTAAGACTATTTATGATGGGCAAGAAGCCAATCCCACTGAACAAGTCTCAGATACAGGAGCTCAGAAGGATTATAGAGGCGTAAAGGGGATTGTTGTATTTTTTACAAATAGACATTCGAAAGAAAGCCCTACTTCGTGAATTGTGAAGAATAAATTATCCGGTACAGATTTGGGCTATGATATTTTTTGGATGTTTATCCTCGAGAAATCTATCGGACGACTTGAGGGGGTTTCTCCAGAGGAGTCGAAGAGTATTACATCATTCGGAGAGAGTTGATTTATCGTGCGTTTCTCGAGACTATTCGATGTCTTTATCTTCAGGTCGGTAATCGCCTTCTGGTTGCAGACCCTTATATCGAATCCGTAGGGCCTCTTTACAGGGTATTCGAGTATGCGGTAGAGATTATCCTGACTTTCAACGAGGTCATTGGACAATACAAGGTAGTAGAACTTTGCCATTCGGTGAGTAGAGGAGACTACCACCTCCAGACTCCTCGATATCTCCTGTCTGATATTGTAATGGCAGACCCGATTATCAGACCTCATCAATGCACAATCTCCAGCGGAGATGCAGGGCATAAGTATGTTCTTTGCAAATCTATTTCTCAATCTAAGCACTGCCTCTCCCCCATTCTTATTGAGTGGTTCGATGATTACCACCAGATTATTCTGCCTTTTCAGAATGCTCTCTATGATTGAGGATATTCGGTCCAGTCTATCTATATTCTCTGACAGCGTATTCGCAAAGAAATAGAGCGAAGGCCTCTCTGACACTATGTCTGCATTTATATAATCACACCGAGATATTCTTACACCATCTATCCCAAACCTCCGGAATATATCCTTTGCAAGGTTCAAGAATCCAGCATCCCTGTCTATCAGACAGATTGCCTTGTGATCTGCGAACATCATCTTGTATGCAATACCCGAGGTCCCGACACCGCAACCCACATCGACTATCTCCACGACTCTTAAGAGCCTTTCATTAAATCTGCTCCTCAGTTCGTTTAGTATGATCAAAACCTTTGGTATGTGCTCTGGCAGAAAATATAACGCATAGGACATCTCAAAACCATCTCTGTTGTACGGAGTCGAGAGCCGGTTGTAGCCATCGCTTCCGTACTCCACCATCTTCATTATCTCTCTGGGCTGTACCCCACTCTCTCTGAATATCTCGTCCAAGACCTCTCTGAGTTTTATGACTTTATTTGAATCTATTATAGACATCGGGGTATTTCTTTACGAGCTTTCGCAGATTGCTCCTGTCCATCTTTGCAATCTCTGCAGCCTTGGAATAATTTCCATTGCACCTTTCGAGGAGCCTCAAGAAGTAGTTTCTCTCGAAACTCTCGATTACCTTCTTCTTGGCAGCCAGAAAACTATCCCCTTCATCGAATAGCGGACCCTCCTCTGCGACTATCCCTTCCGTAATATTCTGTGGTAGGTCCGAAACCTGAATCTCCTCCGAACGGCACATCACGACCGCCCTCTCGACCGCGTTCTCCAACTCCCTGATATTTCCGGGCCAGCGGTAATTTTCGAGTGCGACTATTGCATCGGGAGAGAAACCCTTTATCTCTCTATTCATAACCCTCGAATACTTGCTCAAAAAATAATGGGCGAGAATCAGTATATCCCCGTCCCTCTCCCTCAGCGGGGGCATATCTATCTCTATTACATTCAACCTATAGAAGAGATCCTCCCTGAATCTTCCCTCTGATATAAGAGCCTTCAAGTCCCTGTTGGTGGCAGATACAAATCTTACATCGATCTTGATATTCTCGGTCGAGCCTATCCTCCGTATCTCCTTCTCCTGAATGGCGCGCAACAACTTAACCTGAATAGAAAGAGGTATATCTCCAACCTCGTCCAAGAAGACAGTCCCTCCGTCTGCATATTCCAAGAGCCCCTCCTTGTTGTCGAAGGCATTTGTAAAGGAACCCCTGATATGTCCGAAGAGCTCGCTCTCGAAGAGAGTCTCTGTAATGGCTGAACAATTGATGGCAACGAAAGGCTTCTCCCTCCGATTACCGCGCTGGTGAATCGCCCTCGCAACCATCTCCTTGCCTGTCCCGCTCTCACCTGCGATCAAGACACTCGAACCCGATGAGGCAACCGTCTCTATTATGTCGAAGATCCTTGTTATCCTGGGCGATCTCCCGATTATTCCACAGAAACCACTCTCCTGTGAGACCTGAGAACGCAGGACACTTATCTCCCTGATGAGTCGCCTCTTTTCGAGTGCCCTATCCATTACGGAGATAACGAATTCCAGACTCGCAAATGGCTTCTGTATCAAATCATAGGCGCCTTCCTTTATTGCAGAGACGGCGTTTTCTACGGTGGCGACCCCGGACATAATGAGAAACTCAGTATCCCCCTTTATGGCCTTCGACTTCTTCAGCAGTTCTATCCCATTCATCTCTGGCATATTTATATCGAAGATGCAGAGATCGACCTCATTCGATTTCAGATATTCATACGCATCGATTGGGCTGGTAAAGTCTGCTATTTCCAACCCTTTTCTCTTGCAGATTCCCCTGAATACGAGAAGTATATTTTCATCGTCATCTACGACCAATACTCTCATTCTATCCGACATATCTCACTCCGCCACATCGCCGCCAAATATTCTTCTATACTCCTCGGTCGGTCTGCCATTGCCATCGAACATTATGAGTGGTGGCAAGATCTCGAGGGAGGACTTTCCAAACTTTATCCCCTCTATCAATGCAATATTCGATTGGCTATCGGGTTTGTGATAGACGAGTCTTATTCGCTTTGGCTCTATCTTCCTCATACGCATAAGCACAAAGAGGTCGACGAGTCTCATAGTAGGATATACGAGTTTCAATATCCCTCTCGACTTCAAGAGGTATCTGGATATGTTGAGAATATCCTGTATTCGCAGGAGTATCTCGTGCTTGGCGAGCGCCTTTTCGGAGGCCGAACTTATGATCCCACGCTCAACCTGCATATATGGTGGGTTGGAAATCACTACATCAAACATCTGCGGGGCAAAGTTCTCCTTGAGGTTTCTTATATCCTGACCGATTATACTTATCCTGTCTTCGAATCCGTTCAATTTTACATTCTCGGCTGCAATCTCTATTAGCCTCTTCTGAATCTCGACTCCATACACCTTATCGAGAGAGCGAGACTTGAACGCCATTACTATAGGGATAATCCCACAGCCCGTCCCGAGGTCGATAGCCGTACCCTTCACATTACAACTGAAATCCGCGAGCAGTATCGAATCCTCATTGAAGCGATATCCATCCTTTGGCTGATAGATCCTGAGCCTTCCGCCAAAGATACTGTCGAGACTCCTGTCTACATAATTCATAAAAAAACCTAAAACTCAAGCAGTTCGATTTTTACTACCGGTGTCCGGTTTATAACGAGCCTCTCCGCCTTTCTCTCGGCATCGAAGAGATCGAGCTCCCTCAAGAGCGGGTTCCTGTTATAATAGTGAACAGACTCCGCCGCACCCACAGCCTGATAGATCCTGTTGACAACCCCTACACCAATTGCAAAGATTATAGATCTGTCCGAAAAGTCATCGAGATAGAGAGAAAGGAATCCAAGACCGAGACTCGCAATGTCGTAGGCGATATACCTGATACCACCCCATGTATCCTTTGCATAGAAGTGCCCCGAACCAAATCCCACAAAGAAAGCCAGAGGGATTGCTACAAAATAACTCTTTGGCTCATAGGTCGGTGTGCCGTTGCCCTTGGGCAACTGTGAGTTGTCCGGAGTATCTGCAAAGACCGAAAATCCAACAAGTAAAATGACCAGGATTACTACAATCTTCATAAACCAAAATCCTTTCTGTATCTTTTATATAAGTCCCTCTCTCTTCTTCTCATCTCTCTTCGCTCCACAGGTGCCATATGGTCGTATCCTATCAAGTGCAAAATGGCGTGTATCACGACCTGAAGGAGGTATCTGGCAAAATCCCTCTCTCTTGCCCCCGTACGCCGTTTCAATGTCTCTATCGAAATGACGACATCCCCGAGAGATATCTTCTCATCCTGAACGAGCACCGGCTCCATAAGCTCCCCTCTATAAAAATGGTATAGAGGGAAAGAGAGCACATCTGTGGCCCTGTCAATCTTGCGATACTTGAGATTGAGCTCTCTTATGTACTCATCATCCGAGAGGAGATAGGATACCGAACAAGACTCAAAGCCCAAGTCTCTTAAGATCGCTGTCGTTATCCTCTGAATCCTCTTCTCTGTCTGTCTCGTTGTTTTGAGACTTCTCATCTTGCTGTCTCTTCTGTGAATCGGCCTGCTTTACAGCGGGCTCGAAATATTCCGGCCTCTGATGATATATGCCATCCAGAACCCTTATAAAGGCTCTGGCAATCTTGTCGAGGTCCTTGAGTGTCAGGTCGCATTCGGAGAGCTGTCCATCCTTGAAGATCGAATTTATGATCTTCTGAACGAGCCCTCGCAACCTAACTGCATCGAGGTCGGGGACCGATTTGGCAGCCGCCTCTACTGCATCTGCAAGCATAACGAGGGCAGATTCCCGCGTCTGTGGTTTTGGGCCCGAATATCTGAAATCCTCTTCGTTTACGCTCTCCTGAAGATTCTTCGCCTTCTGATAGAAATACTTTATCAACGAAGTACCGTGGTGTTGTTGAATCACATCTACTATGGGCTGGCCGAGCCTATAAGACCTTGCCATATCCACACCATCTTTGACATGCGATTTCAATATCAGGGCACTCATTGTAGGCTTTATGGAATCGTGCTTATTTACTCCATCCTTCTGGTTCTCTCCAAAGTACTCTGGCTTGTTTATCTTTCCTATGTCGTGATAGTAGGCGCATACCCTCGACAAGAGCGGATTTGCCCCGATATCCTCTGCGGCAGTCTCCACGAGTGATGCAACGACAATAGAATGATGATATGTCCCGGGTGCCTTCACTATGAGTTCCTTCAAGAGTGGGTGGTTCAGGTTGGCGAGCTCCAGCAATTTGATGTCTGTAAGGTAATCCATAGCCACCTCCAATACCGGGGCAGTGGAGGTAACTACCATAGAGACCATAATTCCATTCACGAGACCAAGTGCACATCCAAGCAGGACAATCATACTTACCTGTTCACCGCGCATAAGCGTAAACACGATCACCATAATGGCATTCATCACACCAGTCATCAATCCACCCTTCAATATAACAGCCCGGGTAGTGGCGTGTGCAACGCTGTATGCCGCTATCAGGGAACCTATCAGGGTATAGAACCCGTAGAACATATCATTCCCGGTCAGAAGATAGGCATATCCAGAAATAACTATGGTATAAATAAATGAGGTCTCGCTGTTCAGGATAAACCTTACAAGCATAGCCCCTGCTGCAAACGGAATCATATACTCCCAGATAAACTGAGGAATCTGCGGAAAATAATCACTCAGTGCCACGCATACAGTGAGCAGTAATCTCCCGAATATTACCGAGAATGTGAGGAGGATTCCCATAAGCAGAATATCCTTGGTCTTTGGTGCGAACTTCCTCACATATGCCCGTGCAAAGATATACGGGACGAGGATTATCAGCATAACAAACAACAGGATCCCTACGGTTATTATGATGTCTCTCTCTCTGGTGGACTGTTGCTTTATACCCTTGAAGAGTTTCAGGTGCTCCTGCGTTATCTTCTCACCGTCCCTGATGAGAATATCACCCTTCTTGATACTTATGGTCACCGGAGTTACAGAGGAGAGAGCCTCGGTTCTCCTCCGCTCCGTCTCCTGTGCATTATAGAAGAGATTGGGTTTTATCAGCTTCGAGGCAAGGGATATTATCAGCCGCCTCTCATCCTTGTTGTAGTCGGCGAGCAGGAATATTATCTTCTTCTCAAGAAGTTTCTTTACTTCGTTAATGTCCTTTATCGAGGTCAGGGAGGAGATGATTCCCTCTGCCCGTTGTTCCTTGGCATAGATCCTCTGTATGAGTATTCCAGACCCCTTCTCCTGAATGAGTCTGTTCTTGTCCTCTACTATGACCTCCTGCATAATGGGTTGAATAATGGATATGATGCCATCCTCTATATCCCTGGAGAAGTTCAGGTTTATAAGTTTATTCAGCTCCTCTTCGTTGAGTTTTATCCCCAGCACCCTCTCGAACTCCTCCCTGCTCGAAAGGGCAACCTCCTTTATCATCTCGAGTTCCTTCTTCTTGATGCTCTCCGGGAGCTTCTTTACGCCGACCTCCCTTGGATTACCATCCTCGTCCTGATAGAGAGCGACCTGTATGTTGTTCCTCATAAAACCAAAAGCCTCTTTTATCGAATCGGTGATACTATCCGATAGAGAGACATCGAAGAAGAATACCGGCTTCACACCCTTCAGGGCATTCTCCCTTGCCTGTTTTGTGGCATCCTCGTCTACAAGTATATAGTCGCGGTCAGCCCTTATCGTGGAGGTAGATACTTTGCCTATGCTCTGTTCATCCGAGGGGAGCTCCATCTGCTTTATGAGAGGGGAAGTGGCTATTACAATCGACAGAATAGATATGAAGAAGGACAGGAACTCGATTAGCGAGGAGTGCCTTTCCATAAACTCTGCCGTGCGTCTCGACGGGGTCTTTTCTTTGGTTACCTCGGAAGCCATCATCATCTCTTTCTGTCAAAAGCCCTTATTATCTCCTGTACAAGATGGTGTCTTACCACATCCTGTTCGGACATAAAACAAAATTCGATACCTTCCACCCCCTTCAATATATCAATACACTCGACAAGTCCAGATTTTATATTGGTTGGGAGGTCTATCTGGGTTATATCCCCCGTAACTACGATTCGCGAGGAGAAACCCATTCTCGTCAGAAACATCTTTATCTGGTCTATAGTAGTATTCTGCGCCTCGTCGAGGATTACAAAGGAGTCATTCAGTGTCCGTCCGCGCATAAAGGCAAGCGGTGCCACCTCGATTATTCCTCTCGATATGAGTGATTGAGTCCTCTCGAAATCCATCATATCATTCAAGGCATCATATAGCGGCCTGAGGTAAGGATTGACCTTTTCCACAAGGTCGCCGGGCAGAAAACCCAACCTCTCTCCGGCCTCTACAGCCGGTCGGGTGAGTATTATCCGCCTGACTGACTTATTCATAAGCGCCCCAACTGCCATAGCCATTGCGAGATATGTCTTCCCCGTACCTGCGGGACCTATCCCAAACACAATGTCGTTTCTCCTTATGGCATCCACATATCGTTTCTGTCCTACGGTCTTAGGTGTTATAGCCTTGTTCCTCGAGGCAACGAGGACCGTATCCATATAGATATCCGCCAGCGACATCTTGGGATTGTTCTTGAGAGTCCTTATGCCGTATTCGATGTCCTGTGGACCAATCGAGAGACCCGAGTTCATTATCTCTGAGAATTCCCTCAGGAGTCTTTCGACGAACTCTGTATCCCTTATATCTCCCTTCAGGACAATCTGATTCCCTCTCGTGTCCATCTGGACATTTAGCCTCTTTTTCACTATATTTGCTATCTCGTTTTGATTGATGAAGAGCTGCCTTGCAGATTCGACATTCGAAATTTCTATCTTCCTCGTCTCAGCCATACCCTTTCCCTCAATAGAGCGGACTCTCTATTGTATAAGAATCTTTTACCTTTGTATATTTATATTGCATCTTGAACGGATAGGAGAGGTCCCTCTCCTGAAGGAGTCCACTTCTTACCAGAACCTCCAGATTGTCGGGTACATCTCCCTGCATCGCCCTGTAAACATCTATAGAATTCCTTATTCTCTCCTTGGTAATATCCGATATGAGCCTCTTGTAAATAGATGTCTTTATCACCGCATTCGGGCTCTCCTGCTTTATCGTCCTTACTCTCAGGAAAACCCCAGCCATAAGGAGAATTACCAACAAGACTGCCATTATCCCTATAACCACATTCAGGATAAGAACGGAGGGTATCACCACACGCTTTGTGTTGAGTGGACCACCCTTGAGGGCATTGAATGGAATGGGGTTCCTGGGTTTCTTTGCAATTAGTATCCCTGTCCTTACGAGGTTGTACAGGGCCTTACAGGTCTCGAACTCTCCGAGTCTCGATATGTCGATAAGTCTCTGGACATCGTAATCGTTGTTCTCAATAATAAGAGAGTATATACGCCTCTCGGATTCACCAAACTCGTTCTGATGAGCCACCTTCTCGAAGTCCTCCGACTCCCTATTGAGTTCAAACTTCATATTCACAGAAGTAATAATATTGTTTATTGATGGCCACTCATCTACTACCCTGAATGTATCCATCAACACACTATCTGTCGGTTGTGGCGAGTCATAAGCAGAGTTGATAGATATCTCTGCGGGTTCGAACTCGAACTCCCCCTCCTTCCAGCCCATAAGTTTATAGAGCAACTCGTTATTCTTGAGTCTAATGAACAGTACGAGGTCCTCTCTGCTCACGAAATTCTCGTCCAGCAGTATATCCTCTGTCCGCCTGAGCGATTTGCCTCTCTTGTCTATGATATACTGAAAACCCTTGTTCGTAATGACATTGGCTCTCAGGAGCATATTCAGAAGGATATCTACAGGCTTTCCACCCTCGAATACCTCCGACCGTACGATCGAGCCGTTGAAGAAGTAGACCCTCATTATAAATCTTCCGGACTTTATGTGCAGAATACCCGACTTGCCCTGTTGGGCTATGAGTTGAAAGATGTCAGCGAGATTGAAATCCTTGAGCGAACCAGCGAGTGCCATACTCTAACCCTTCCTGAAATTGCTCTTAATATTAATGATATAGGCAATAGCCCCGGCTATTACAAAGGGACTCTTGAAAAATGTCTCGAATGCGGTTGTCGAGAAGTAAGGAAGCGGATTTGGACGATTGAAGAAGAATAGAGCGATAAAGCCGGTTATCGAGAGAAGCAGTAATATAGCACCCTTTATAGGCTTGCCCGACCATATATGAAAAGAGCCCGGTATCACCATCGAGAGCAGTCTTGTAGTAAGACTGTGAAAGAACTGGAAATTGGAAATCTCTCTGTCCTTTGCTATCCTGTTCTTCGGATCGGAGACATCCCTCTTCGTAAATATGTGGTAGCACTGAGAACACTCATCATCACTCGTAATCTCCGGGCTGCAATACTTACACACGGGTCGCCCACACCTGTTACAGGTACGAGATATCGTTATGAATCTCGCGAGAAGATTTACCAAGAAGACTGCGACAGCCACAACAATCAACCAGAACGGAACATCCGAAATCAACAATCCACCGGTAATATAGTGCTCGAATGGCAGGTACGGGCCCGATTCACCCTTACCTCCCTCCTTCAGGATACCCAAAAAGTCAATTTCGAACCTCGGTTCGATATCCGAGACGAATCTGTTTATGCTCGGAGAAGAGCCCTTCAAGAGTTCAGAGACAACCTCTTCGTTGAATCTCTTTGCCTCTGCAAGCTCGGAATTGCTCTTGTCCAGCTCCTTCTTTCTCAAGAAAAGCCTCGATATGTTGTATCTCACGATCTCAGAGCGTGGTTCTATGTTCAACGCACTATTATATTGAGCAATAGCCTCATCGTATCGTTCCAGAATCAGGTAGAGATTGCCGAGATTATTATATGTAGCCACATTAGAGGCATTGAGTTCGATAGCCTTCTTGTACATCTTCTCTGCAACCTCGAAATCACCCCGCCTCTTCACAATCAGGCCAAGTGCGAGGTACTCCTTGTCGCCTGCCTTCCCCGAGTCGATCTGTGATTGTAACCTCTTGATCAATTCTCTATCCTCGAACTTCAACGCCCTGTACACATAGAGAGAATCACTCCTGTATGTATCGAGGAATCTATTATATAGACCAAAGTTATATGGCAGCACAGAAATGAAGACGATTACGATTATGAGGATTACCCGTTCTCCTCTCTTCAGATATAACCACATCAGGATAGAGCTTATGAAAATAAAATGAAAGACAGATAGATATTTCAATATCAACAGGAAAAAGATCGAGAGCCAGATTATATCAGAGATGAACTGCGACCTGCCAGAGGGGAAGAGATGCGAGAGGTCGTGCAGAATATTGTTTGCGTTCTTCAACAATAGAGACACGATATACAATAACCCCGAAACAGCGATTATGAGCGATATAAGGGTAATAATATTTCCCCACACAAGGGGCGCGGTGTCAATAGACAAAAATGCCCTCTTTAGCCCTCCAGCAATGTATTGAAGCGGTTTGAAGAGATCAGTCTTGTTGGTAGTCCAGTAGATATATGCATTATAAAACCAGACCTCATATATGTCGGGGGATAGCACAAAGGCTGCATCCGACAATTTCAGTGCCGACACATAATCATTTGCCCTCAGGGCATTTCTGGACTCCAATATCAACGAGAGCGATAGAGGTGGTATATCCGGTATCCCGCTATCGAGCTTTATTTCGATTATCTGCTTTAGTTTTTCCTCTGCCAGTGAGAACTCCCTCTTCTTGATATTCTCGAGCCTCTCACCCCACAATCTCTGAATCTCCTCACTCCTCTTCTGTGGGACCACGAGTCGGGTCATCTCGAGAGCCTTGGTCTCCTCCCTGGTGGCACTCTCCTTTTCCTTTTCACTCCCCGCGGTTCGAGCATCCACAACTCCTGCATCGGGTTGAACAAGCCCCTCTACCTTTTCGCCGGTTTTCCTTTCCTCTTCTCTCTTCTCGTGTACCTTCTTCTCCTCTTTCTCCTCCCTCTTTCCCTTCTTATCCTTTTCGTCTGCATATTCAAAGGCACCAGATGGGCTCTCCTCCTCCTCTTCCTTCCCCACCGCCTCCTTGACGACCTTCTTCCCCTTTTTTGGGGTACCCCATATCTCTTCTTCGCTCTGAGGTGTCTCCTCTTCCTCCTCCTGCGCAAAGGCTACAGAAGTTATCAAGATAAGCATTAAAAAGAAGAATATATTAAAACGCATAACTTCACACCTAATAACACAACTATTTATCTTTGTATAGTATGTTGAGCACCGCTTATGGAATATCTTTCTGCAGCCTTCACCTGACTTCTCTTCGATAAATCATCAACTCGTATTTATGCTCTATATCTCGACTGTTTTTATCTTCAAATCCCTTGTAATGAGTGTGATGCTCCTGTCCGGCAACGGCTTTTCATTGTCCATTAAACCCTCTACAGTACCTCCAACAAGGGATACAGCCCTAAAGTTCTTGTGCTGCTCGGCGATTATATCCGTATCGGTCCCCTTTGTCTTCTTTGCACACAATGCACAATCCTGTATCGAAGTAAATGACCCAAGGTACAATGGCTCCTTATACGCTACACCTATCATATACTCCCCGTTGCTCAGAATAGAGGTAAAACTGCTCCTCTTGCTATCCTGATTGCCGGAGATATCCTCTACGATCTTGATCGCACGGATTACAGAGTTTACAAGTGCATCGCCCTTGATCTCCAGATTGTCGAGTTCACCCGAGCGATATAGCTCCGATAATATCAAATGGAAGAATAGTTCGCTGTCGGTCTCCCCCTGAATATTTCGCATCAGGAAATCGGGAAGTTTGAAGTATAGTTTCGTGTCGATATTGAAAAAGTTATATATCGAGCCGATGTGCGCAAAGATGAAATTCCTGAATCTAAAAGGATGCGTATTCTCTATCTTGAAATGCCCCGTCTCTGCAATCCTGATATGGACTATAAGAGTCTCCGATTTTACATCCCTTGCTATATCGAAACAACTCCTGTCGAGCCTGATCTTGTTGAGTGGCTTTTTGAATATAAGGGCACGGAAATCGTTGTAATACCCCATACCATAACCATCGAAGAGTGATTCCGTATCCGGCCTATAGACATCTCTCTTGCTGTACAAGAAACATCCGAGCCTATCCGGATTATTACACATCACTCCAAGAAGCCTGCACATAGACACTCCTGATATAATATACAAACCAAGTAAGCGTTCTCAATAATAGATTAAAACTCCCTCCCTTTCAAGAAAATAAAGAGCAAAGCTGTAAACATTCGATTGCAGGTATCAAATATTCGGCATTTTGAGTTAATATACGAATGTCTCTCGAGTTTTGTGCACTGTTACTGATTTACTATGAAAAAAAACTCTGGGGCTTGTAGATTTTGATACCCAAAATATCTTCTAATGTCTTTCCTATACCCGTATTCCCCTCTCTGTGAGTCTTTATCCATCCTCTTTCCTTGATTTTCTTTAGTTTTTCTACCAGTTCTTTGTAACTCTTCATAATGGTTTTCTCCAGAAATCGATTATGTACTCGAAAGTTGTGCTAAGAGTTATATAGTTATTTGGCCAGCCAAAGATACCAACTTTATTCACTAAATTTCTCTTGTCCCAAATTATGATATTCCTAAGTTCATATCCGACTTTTTCCATCGCATCTATAATATAGCTATGAAGAGGATACCTATGATTATTTTCCCATAAATCATTTACATTAATAACGCAATGTGCCTTTGGCTTTAGGATCGGCAATATTCCTTTATATATTTCGGCAAGTGCGTTTACATATTCCTTAACCGCCATTGTACCAAGGTCTCTCGGATTATCCGAATACTGTTGAACCTTTTTATAGTGTTTATTCCCTCTAAGGTCGCTTCTTAGACTCTTGTTAAGTCTCTCGTGATTTAACATATTTGCATAAGGAGGCGAAGTAATGCACAATGAAACGGTTTCCTTGTGTAGATATTTGTGAATATTTACTGCATCATCACAAATCGAGATTTGCTTAGTGCTATTTGAAAAGAGCGACATATTTGATTGCGACAACCTCTTATCTATAAAGTTTATATATTTTTGATTCAGATCAAATCCTACAGCGTTCCTTCCCAGATCACGCGCCGCAACAAGAGTGGTTCCAATACCTACAAAAGGATCTAATACTAACTCACCTTCGTGAGTAAAGAGTTCTATGCACTTTTTGGGTAATGCTATTGGAAACACAGCTGGATGTATATCCTTATCCCTTATGTCTCTCCGTTCATAATATAGCTCCCATATAGCCACCTGTCCTTTTATCCATTCTTTTGCAGAAAGACAGTTTATATGGCTCTCGGGACAAGAACAGGTCTTCTTGTACCCTATTTCCAATTTTATACTTATATTCTCACTTGTAGTTCTATGATTCATAATCTAATCTCCGATTCACATTCGAGAGAATTTTTTCTCTACAGTATCAATTTTTACATCCTCGCATTGGTTCAAAATCGTTACTAAGTTTTCATTATTTTCAGGATAAATCAAGTATTTTTATTTTTCCTTGTATCCTCGTCGTAAAGATTTAGTTATCAGTGGTATTTTCGCCAGGTGCAACGGATATGTGATTAAGTGAAAAGTTGGTAAGTGAAAATTCCCCTCCGATAAAGAATTGATCCAAAGACCGACACCGTCCACCGACACCATTTTTCGAATAAAAATGGATAAGTAAGAAGTGGGAAATGAGTAAGTGAGAAATTCCCTTCTAATAGAGGGGTGCTCTGAAGGAGTGGGATGTGTTAATTCCATTCTAATAGAGGGCTGGCAATTAAAATAAATCAATGTGTGGGTAATTGTTGGAAATCATCCATATAGACAAACCTTACATCTTAACTCTATAAACTTTCAAAATCTATAAACTTTATGAACAGCAATGATCGCCCTATGTAACTGAATA
>Ga0123519_10004914_pt1 | contig 21470 bp, 19 predicted proteins | sample YelNatPaOPRAMG02_FD_87396 | JGI IMG/M metagenome (GOLD analysis project Ga0123519, IMG submission 87396) | Hot spring microbial communities from Yellowstone National Park - Yellowstone National Park OP-RAMG-02 (version 2) | ecosystem: Environmental > Aquatic > Thermal springs > Hot (42-90C) ...
CTTCTTTTTGAAGTATTATTATACAAGTATGTATGTTTGCATCGGAAAAAACATAGTAATCCCTAAAATCAATAATTTTTATTATTTTCGCATTTTCTAAAATAAATTCTCTTAATTTATCCGCCCATTTGTTTTCTAACCAGTATCTTGAAGTTATGAATCCTAAAAAGCCATTTTCTTTTAGAAGTTTTAACCCTTGGAGAATGAAATAGTATAATATGTCTGACTGACCTCTATACACATCTTTCCATCTTTCAGAAGAAGCAAAATATTTTTGAATTTTTTCTCCGGTAGACTGCATAGTAAAATACGGCGGGTTCCCAATCACAACATCAAACCCACCTTCTTTCATTATTTCTTTAAATTCTTCCTCCCATTTGAAAGCTTTGTCTCCTGCGATTGCTGGGTCGTCAATTAAAGAGTTTCCACATTTTATGTTTTCCTGTAACAATGGAAGCCTATGTCCTTTTTCAGCAATTTTCAGTAAAAGATTAAGCTGTGCTATCTCAACAGCTTGCTTGTCCAAATCTACGCCGAAAATATTATTTTTGAGGGTTTTTACCTTTGTTGTAAACGGCAGACCTGTTTTAAAATCAATCTGCGTTTGTGAATAATTTTTGTCATGCTTCAAATAATATTCATTCAACACATCAAAAGCTTTTATTAAAAACGAACCAGAACCGCAGGCGGGGTCAAGAATACGGATTTTTTCAACATCTACCTTTTTATCTTTAAGCATTTCACCCAAAGTGTTTCTAACAATATAATCAACAATATAAGTTGGCGTATAATATATACCCTGCTCTTTTCTGTGTGCATGATTTTCTGTAAGCTTTGCCATTTTCTCGCTTTTCTTCAGAATATGCCCCAAATACTGCTCGTAAATATTGCCTAGAACATCTGCTTCAATAGCTGAAAAGTCATAAGAAACAGATTTGTCTTTTGTAAAATAAAGCCCTTCGATAATTTCATGCAAAACTTCATTATCAATATCCAAATCATCGCATAAATGTTTGGTAAATATCTTGCTGTTATATTGACTATCAAAATAAGAAAAAACTTCCCTCAAACTTTTAATCAATTGTCCTTTGCCTTTGCTTTCCCATTCCCTCAAGCTGGAGATTAATGTTTTTGCTTCAAGTTCTCTATCTTCACAGTTTCTAATAAATATCAATCTGTCCAAAATTCTTTGAACAGCTTCATCCAATTCTTCTTCTGTTATGTTTTTATTTTGGTTTAATTTTGTTATGTTTTTCGATAGCAATTCCCTAAATCTCGTAAAGTCATTTAACAATTGCTTATCCACAGTCGTTTTCTTTGTCCTTTTTCCATATTTTTCTGCCTGTTTGTCCAACAATCCTTGCTCAAAACTTTCTTTAGACAAAAGCCACAAATCATCGAATCTCTCTAAGAACGATTCACATGGTATTGTCATAAAATGCGACTGCCATGTGCCAGTTTTCCATTCTGCATTGTATACTTTGATGCTTTCAAAATTAGTCAATACAGCCCATGTACATCCTTTGTGCCAAGCATAATTAATAGCTTGCTCGACAAACCTTATATTGTCCAAATCTTCTTTTAATGCTTTCGCCTCCAAGAAAAATTTAGGGATGCCATTAATTCTAAAACCATAGTCAACTCTTTTCTTGGATATTTTCTCTTCTGCTGTTACTTCATTAGAATTTTCAACATCCCAGCCTAAAGCACGAAATAAAGGTAAAATAAAATCTTTTTTAGTCATCTCCTCGTTATATTTGGCTGTCTTACCCTCGTTTTTTACTTTTTCATATTTTCGGACAAGCTCCTGAATAATCAGTCTTGCTCCCTGTTGAGAAACCATATTTATAATTTGTTGTTTAATTTTTTAATCATTTCAACTTAGACCTCCTAGGCAAATTCCATACAATTATATTTCTATTTAATTCATGATAAAAATTACAATATAGTTGACAAAACTATTTACGTTTTCAGGGTTATTTCTAATTATGCAAGATGTTAAAAAACCCGTAATAGATGCAATTCGTGAACTTTTTATTATTAGAGATGACTGTTATGCTCAGCAATTAGAAGGATTGAACGAATACAAGGTTATTAATCAAACTTTTTCTGATGATATTATAAAAAAGCATCTAAAAGGACTTATTACGGTAGGAAGTTTTCAAGTTGAACCTAAATCAAACAAAGTAAAATGGATATGCTTTGATTTTGATGGTATTATTGAAGAGGAGTTTGAAAAGGCTAAGAGATTGTTTGAAAAAATACTTAGCAAAGGAATGAATCCTATTTTAGAATTTAGTGGCCGTAGAGGTTTTCATATCTGGTTATTTATTGAACCTGTTGATTTAAGTGTAGCGAGGCAATTTGCATTAGAAATATCTAAAAATGAAATAATAAGTGATATTTATCCAAAAAATAGCAAAATTGAAAAAAATGGATATGGAACTCAAGTTAAGTTACCATTAGGTGTGCATAGAGCATCTAATAAAAGAAGCTATTTTTTTAATAGTAATTTCAAACCAATGAATTATATTGAAAGTATGGACTTTTTAATAAATCTTTCAAAAAAAGAAAGAGATAAAATAAAAATTACAAACATTAAATCATTTTTAGGTGAGTGATATTCCAAAATCTAATGAAACATTTATTCAGAGACAGTTGAAGAAAATTATTATTAATAAAAATGATCTACAAAAACTCATTGATACAAAAAAAGGAATATACAATTCAGTTAAATCATGGTCAACGTTAAAATTAATTTTTTTAAATTATGTAGCTGATGTATATTCAAGAATTATGAAAAATCGAAATTATTTTAAAGATAAATATTTTTATGTGGATTTATTTTCGGGTTCTGGTATAAACACCGTTGATGATAGCAGCGGTGATTTAATATTTGGATCCCCCCTAATTGTTGCTACACGTTATCCTTTCACAAAAATGTTTTTTTGTGATTCAAATGAAGATTATACTTCTGCACTTGATGAAAGACTAAAAGTTACCGGATTGGATAAAGATAAATTTAAGATATATGACAAAGATTGTAATAATATTTTAGACGATATAATTTCTCAAATTAAAAACGGGCATTCATTAATTTTCATAGACCCTTACGGAATGCAAATAACTTGGAAAAGTATAGAGAAAATTTTGCAATTAAAGGCTGATGTTATAATGAATTTCCAAACATCTGAAATTGTGAGGGGTATAGAAAAATCAGGAGAACCAACAAATGCTTGTAAATCTTTTTTTAAAGATTCAAATGAAGCTATGAAAATATATTCCAAACCTATAATTACAAGAAGAGAAGAACTTTTGAAACTTTATATTAAAGATATAGAAAATACACGATTACAAACGCATAGTAACGTAATTACTGAAAAAGTAAGAGTTAGAAAAGATGAAAAATATTATTATGACTTAATATTCATAACTAGACAAACTCGAGGAGGAAGCCCTTGGTTAAATACAATAAAAAAAAGCTGGGGATGAAATAGACAAATTGGATGCAACTATAGTTAGACAAATACTGGATGTACTGCAAGGTAGACAAATGCAATTACCACTTAAACCAGATTAAAACTATTATTAAATATTAAAACAAATATTAATTATGTCGAACAATTCGAAAATTAGTTGGACTGACGCTACTTGGAATCCAACCACAGGATGCACTAAGATTAGTGCCGGCTGTGCTAATTGTTATGCTGAAAAATTATCAATTAGACTTTATAAAATGGGTGTCAAAAAGTACAGAAATAAATTCAAACTTACATTGCATGAAGACGTTCTTAATATACCATTGACTTGGAAAAAACCAAAAAAGATATTTGTTAATAGTATGAGTGATCTGTTCCACAAAGATGTTCCTTTCAGTTTCATAAAAAAAGTATTTAATATAATGGAGCAAGCCAATTGGCATACATTTCAAATATTGACAAAAAGACCAGAAAGAATGTTGGAATTTACAAAAAAGTATTATAAAAAACCTTTGAATAATGTATTGTTAGGAACTTCGGTTGAGAGCGGGGACTATAAAAAAAGAATTGATATTTTAAGAAAAGTTCCTGCAACAACACGATTCTTAAGTATAGAACCCCTGATTGGACGAATGGGTAAATTAAATTTAAAAGGAATTCATTGGGTCATCGTAGGTGGCGAGAGTGGTTTTAAACATAGACCTATAGAAGCTGATTGGGTTAGAGAAATTAGAGACCAATGTATAAAAAAAGGTGTTCCATTTTTCTTTAAACAATGGGGTGGAATAACTTTCAATTCTGGCGGTAATATATTAGATGGAGAAATTTGGGAAGAATTTCCTGAGACGGGAAATATTTTGTCAACTAAAGGTTTTCTTTACAAAACAAATCTAAGGAACAGATAAATTATATAATTTAACTGATAAATTTCATAATACTTCAATCATCTTATCTGACTAAACATCCTCTATAAATGCTTCTGTAAATTCTTTAACTATAGATTTGATTTCCTGTTTGTTGTTTTCTTTCCCGAATGAAATGTCAATGAAATTGTTATATTTGTTCCACTTTTCAACACAAAGTTCGCTTCACTACCAGTTAAAGAATGTCAACATATGAGTTAAATGATTTAAGGCTGGTTGTAATAGGTTTTATTTCTTAACGAAAAATTAAATAAATTTTAATGACAAAACCAGAATCAATAAAATTAAAATGCCCATTCTGTCAAAAAGAAACAATATCAGCAATTTATATTCCACCAGTATTACAAACAGCAGTTTCAAGATCAGCTGCAAAAGGCTCAGTAACAAAATTCTACAAAACAAAGGAAAAATATGAAATAACTTCTGGATGTCCTAATTGCGGTAAATCATTAAAAGAAGTGAGGAAAAAATTGGAAGGGTTTGGAAGAGATAAAGAAAAAGAAGTGATAGAAAGATTGAAAAAGCAAGGTTTATTCTTGGGAGAAATAAAGACAAAGGTTTAATAATGGGTTTCTACACCATATATGTGGTTTCTTTGCTTCATTAATAATGGTCTCTCTTCCGTTGATAACAGCAATTTAAATACCTATCAAAACCTAATTAATTATTATGGAAGAAACAATTCAGATAACATTACCAAAGGAAATTATAGAAGAAGCCAAAGAAGCTGGGGTAGACATGAATAGATTTAAAGAAACCTTGAAAACATTTGCTCTTTTAGATATTATTGCAAGAACTAGCAAACTATCAAAAAAAGAGGCATTATTATTATCTAAAAAAATAAAATTTTCAGCATGGAAAAAAATAAAGAAAAGGTTAAATGTATAATCATAAACTCAAACATACTCTTTTCTTCATTAATTAAAGAAGATGGTTTTACTAGAGCTGCTTTGCTGGTTTTAAAGAACACTTCAAATGTTAAACTTTTGATTCCAAATACAGTAGTAAACGAATTCAAAATTAACTTATCGGAAATTTCCAGAAAATCTGGATTGTCATCAAAAAATGTGTTGATAACGTTCGAAAAATTATTAGAAAACGTAGAAAGATTGAATGAATTGGATTTAAAAGATGAAATTAAAGAAGGTATAAAATACGTAAAAGATGAAAAAGACACGCCATTTGTTGCTGTTGCTTTGAAGTATAGACCTGCTTATATTCTAACTTATAATGTAAAAGATTACAAAAAAGAAAAATTAGAAAAATTAGATATTTTAGTAGTTACTCCAAAAGATGCTTTAAGTTCAATAGGTGTCGAAGAACTTGAAGTAAAAACAAAAAACAAAAGAAAGAAAAATTTGTTGTATTATTTCGCAAAATTAAAAATGTTTATGAAAAAGTAAAAGGCAAGGATTATTCTTAAAAGAGATTAAGACAAAGGTTTAATATTCAAGATAAATTCCTTTAAAGAGGAATAAAAAATATTCCAGTTTATACCATCAACAATTCCCTTAAAATATAAAATACCCAAAAACTTTAAGAAACAAATAAATATTATATGGAAAAACCAAACTATCTGAAATTAATAGAAACAGGAGAAATGGAGGGAAGAATTAAAAAATTTTACAAAATTTTAAAGAAATGTGAGTTGTGTCCTAGAAAATGTTATGTTAATAGATTAAAAGGAGAAATGGGAATTTGCAAAGCAGGTAAGAAAATTACTGTTTCTAGTTTTTTTCCTCATTTCGGCGAAGAAAGCGTATTAGTTGGCAATCACGGATCAGGCACGATATTCTTATCTAAATGTAATTTGAGATGTGTTTATTGCCAAAATTATGAAATATCTCACTTGGGTGTAGGAAAAGAATTTTCTGAAAAAGAAGTTGCAGAGATGATGATTGAACTGCAAAATATGAAATGCCATAACATAAATCTTGTCACTCCAACTCACTATGCATCCCAACTTGTAAAGGCAATAAAAATTGCTGGTGAAAATGAACTAAAGTTGCCGATAGTTTGGAATTGCAGTGGATATGAAAATGTTGAAGTTGTAAAATTGTTAGATGGAATCGTTGATATTTACATGCCTGACATTAAATATGGAAGTAATAAAGGAGCTGTAAAATATTCTTTGCCTCCAGTGTTTGATTATTGGGATAGATGCAAAGAAGCTGTGAAAGAGATGCACAAACAAGTTGGAGATTTAAAAATAGATGAAAACAATTTGGCTTTCAGAGGTTTGCTCATAAGACATTTGGTGCTTCCAGAAAATATAAGCGAAAGTGAAAATGTACTGAAGTTTATTAGCGAAATTTCTCAAAATAGTTTTGTAAATATAATGGCACAATACAGACCTGAGGGTGAAGTTTTGTTGAAGCCAGACAAATATCCTGAATTGAATAAAAGAATAATCAGAGAGGATTATGAAAAAGTTATAAAAATGGCTTTAAAATTAAAATTAAGTAGAGGTTTAGAAAATATTAATTTTTTGAAAAATGCAGATTAAACTTCTATTGTATAATCAAAATAATCGTCGTATGGATTTTCCAATTTCATCATTTCTTTTACTGTTAGCTTCTCAAAATATCTTCTGAATGGTCTCATAGAATTGCCGTGAGCAGATATTGCTACATTGACTTTCTCTTTTTTCATTAATTTGATCAAATCTTTTATAAAAGATTTCACTCTTTTTTCAACCATTTTTATTGATTCGCCATTTGGTGGAGGAACATTATAAGATCTGTGCCAAATATCAAACTGTTTTTGCCCATATTTTTTTATTATGGTTTTATGATATTTTCCTTGCAAATTACCATAACTTCTCTCAATCATTCTGTCATCTGTTATCACCTTTCTACATTCTGGGTGATACTTCAACACATATTTCAGCGTGTCTTTTGATCTAGACAAACTTGTTTGAAAAGCAATTTGAAATTTCAATTTCTTCATCTTTTCTGCTAGTTTCTTTGCGCTTTTAATACCTTCAGGAGATAGCTTAGAATCCTTCCAGCCTGTGAAACGCTTTGCTATATTGAAATAAGTTTGCCCGTGCCTAAACAAATAGATGTGCAATTTCATGAATAATAATTGTCTATTCAAAATAAAACTTTATTTCAACCTTTTTCTTAAAACATCAGAAATTTCTGCTAAATTATCGACATTAACATAAACTTTTGGATATTCCACATTCTCTGACAAAATAAAGTCAACTGAAGTAGGATTTTCTTTAACTTCTTCTTTTACAGTTTTTTTCTTTTCCATTTTCTTTGTTTTTTTCGCTTTTTTTACTATCGTCTTATCAGAATCCAATATTTTTGTAGTTTCTCTAGCTTCAAGGCTCTTCATCAATTCATTCAAATCAAACAGCTCTTTCTTCTCTTTTGTTTTTAGAGCATTCATCACAGCTATTTCTTTTATCAGTCTGACTTTGACATCAGACAAGCCACTAATGACATTAACAAAAGCGTCATGTGGTGTAGCAAAAGGCGAGAAATATTTGTGAACATCTCCATCTTGCCACCATTTTGTACACATATAATAAAACAAATCGCTTTGCTGCAATAAACGCCACATCCTTAAATGGATTTGACCGTTTTGTTTTACCAGTGACTCTAGTTTCTCCACTTCATCAAATGCCATTTTTTGCATAGAGTTACCCAGCCAAGCTGACAAATCTCTTTCCATGTCAGCCCACGATATTGTGTTTTGCTCATGCACATCCACTTGATCTAAAGCTGGATATTTGTCAGCAATTTCTGAAGGTGTAGCAAAATCTAAATTCTGCCAATCAAAGATTTTCCAAGGCAATGCTTTTAAGAAATAAAATATTCCGCTATCTTCAGGTTGATGCTCGCCAAATGTTTCGTAATCCATAAACAATGTTATTACTTGGCCTGGTGTTGACGAAAGCCAAATAGAATATTTTTCAGCTGTTAAAGGCCATTGATTCCAGTGTTTGGAAGAAAAGCGATAACCCACATCATCGCTTAATCTATAGTTTCTTGTTAGAACTTTTATTCTTTGATCCAAAGGCTTGTCTGTCTCAGAAACAGGTCCTCTTGCATAAACATAATTTGGCGATCTCCATCCCAAAATTCTTTCCACACCCTCTGTAAATATTACTTTGTATCCCAAATCTTCAACTGTTTTAGCAATTAGATTGTTATAAATCATTTCAGTATTGATAAAAGCTGTGGGTTTGACACCAAGCAAATCTTTTATTGCTTGATTTTGCAAACTTATTTGCTCTTTGAATTCGTCATGACTCTTAAACATACTTGCTAGCGAATGAAAATATGTGCTTCCTAAAAATTCTGCTCTTTTTGTTTTTGCAACTTGCTTAAATAGGTCTAGTAAATCTGGCTGCCATTTTTCACATTGCTCAAGCCAAACACCTGACATGTTAAATGCACACTTGAATTCTCTTTTTTGACCTTTGAAAGTATCTATGTGTTCAAGAAGAATGCGAGTGGTTGGATAATAGCACTTATGCGCAGCTCTGTCAAAAACAAATTTGTTTAAACCATTGTTGAAATAATGATCTGTTAATTGTCCGTCATGAACACCGTCGCTAGGACCTGAAAAGTGTTTTACTCTTAATGGCTGATGAATTTCAAATCCTAAAACAATAGACGCCATTTTTACACCTTTCAATTAATTTATATTATTAGTAAATTAAAGTTTTCTTTTTTATGCTAATTTTTTTCATTTCTTCTTCACTTCTTATTTTTTTAACAAATTTTCCTACTCCAGGATCTGTTTTTTTTATCAAAGCAAGGTAATAACATATCCATTCAGTAATGACAGTGTATATGAATGGCGATAATAAGTCGCCTTCTTTCGACAAAAATAAAGATTTAACATCATTATCCAAAAACTCGAATGGGTTTATTTCTATTATTTTATTTGATGGCCAAATTTTCTTTACAATCAAATAGCTCTCAAAATTTTTCCATTGATCTAATGGTTTTAGAAGTATCAACTGGTTAGGCTTGTTTTCTAATGTTTCTATTAAACTATGAACAAATTCTTCTGACTCTACATCACACGCGTTCACTTTTACACCTTCCATCATCATTATTTTTGCATGTTTTTTCGCAACTGTAAATCTTGGTCCGTCACCAACAACATAGAAGTTGTCATATTTTTTCAGTTTAAGAGCTATTTTCTTTGAAAAATCTTTAACTTTTTCTGAATTGCTCAAGCAATCAACAACTTTAGGAATTTGGTTAATTTGCAAATCAAAAAGATTGTCGTTAGCATTGTTTAAAAACATTGTAAAAAGATTTAAAACAGCTAAAGAAGTGTGAAAAGTGTTTGTGCTGGGCAACGGTTCTTCTGGATAAATTTCTGTATGCGTTTTTAATACAAATCCTTTTTTATAATTTTCACAAAATTCAACTAGACTGTTTGCTAACTTGTCTTTCAAATTTGTGATGCAAACAACAAAAGCATTTCTTTCTATAGCTAATTTACAAGCTTCTATAACATCTGCTGTTGTTCCTGATTGACTGATAAAGACGACGCAAGTATTTTTATCAAGACTTTTTGGTGGATATTGAGTTAGAACCTTTGATTGAATGACATTTAGTTGCTTGGTAGAAATGTAATTCCAAATAAATTGTGACGACAAAGCAACTATGTACTTGTCTCCACAGCCAGAAAATATGAATTTTTTGCATCTGTTTAACTTTCTTGCAACATTTTTTATATTTTGAATTTCATTTCTTATCGTTAATTGGAGCGATCTCCCCTGAGTTTGAATGTTTTCTCTCATTCTCTTAGAATCGTATTTTGCTTCTAAAAATTTCCAATTCATTTAAATCTAATAAAAATTAGACAACTGTGCTTAAATTAATCATTTTCCTATCAAATTTTATTTCTTTAAACAATTAAATTATATCTTTATGAAAGCAGTTTATGTGCCTTGGCTGCATATGCATCAGCCTTTGGTTTGGTATAATGGCAAATTGATGAGTAACTTACAAAAAATGCTACTTTCTAAAGACTCTAAAGAATCTTGGGAAGCCAAGTTGATGGCAGCTGCTTACAAAAATCCTGCAAAGTATTGTTTACAGTTGTCTGAAAATGGATATAAACCAAGAATAATGTTAGATTTCTCTGGAGTACTTTTGGAGAGTTTAAACGAAATGAAAAATGAATTAAAAAATGTTGATGTCAAAGGAGAAAAGGTAGGTGATATAATTGAAATATATAGAAAAGTAATGAAAAAATATCCCGAAACAATTGAATTCGCTGGCACGGCTTATTCTCATTGTTATTTCCCAGCAACACCGGAGGAAGATTGGGAATACCAAATAGAATATTGGAGGGTTGTTTTCAAAAAACTTTTCGGCGAAAAAAATCTTAATAGAGTAAAAGGTTTTTGGCTGCCTGAAATGGGTGTTCCAGGAGATGAAGAAAAACTTGCTAAACTAATTTCATTGCTAAAAGAGTATGGATATGAGTGGATGATTTTGCCAATAGAAGCTTTACAAGGCGAAAAACAACTTGGTTTTGAACAAAGAACTATAATCACAAGCCAACCACATGTTATAAAAGCTAGAAATGAAACTTTTCCTATAATATTCAGAGTCAGATATGATTTTATTGATCAGCAAGCTGGATGTGATGCAAATGGTGTTTATGAGAAATCAGTATTAGCATCAAAAATATTTTCAGCTGCAAGCAATAAACCCGCACTAATAGTTCCAGCATCTGACGGCGAAAATGGAAATGTTATGATGAACGAATTCTTCCCATCAACTTTTGTACCTTTCTTCACAAAAAAAGTTGATAGTCACGTCTACTCAATGACTGTATCTGAATTCTTTGAAAAATATTATTCTGTAAAAGGAAGGATAGAAATAAAAAGTGTTGTAAATATTGTTCCAACTGGCTCTTCTTGGATTGGTAGCCATCAGAACTGGCTCTCTGGAGATAGAAGATTAGAAATAAAACAAAAAATTGAGAAATTAAGCGCGGATTTTCACAAAATTTTGAAAAATCAAAATGCAAATAAAGATAAATTGGAAGAAGCTAAGAAAGTTTTATTGCTGGCTGAAACGAGTTGCTATGTTTATTGGGGTATTGACTATTGGTTTGATCAAGGAGAAGAAATGATAAAATATGCAAAAAAGAAGTTGGGTATGTAGAAGTTTTATATCGAAGACAATATAATTTAATTATTAACTTGCCTTTAAAAGAGGTTGATGTGTTATCAGAATCGCTCATTTTTCATGGGAAACTTTGCACTCCATTCCTGTTGGTGGGATTTCGCCTGTTGTGACAGAGCTTGCAGCTGCTCAAGAAAGACTAGGTAATGAAGTACATGTTTTTACTAGAATTGGACCGGGTCAACAACCTTATGAAAGAATACATGGCGTTCATTATCATCGCTGTTCCTTTGCTTTTAATCCGGATTTGATACAAGAAATGCACAATATGAGCAAAGCCATGGCGCATGAATTTTTCAATTGCGAAAACTTTTCTGGGAAGTTTGACATTATTCACGGTCATGACTGGCATGTTGTTCCTGCTTTGGATGAAATAAAAAAAGCTAGAGGTCATAAAATTATATTTCATTTCCATTCAACTCAATATGGCAGAGATGGAAACAAATTTAATGGTGGTGGAGCACAAGCAATACACGGTTTAGAATGGTATGGCTCTTATATTGCAGATAGAGTTTTAACATTAACAAACGCTTTCAAAGATGAAGTGAAGTGGGTGCACAGAGTGCCTGAGGACAAAATAAGAGTTTTGCATAATGGCGTTCATGCAAAAAATTTTGATGGTTGGATAAATCCGGCTGAAGTAAAGGGAAGATATGGAATAGCACCTATGGATCCAACCATACTTTTTATTGGAAGGATAACTTATATGAAAGGTCCTGATTTGTTGATGGAAGCTATACCTGAAGTGCTTAGAAGTTATCCACATGCAAAATTTATATTTGCTGGTGATGGTGACATGAAACCTCATTTAGAACATAGAGCACATCAATTGGGTGTTGCACATGCTGTTAGATTTACGGGCTGGATACACGACTGCAAACAAAAAGCTGATTTATACAAAGCTTGTGATGCTGTTTGCGTTCCAAGCCGCAATGAACCTTTTGGTGTCGTTGTGTTAGAAGCATGGAGCTGCGGTAAGCCTGTGATAGCAATGCATGGAACTGGAGCTGGTGAAATAGTTTGGCATGATGTAACAGGAGTGAAAGTTTATCATTCTCCCCAATCGATTGCTTGGGGTATTAAACACATATTTGAAAATTTTGAAAGAGCTAGATGGATGGGTGCTAATGGAAGAAAAGCTGCTGAGGAAGCTTTCAATTGGGATAATATTGCTAGATATTTACAAAAAATTTATGAGGAGTTGGTAAGATGAAGTGTTGGTTTTGTGAGAAAGAAGCAAGAGGTGTTTGCATAGCTTGTGGTAGAGGCGTTTGTTATGATCACGGTCACAAAATGGATCGTTTCACACACGCTAAGTCAGATACTTCAACTGGTTTTGCTTCATACTTCAACGCACACAATGTTTTGAAATGTCAAGACTGTAAAATTGAATGGGAAAATTGGGAACAAGGAAAAAGAATTTTGAAATAAAAATCATTTAAATTGCATTCTAGGCTCAGCAAAACTTTTAACTTCATCAAAAGTTGGATATCTGTTCATTCCAATTTTAGTAGTGGATAATGCGCCTGCTGCATTAGCAAAAATCACACTGTCTTCGATTGAATATCCCATCAACTGTGCTTTAATAAAAGCAGCAAAGAAAACATCGCCAGCACCAGTAGTATTGATCGACTCAACAGTAAATCCTGGTATTAGTTTGACGTAATTTTCCTGACCAAGTAAGCAGCCTTTACTTCCCTCTTTTAAGAGCAAACATTTTGCGCCAAGATTTAACATTTTTTTAACCATCAAAACATCGTTTTTGGTGTAAGCTATAGCTTCGCCTTCATTTATATCAGGCAAAAACCAATCTAATCTTTTTATAATATCAAAAATGTCATTCAATCTTTCTTGTGTCCAACCGTTTGGATCCCAATTTGGATCTAATCCCACTTTCATTCCGTTTTCTTTCGCATAATTTATCAATCTGGGAACATCTCTTCTCAAACTATTGAGCAAATTGTACCCACTTATAGCTAACACTTTGCCTTCAATTTCAGACAGTTTAAAGTCATTAATAGAAAAGGTGTTGTTTGTTCCTTTATAACTTATAAAAGAACGTGTTTTGTCTTTAAACGCAATGCCAAAAGTTATTCCTGTTTTTTCATCTTTTGAAATTTTCACTCTGTTTATTAATTTTGTTTCTTTTATAATTTTTTGTAAATAATCTCCAAAAATGTCTTTGCCTATTTTTCCTATAAATTTTGTTTTTAAACCAAGTTTAGTGCAAGCTATAGCCAAATTGAAAGCAGAACCGCCTGGGTTCAAACTTATCATTTCAGTGGTTATTTGCTTATCTCTGGCCGGATAATTGATTATAGGGTTGGTAAGCAAGTCAACGTTTATATCTCCTACAACAGTTACATCTATCATATTTTTTAATTAGTTTTTCAATTAATTATCTTTATTATCAACAATTCAAATTTTATATTAGTGATAGCATGACAGTTAAAAACGAAGCTGATGTGTGTTTTGAAGTATCCTTTGAGGCTGGAAACAAAGTCGGCGGTATTTACACTGTACTTTCATCCAAAGCAAGATACATGAAAAAAATTTATGGCGATAATTATTATGCTGTAGGCTTCTACAAAGACAAACCGTCAAATGATTTCGAACCAGCGGAGCCGTCGCAAGAAATGAAGAGTGTTTTTGCAGGACTGGATAAAAAAGGAATAAAATGTTGCTTTGGCAAATGGATTTCAGCTGATGACGTTAATTTGATTTTGGTTGACTCTTCTCGATTTATGAATGAAATTATTGATGGCGTAAGAAAAGTTGACAGTATAAAAAAGGATTTGTGGGAAAAATACAAAATTGACTCTATTAGAACTGGCTTTGATTATGACGAGCCGCTTGCTTGGTCAACAGCTGTCGGGATGCTGATTGAAGATTTAATGAAAACTAATTTGTTCAAGAATTTCAAAGTCATTGGACAATTTCATGAATGGTTATCTGGTGGTGCAATATTATATTTGCTTAATAAAAAAGTGCCGATAGGTATAGTTTTCACAACTCATGCCACTAGAATTGGTCGCGCAAAATCAAGCGCTGGCGAAGATTTGATAAGCGAAGTTGAATCGGGATTAAAAGAAGGTAAAATTATGAACGATCAGGAAGCATATAAATTCAATTTAGAAGCTCAGCATTTAATTGAAAAAACCTGCGCACATAAATCTGACGTGTTTACTACAGTAAGTGATATTGTAGCAGAAGAAGCTGAATATGTTCTTGGAAAAAAAGCAGATATCATTACAATAAACGGTTTAGATTTAATGAAATACCCGTCATTGAGAACAATGATAGTTCTTCATGAAAAACACAGAGAAAAAATAAACACATTCTTGAAAGCTTACTTTTCACCTTTTTATCCACTAACAAACATTCAAAATAACATCGTTTTCTTTATTTCTGGAAGATATGAGTTTTACAACAAAGGTGTTGATTTGTTTATTGAAAGTTTAGGTAAATTAAACGAAATTTTGAAAAAAGAAAAATCTGAAAAAAATGTTTTTGCTTTTATTTTGATTCCGTCTGGAATAAAAGAACCGAGAACAGATGTGCTAGAATCTTTGGTTAGATACGAAGAAATAGAAGATTTAGTCGATGACAGCCTAAATTCAATAAAAGATGATGTAATCGAACAAATATTAAGTGGAAAACAAGTAAAGATAGATAGTTTACTTGATGAAAACTTTAAAATAAAATCAAAAATTCTTTCTTATTTCTTCACAAAAAGAAAAGGGGGTAGTGCTCCTCTATGCGCTTTCGAGTTAAGCTATGATAATGATATGATATTAAATCATTTGAAAAAATGTGGGTTGGAAAATAAAGAAGAAGATAAAGTGAAAGTTATTTTTTATCCAACATATGTTTCTGTCACTGATGGATTACTTTCTATGAGTTACGAAGAATTTGTAATGGGCAGCTCTATGGGATTCTTTCCTTCTAAATATGAACCTTGGGGCTATACACCTTTTGAAACTGCCGCATTGCGAACATTGTCGCTAACAACTGATGTTTCTGGTTTTGGCGCTGAGTTAATGAAACAATGCAAAGACAAAGAGTGTATAGAAAACAGAGTTTTGATGACAAGAAATAGAAAAAGGGAGGATATAGTAAAGGATATGACTAGAATAATGGAATGGTGTGTCAATCTTGACAAAGAATTAAGACCTTTGGAAAAAGTAAAGACTAGAGAGTTGGTGGAAAGGTTTGATTGGAAGCATCAAATTTGGAATTATGTTAATGCTCATAATATTGCATTGGAAAGGATGAAAAAGAGATTAAGATCTTGATTTGAGCAAATCTTTCACAATTTTTTCAAAGTTTTTATAAATTTTGTTAACATCATTTTTTTTGCTCTCAACTACAAATTCTATTTTTGGTTCAGTTCTTGATGGTCTTATGAGTATAGACCAATCATCTTCTATTATTTTTGCTCCATCAATTTTCAAAACACTATATTTTTTTTCAAGCTTATCTATCAGTTTCTTCATCACTTTCTCTTTTTTTTCATCAGGGCATGGAATTTTCTTGGATGGAATGAAATAACTTTTGGGTATTTCATCGACTATTCTAGCAAAACTATTTTTGGAAGACGAAATTATTTCAAGCATTTTTGCGCCAGAAAATATTGCATCATCTATATTGAACCATTCATTTCCCAACCAGAAATGACCTGACATTTCGCCTGCCAAAACACCATTAGTTTCTATTAACTTATTCATTACATAAACGCTGCCAGCTTTTGTTATTATAACATTACCTCCTAATCTTTCAATTTCTTTTATTACATTCATTGGAGTTCTTATATCGCATATTACACTGGCGTTTTTATTTTTGTTTAAAACATGTCTCGCAAAAATAGAAAAAACAACATCATTGCTCACGATTCTTCCTCTGTTATCCACAAATCCTACTCTGTCGCAATCTCCATCAAACGCTATGCCTATGTCTGCTTTCTCTGAAACAACTTTCTTTTGTAGTTTTTCTAATGTTTCTGGCAAAGAAGGATCTGCTATGTGATGAGGAAATCTTCCATTTGGTTCTTTATATAAGCTAATCACATCACAACCCAAATTTCTATAAATTGTCTCTGCTATTCCACCCATTCCGTTACCTATATCTAAAACCACTTTTAATTTTCTTTCAATCTTTATTTTGCTTGTCATTTTGTTTACATATGCTTTTCTCATTTCTTTTTGTGTAATTATGCCATTTTTTGATTTCAGAAATTTTTTTGATAAAAAAATTTTTTCTATTTCTTTTAATTCTTTATCGTAAGACAGTCCAACAGCATTTTTGCCTCTTAGTTTGAAGCCGTTCCACTCGGGAGGATTGTGTGAAGCTGTGACGCATGCACCTGCATTTTTTTCAAGAAAAATTATTGCAAAATAAACTATAGGCGTGGCGACCATACCTATATCGATTATATTGCAACCTGTTGATGTTAAACCAGAAATGAAAAATTTTTTCAAACTTTCGCTAGAAACACGCATATCCATTCCAACAACAACATCTTCCTCGCCCTGTAAATATGTACCAAAGGCTTTTCCTATATTTTTAGCTACATCTTCATTCAAATTTTTACCAACAATACCACGAATGTCATAGCTTCTGAATATTTCTGTTGCCATTAGAAATAATATTGTTACTTTTTTATTAAAAAGAAAATAAATTATAATCTGATAAGATGGAGAATGAGATAAGAAAAGATTATTTGCTTGATAGATGGGTAATAATATCTCCAAAGAGATCGAAAAGACCGCACATTACCCAAGAAACTAAACTTCCAGTTAAAGATGATTCGTGTGTTTTCTGTCCAGGAAACGAACACATGAGTGGCAAAAGTATAATTGAAAAACCCGAAAAAAATTGGCAGATTAGGGTTGTGAATAACAAATTTCCTGCATTGACAAAAGATGCGAAGTTTTATGAAAAATCAGACGGATTCAAAGATAAAATTTCTGGCTACGGATCTCATTATATAATTGTAGACACGCATTTACATAATTTGCATCCATCAAGATACAATATTTTGCAATGGGAAAGATGGTTTGAAACAATAGCTGATTTGATGTATGCAGAGATGGCTGATGATGCGATCAAATATGTTTTAGCTTTCAAAAATCATGGCGTTGAAGCAGGTGCTTCTCAACTTCACCCGCATACTCAAGTTATAGCAATGCCCTCTATACCATTTCTAATTCAACAAGAAATGAAGAGAGCAGAAGAGTATTATGATTTGACAGGTAGATGCGCTTTTTGTGACATCATCAAAATGGAAAGCAGTGAAAAAGTTAGAGTTGTGTTTGAGAATGAAGAAGTTGTTGTTTTTTGCCCTTTTGCTCCACTTCAACCGTATGAAGCATGGATATTTCCAAAATTTCACAGACCATCTATACAAATTACTCATAAAACAAGAGAAGAAATGTTGAAAGCTTTAGGCCATTTACTAGATGCATATTATCGCGGTTTGAATGATCCTCCTTTCAATTTTATGTTGCACACAGCTTATCCAAGAATGGATAAACCTACAGCTAATAGTTATCATTTTCACATAGAAGTTTTACCAAGAATTGAAAAGGATGCTGGGTTTGAATATGGAGCTGGAATGAATATAACCACGGTTTCTCCAGAAGAGTCAGCTAAATTTTTGAGAGAATTGTTTAAAAGGTGATATAATGTGGTTTCACTACCAGAAATAACTATAAACAAATCAGACTTGACGGATTTGAATAAATCTAAAAAATTAGAATGGCTGATTACAAATGGATTGGGAGGATATTCTTCATCTACAGTAACAGGAATGAACACAAGAAAATATCACGGTTTGCTTATAACATCTGTCAAACCACCGTTGGATCGAAAAGTAACACTGTCAAAAGTAGAAGAGGAAATTGAAATTGATGGTAAGACATATGAACTATCAACAAACAGATATTTAGATGTAATTCATCCTAAAGGTTATGTGTTATTAGAAAAGTTTGAATTAAACCCATTTCCTTGCTTCACATATAAAATTGGCGATTTGACATTTGAAAAGAAAATTTACATGTTTTATGGAAAAAACGCAGTTGCCATCACTTATTCAATTGCTTCTAAAAATAAAAATGTCAAGTTAAAATTAAGGCCTTTAGTTAATTACAGATCAATTTATAGTTTGACAAAAGATGTGATTAATTTTAAAACAGTTGAAGATGACTCTGCTGTAAAAATATCAATGGGTGAAGATTTTTTAAAAATTTCTTGTAACTCTGGCAGATATTTTCCAAACAATTTTGAAGAAAGTAAAAAATGGTATTGGAACTTTTTTTATGAAGCAGATGATGAAAGAGGTGAAGATTGTATAGAAAACGCTTACAATCCTGGCTTGTTTGAAATAGATATGAATAAAAAAAGTGTTGTTCTGATTGCTCAATTCAACGACGAGACTGATTATGATATTGATGAATTAATAAAAAAAGAAATAAAACGAAAAAAGCTTTTGCTGAATTCTTTTTTCAAAATAAACAAACTTCCAGAAGAAGATTGGATAAAGTGGCTGGTTCTATCTTCAGATAGTCACATCATAAAGCGCTATGACGATTCAACTTCTATTATAGCAGGATATCATTGGTTCGGCGAATGGGGGAGGGATGCTTTTATTTCATTACCTGGTTTGTGTCTAGCAACAGGAAGATATAACGATGCCAGAGAAATAATAAAAACTTTTTTGTACAAGACAAAGAATGGTTTGGTTCCAAATTATTTGGGTGGTAATGACGCTTACAATTCAATTGATGCTAGCTTATGGATGATCAACGCAATTTACAAATATTATCTAAAAACAGACGATATAGAATTTGTGATGAAAATATTTGACAAATTGAAATCTATTATCGCGTTTTACATGAACGGAACTGACGGCGTTGCTATGGATAGGGACTTTTTATTGAAACACAAAGGCGGCTTGACATGGATGGATGCTGCTGTTGACGGCAAACCCATAACACCAAGAGATGGAAAAGCTGTTGAAATACAAGCACTCTGGTTCAACGCATTAAAGATAATGGAATTCTTTTGCGATAAATTAAACAACAAATCTGGAGAAAGTTATAAAAAAATTGCTGAAGAAGTTAAGCAACAATTCATAAAGAAATTTTGGTCGGGCAATTATTTGAAAGACAATGTAAATGACGATACTATAAGACCAAATCAACTCATAGCTTTAAATTTACCTTTCAAGATGATTGATGAAGAAAAAGAAAGAATAATATTAGAAACTATCAAAAAATTTTTGTTAACTGATTATGGAATAAGGACGTTGCCAAAAGAACATGTTAATTTTCATCCCAATTATGTTGGAAATTTGCAACAGAGGGATAAAGCATACCACAACGGAACTATTTGGCCTTGGTTGCTTGGTTTGTATACAAAAGACAAGTCGACAATAAAAAAATTTGTTGAGCAAGAAGTAAAAAGATATGGGTTAGGTTGTATTTCTGAATTGATTGATGGGGACAAACCTTTCGAAAGCAAAGGTTGCATATCTCAAGCATGGAGTGTTGCTACTTTGTTGGAAGCTTTGATTTGAATTGCCATCGTTTTTTAAATAAACTTAAACTAAATTATTTTTGATGATACTGCAAGCTGTTTTTGGAATAATAATTCTAGTTATATTAATTTTCACCTCGATTAAAATTATTGGGAGTTTGTTTAAAGGTCTTTTACTAATTGGTTTGACTCTGTTAGCTTCTTATTTAATATTTGGGTCGCTGCCAAGTTTAAGTTCAATACCTTTTTCTGGCAGCTTCAACAAGTTGAAAATCGTTGGTGTAAGCAGAGATACTAACAATAGTCTGCTGGTGGCAGTAAATAATGTGGGATTCTCAGAAACAAAAATTTCCAAAGTATTGGTTAACAATCAAGAAGTTCAAATAATTAATGGAATTGAAAAAATAGATCCACATAAAACTGATATCTTGCAAGTAAATTGGAATCAAGATTTCAATACAATAGAAATTCAAAGCAGTGTTGGGAAGGCAACATACAAAAAGTGATTTGTAGCAAAATTTTGCATAAATCTTTATTAATCATTTATCAAAAAAATATGTTATCGATTTTATGAAAACTTTGACAATAGCTTTCTTGTATAACGTGCGACATATTTATCCAGATTCTAGTAATGACCAAAGCCAATTGGAAGCTGACAACGACGATCCTGAAACAATAGAAGCTATGGTTAAACATCTGAAAAATTGCGGATTTAAAGTAATACAAATAGAGGCAGATGAGAACGCTTACATAAAATTGCAAAAAAACAAAAAAAGGATTGATTTGGCTTTCAATTATTCTATGGGTATTCACGGAAGAGACAGATATGCTCACATACCTTCTATGCTTGAAATGCTACAAATACCATATACTGGTCCTTCGCCTTTGACTGAAGCTCTTATTTTAAACAAAGCTAAAAACAAGATTTTTCTTTCTAGTCATGGAGTTCCTGTTTTGCCCCAGCAAATTTTTACAAATGAGAATGAAAGTTTAAACAGAAAGTTGAAATTTCCATTAATAGTGAAACCATCTGCTAGAGGTTCATCCGCAGGAATAACAAACTCAAGTGTTGTTTTTGATGAAGAAAATTTAAGAAAGCAAGTCTCATATGTGATCAAACTATTTAAAGAGCCAGCTTTAGTTGAACCTTTCATAACTGGACGTGAATTTTCAGTTGCGATGCTTGGTAATCCTCCAACTATTTTGCCAATAATAGAAGCTGATCATTCAGTTATACCTAAAGGTTATCACCCTCTTGACTCTTTAGAAGTTAAGTGGATTCTTGAAGAGCAAAATTCTGGTTTCAAACATTTGATGTGTCCAGCGAAAATAGAAAACAAATTGAAAAAGAAATTGGA
>Ga0123519_10004923_pt1 | contig 21444 bp, 16 predicted proteins | sample YelNatPaOPRAMG02_FD_87396 | JGI IMG/M metagenome (GOLD analysis project Ga0123519, IMG submission 87396) | Hot spring microbial communities from Yellowstone National Park - Yellowstone National Park OP-RAMG-02 (version 2) | ecosystem: Environmental > Aquatic > Thermal springs > Hot (42-90C) ...
TGCGCCCTCCGGCGGCCCGACCGGTGCCGGCGATGGCTCAACCTGTGGCCAGGGGAGAGGGTCGTTCTTGGGTGTGGCCGGTGATCATATTTGTATTATTGGTCGCTGCCCTGGCCGTCACCGCCGTCTTGGCCTTTCTGCTGCTGCGCGGTCCTGTTACTCCTCCTCAGGTAGTGATCACTTCGCCTCTGAACGGCACGATTGTCAGTCCGGGCAAGGAGATCGAGGTCCAAGTGGTGGCACAGGATGCACGGGGGGTTACGCGCATTGACCTATGGGTGGACAACACATTATATGCCTCCCAAAGCTCCCCCGATTCACGAGGACAGGCCTCTTTCGCTGTGGTGCACCGTTGGATGCCAAGCGCATCCGGTTCGCATGCACTGCTGGCCAAAGCGTACAACGTCAACGGGCAAGAGACCTTATCCCCAATTGTATTGGTGACGGTAATGCAGCCCACCGGCGAGGTTTCCCAGCTCCCTTCTCCTCAAGTGACGGAGCAACCCGCTTCGCCGATGCCTGCTGATACGCCTGTACCGCCTCCACCCACCAATACACCTCCACCGCCTGCGACACCAACACCTCTGCCGCCTCCCACTCCTACCGTGTGTGTGGACGATGCTGCCTTCGTGGCAGACGTGACGGTGCCCGATGGCACCGTGGTGACCCCAGGGCAGAGGATTGACAAGGTGTGGCGGCTGCGCAATGTTGGATCGTGCACCTGGGGACCGGGTTATATGGCCGTTTTTGTGTCCGGGAGTCAAATGTCTGCTCCGCCTGCGGTCAATATACCCAACACACCACCTGGTGCGGTTGTGGATATCGGGGTGACCCTGTATGCGCCTGCTGCGCCGGGCTCGTATGCGAGCTACTGGCAATTGCGCAATGCTGCCGGCGTGCTCTTTGGACGACGCTTCCTGGTTCAGGTTGTGGTACCGGCACCGGCTACACCTACTCCGATACCCTCACCCACGCCTGAGACATACATCTCCTTTGTCGCCGACCGCACCGGGGTGTCGCCAGGTGAATGTGTGACACTGCGTTGGGATGTGGAAAACGTTGCTGCCGTCTATCTGAACGACAGCGGGGTGGTGGGACATGGCAGTCAGTCGGTCTGTCCTACCACGACGACGACCTATGTATTGCGCGTGCAGCTGCGCGACGGTGGCACCACCGAACGCAGCATCACCATCACGGTTAATCTTCCAGAGATACCCAAACCCACTCAGATTGGGCCGCCGGACGGCTCGGTCTTTGAGCACTACCCACGCGCTGCTGACTTTTACTGGTCGGAGGTGAGCTATCCGGGTGGTGTGACCTACACGATCGAGATTCAATATGGCACCCCGGAGGGCACCGATTGGGAGCCGTATCAAAAAGTCGAAGGGTTGACAGAGCCCCACTACCGTATGGAGAACTTTATCGGCGCTCTCAATATGGGGCGTTGGCGCGTGTGGGCCGTCTCCAATGTCACCGGACAACGCAGCGAGAAAACGGGTTGGTGGAAATTCCAATTCACCATGTGATGGAGATCCCTACAATCGCGACGTTGACAACAGGCACCTTCACGTGGCGCCACGAGTTTGTGCAAACGACGGCTCACAGGAACTTCCTGCGCAGATATTCCAGCGCCACTTTGTCAATCATGCGCTCGTGCCAGCGATCTTCCAGGTTCTCCATGTTGTAGAGGTCCAACAGCGCCTGCCGGGTGGCGTCGTCAAACCGGCCTGTGATCTGAATATGATGCTGGCCGGCATTGCGCAAAATCGTCTGGAGCTCACGACAGATCGCTTCGGTCAGCTCCATCAAATCCTCAGGCGCCGACTGGCTGTAGAGGTGGTGTAGCGCCAGCAATCGTTGCAACTCGGCGATGGGTTGCGGATGATCGTCCACACGCAGGTCCACGTAGTGGTCCGTGCGCGCCGCGTAACCACCCGCGGTACGCACAACCAGCACGGCCGCTGACTGCTGGCCACGTCGGTCACCGCCCGCCTTCTGCCCGGCAGCGAGCGCTGCCACCAGACGATGGGCCAGAGGACCCTCAGTTGTTTCGAACGTGCGCGCCATCGCTTCCACGGTATCCCGGCTGACCAGGATATTGCCGGCGCACGCGTAACCTTCACCGACAATGTGGCCGGCCCATTCATAGCATTTCGCGCCAGTGAAGGCAGCGGCACGACCGGCGGCATCCACGATCAGCACCTGGCGCTGGTCCGCGTCGCTGTCCATAGAGACCATATGGTTCAATGCTTCAGGAGCGCTCCAACCGTTTGCGAGCAACCGCAAACCCTCGGCACCATAAGCTGCATTCAGAGCTGCCTGGGTAGCGATTGCACCAACGCCTGCCTTCGCCCAGGGCACAAGGCTGCCCACCGCCAGAAACTTGGACTGTACGGCAACACCCAGATCACCATTGCGTGCATCATGCGCCGCAATGGAGAAGGTAGAGAGTCGAAGAGGTCGGTTTGCAGACATTCTACACTCCTTGAAGTAGCATCATTGTCGTAGTCGTGGGTCCATAGCGTCCCGCACACCGTCGCCCAGGAAGTTGAGCGCCAGCACTACCAGGAAGATCATCAAGCCGGGCAATACCGAAATGTGGGGAGCGTTGCGAATCTGTTGACGTCCTGCACTGAGCATAACACCCCATTCGGCAGTGGGGGGTTGGGCACCCAGGCCCAGAAAGCTCAAACCTGCTGCGGCCATGATCATCCAGCCGACGTCCAAAGTTGCTGCCACAATCAACGGAGCTAAGCTATTGGCAAAGATGTGATACACGATAATGCGTAGATCACTGGCCCCGATCACCCGCGCTGCCTGGACAAACTCCTGATTGCGCAACGACAGTACGCTGCCCCGCACAATGCGCGCATAGTAGGGAATGCCCACAATACTCACAGCCAGCATCGCGTTGATCAGGCCAGGACCCAATGAGGCAACCACTGCAATGGCGAGCAGCAAAGACGGAAACGCCATCAGGATGTCAATCAGGCGCATGATTACACTATCTGTCCATCCGCTGAAATACCCAGCCAGCAATCCCACAACCACCCCTGCGGACATGGCAACCAGCACTGCTACAAACCCCACCAATAGCGACACACGCCCACCCCAAATCAGACGGCTGAGCATATCCCGCCCCAGCTCGTCAGTGCCGAGCAGGTGTCCGGGGCTGCCAATGGGCAGCAAACGATTGGGCAGATCGGTCACTGTTGGGTCCTTAGGGGCGATGAGAGGCGCCAACGCCGAGATGATAATCATAAACAGGAGAAACGCCGCGCTTGCCATGGCGGCGCGATCACGCCATAGACGACGCAAGGCATCATATGTCAAGCTGCGGGGGCGTCTCGCTAGCTTCGGCTCGGCAGGACGCACCGCTATGGGCACTTTGCCAGGGCGGAGATCGATCTCACGTTCCATAGTGGATGCGCGGGTCAATGTAAGCGTAAGCTAAATCGGTGATCAAGTTGACCAATACGTAAGAGGAAGCTACCATCAGTATCGCTCCTTGCACGATGGGGAAATCGCGCGCCAGAATGCCTGTCACCATGACCAGCCCAATCCCAGGGTAGGAGAAAACCATTTCGACGAGGATATCCCCACCCAGCAAGTATCCGGCCTGTAGCCCGATCACAGTCACAACCGGGATGAGTGCATTGCGCACACCATGGCGACTGATCACCAAGCGCTCGCCCAGCCCTTTGGCGCGTGCCGTGCGTATGTAGTCCTGGCGGATCACCTCCAGCATGCTGGAGCGCGTCATACGCGCGATGATTGCCATGGGCCCCGTGGCGAGGGTGGCGGAGGGCAGGATCAAATGTAAGAGCAAGTCCACAGTGCCCGTTTGCCCAGGGGATTGGATTCCCGAGACGGGCAGGATTCCGAGCAGTAGCCCGAAAACAATTTGTAAGATAATGCCTAGCCAGAAGACAGGGGTGGAAAACCCCACCAATACCAACACCATCGCAATACGGTCATCTAGTGAATATTGTCGTATCGCCGAGATGATCCCTGCAGGCACACCCACCAGACAGGCAACACTGAGCGCCAGCACCATCAGGTACGCTGACTTTTGAAAACGGCCTACGAGATAAGGCAACACTTCGCGCTTGAGCTGGATGGAGCGTCCCCAGTCTCCACGGAGGACACCCCCTAGCCAGCGCAAATATTGTATGTGCATGGGTTGGTCCAGGCCCATATCGCGCCGCAGTTGGGTCACTGCTTCCTCGCTGGCATGTGGGCCCAACATGATCTTGACTGGGTCGCCTGGGGCCAGCTGCATAATCAGAAATACCAGCAGCGTCACCCCGATCAAAACCGGTATCAAGCTCAACACGCGTTGGACAACATAACGTGTCATATCTATTCACTCACCAAGCGGCTGATTCCTTTGGTGCTGCGGGCCACGAGCCACATACGTGGCCCGCAGCACCGTATCTTCTTCATGTGGAATAGGGTCGACCAACTATTGCTCTATCCACACATCGGCGAAGCGGAAGGGACCGGTGGGATGCAGCTTGAAGTTCTGGATGCGCTTGTCCATCACCACGATCTGTGTCTCGTGGTCAATCCAAATCCAAGGAGCATCCGCCACAATCAGCTTCTGCGCTTTTTGATAGATCTCGGTGCGCTTGGCGCGATCCAGCGTGGTGCGTCCTTGACGCAGTAGCTCATCCACCTTCTCGTTTTTGTAGTATCCGCAGTTGAAACCGTTCGGTGGCCATTGGTCGCCGCTGAGCAGGATGTACAGATGATTATCGGGGTCGCCGTTGTCACCGATCCAGGAGAAAGCCATCAAATCCCACCCCGGATTCTTTTCAGGTGGCATAACGCCTTGCTCCAGGAAAGACCCCCATTCGAAGGTTTTGATCTGACAATCCACCCCAACGGCCTTGAGGTCGGCTTGGATGGCGGTAGACATCAGCACAGGCTGCTGCATACCGGAGCCCGATTCAGGTGTCCAGAACTCACAAGAGAATCCGTTCGGATAGCCCGCTTCGGCCAGCAATTGCTTGGCTTTCTCCGGATTGTAGTCATACCGTTCTACCTCATCGGTATAGCTCCATACCACAGGTGGCAGCGGATTAATCGACAACACTCCAGTGCCTTTCAGAATGTTATCCACAATGGCTTGCTTGTTTACCGCATAGTTGAGCGCCCGGCGCACCCGTACATCGTCGAATGGCTTCTTCAGTGTGTTGAAATATACCCACCAGGTGTGCATACCGGTCTGTTCGACTACTTTGAAGTTGGGATCGTTGCGCAGCCGCTCCAGATCGTCCGGTGGGATGTTCACCATAAAGTTGATCCCCCCTGCCAGAAATTCGGTCAACCGCGCCTGATCCTCGATGATGGGACGGAAGATCAGCTTGTCCACATAGGCCGGCTTGCCCCAATAGTCCGGATTCTTCTCCAGCACGATCTCGGCGCCGGGTGTCCAGCTGACAAAGCGATAGGGTCCTGTGCCCACTGGGTTGATGGAGATGTCGCGTCCATAGGTCTTGATGGCCTGGGGGCTCACCATGAAAGCGGGGTGCATCGCTAGATGGCTGATGAAAGGTGCCAAAACGTTTTTGAGCGTGATTTTGACCGTGTACTCATCCACCACATCCACCTGTTTGACGGCCCCCCAGGTGAATTCGGCATATGCAAAGTCGCCGGTATCATGATAGGGATGGTTGGGGTCAATCTGGCGATCGATGTTGAACTTGACCGCCTCGGCATTGAAGTCGGTGCCATCATGGAACTTGATCCCTTTGCGTAAGTGCAGAGTGTACTCCAGTCCATCCTTAGAGATTTCCCACGACTCTGCTAATCCGGGTTCTACCTCGGTGCTCTCGTCCTTGAAACGCAGCAAGCCATCGTATAGATTATAAGCTGCTCGGATCGTGTTGTAGTCGGTCACCTGAGGGGCATCCAAGGTGACAGGCTCTGCCTGGAGACCCACAATGATAGTGCCCCCCTCTTTCGGTTCCTGGGCATGGGCCAACGGCGTAGCGATTGGCATTCCCACTAGAACGAAGCATAGTACTACCAAAAAGGTAAGGGAGATTCTCTTTGCGTACATGTTCTCCTCCTGAGCGATGATCATTCCACTGTACAACATGCCTTGAAGTGCTCCGCCCAGACAAAAATTGTCGCCGCGATGCTCATCACCTCCTTTCCGTAGAGTCCCCGGCAGATAGGAGCAGAGTATCTGCCGGCCGAGGTAACCTTTGCACCTCATCACATTGCTTGAACCAAGTATAGTATTGGTGGACTCTGATGTCAACAGGTTGGCAGAGGGTGTTGCAAAAGTCCCCTGGCTACCCAGATTTTATTAGGAAAATAGGCCGATAAAGCAGGTAACTAAAACGTTTTTCAACTCCCTTTGGCAGAAGACGATTGACAAAGCCGTCGCCTGTTCCGATCCATGAGGTCTACGGGCCAATATATTGGGCATCTCTAAACTTTTTCCATATTCTCCCTTGAAAAACATCTTGCACATTATCTCGAAATATGGTATCATGTTATGGAAAGTCCACTTGGGCGACGATGTGCAGGCATGGTTTCGAGGATTAATAAGTGCATACAACGGTCGCCTGCTCCCAACTTTGGGGCAGGCGACCTTGTTGTATTGCGGTGACAATACAAGGGAGAGGAATATGCGCTACGTGGATTTTACGGTTCGCGCGCGCGATTGGCAGGATGGACACTTCAAGGTAGAGGTCACTCAGTCGCCGTTAGACCGCATGCGCGAACCAGAACAAGTCAGTCAACCCCCCAACTTAGCACGTCATTTGCGCAATTTGGAACGCAAGAGGATTTCCACATCCGATCTGCGTTCCTTGGGCAAACAGCTGGCCGATATGTTACTGCCACACACAGTCCGAGAGATGTTCTTCGCCAGCATGGCCTCGCTCGATCCGGACAGTGGGCTGCGCTTGCGGTTGGTGCTGGATGACCTACGCGTGGCCAACTTACCATGGGAGTATCTCTACTTGTCGCCACTTAAGGAGGAAAATACCCCTTATGGTTTTCTGGCTTTGGACGCGCGCGTGTCCATTGTGCGTCATGAGGCGATTCCCATCGCGCCCGGTTCCGTCGGTGCCCGCTTACCGCTCAAGCTCGTGGTGGGTTTCGCTTCACCAGCTCAATTCCCGCGCTTGGACCTTGCTGCCGAGCGTGACTACATTGCCAAAGCGCTCGATGGCGTCACCAGTGTTCGTGTCACCTTTGTCGAGCATCTGACAGCGGCGCGCCTGGAATCGGCATGCCAAGGCGCGCATATGTTCCACTTTGCCGGTCATGCCGGCTTCATGTGGCAGAACAATGGACGCACGACCGGATACGGGGCCATCTTTTTAGAAGACGAGCAAGGTGATCTCAGTCCCATGCCGGTCGAGCAGCTGGCCCGCACGTTGCGCCACTGTGGGGTGCGTGTGGTTTTCTTAGGAGGCTGCGAAACGGGCCGGCGTGACGGGGTTAACGCGTGGAGCGGTGTGGCGCCTGCGCTGATGCGTGTGGGCATCCCCGCTGCTGTCGCGATGCAATATGCTATCTTGGACGATGCTGCTGTTGCCTTTGCACGCCGTTTCTATCTGGCTCTGTCCGCAGGATTATCATTAGATGAGGCAATGACAGCTGGGCGGCTTGCCATTCTGAGTCGCGGGGGGGAAGCAGGGGTGGAATGGGGTGTGCCAGTATTATACATGCGCTGCGGTGATGGGGTGATCTTCCCTGAGATGGCCGCTGACCCTTCTTTAGAGGCGCTGCGCCATTCTCAACGCGTGCACGTATCACAACGGGTTCAGGAACTGCGTGACCGTCTGACCGGCGTCGAAGTCGGTGAGGCACCCCATACGACCATGGAGGTGATACAGGAAATCGGCGCCGTTGCTCCCGGCGGTGAGGCGCTAGGTGCTCGCATCGAAAGCATCGCAGCAGGCGTCGTCCACGCCATACAAAAGGTGGATCAGATTGGCCCAGGGGGGAAGCTCACTGGCATCAGCTTGCACCGAACGAGAAACCAGGCTGAGCGACACTGAGAGGATGCGTTGGGGAGAGATGCCCATGACAGGTCCAGGAATACGCCTGCGTCAGCTGCAACAAATTCCCTTATTTGCTTTGCGCCAGGCCATATATCGGTTGCTGGAAGACGAGAAAACCGAGGCAATATTACAACGGCGGTTCGGCCACATTTTCAACCGTCGTCTCCACCATATGCGCCAAGCTATCGCGCGTATGAGCCGTGACCAGCTCACCATCTTGGTAGATGCCTGCCCCGAAATCAGCGATGAGCAAATATCTCACCTGTTCGAGCAATATCGCTATGGCAGTAATCCTGTGCTCCAGGTATACCTCTTTGATAAAACCACTCTACGCCGGGATGCGTTGCAAGGCCTGCGCAGTCGATTGGAGGAGGAGCTGGCCTCTTTCAGTCAATCCCACCATGATGGTCTACCGGCGATGCGCCAATTGGCCATCTCCGAGCTGATCTCCTTGCCGGAGAAACCCGGTGTAGTGGAAGGTGTCTATCGTTTCCAGACACGTCTGGACTACATCGATGTGGACGAGCAAGCTGCTTGTACATATCAGACTCTCTACGGCTTGTTCTGGTTGAGCTCGGTGGAAGGCTATCTTACCATTCAGGTGCGCAGCGCCGATGTGCTGAAGGTGCTTAAAGGAGCGCTGGAAAGGGCCATGAGCACATCGCTGACACCTTTGGTGATCTCCAAGCAGCTCAAGAATGCCTTGCCCTTCCTGTTGCGCGAGTCTTTCCGTTTTGGACGACTGCATGATCCAGATCCAGGGCCGGGGCGCTTTCGCTGGCTCACCATAGCGGACGACAACGCATATGCTAGAGGATATCAAGACCTGGAAGAACGTTATCCCGAGGTACATAGTGTCCGTTACCGCGAGGTGCTGGATGAGGATCGCGAGACAACGCTCACCATCCGCTGTGATCGTGGCGCCTTGAGCTTGAGCGGTACCCTCAGCGCTGCCCAGCTGCGCGCTTGGACATTGGACCGTTTGGGACAACTGATCAGCTTGTTGAACGAATTTCGTCCTAACGCCCCAGCTTACTCGGAGGCACCCGACATAGAACAGGTGCGCGCATTGAGCCCCTTCAGCGCGACGCAGCGTGACTACATACGACGCATCATCTCAGCCCTGTTGACGGTGAAACAATCTCCCCTGCCAGGCTATCAACCACTGGGGGTAAACCCATTGCAGCTGGCACACGATATGGGTACCTGGATGCGCCTGCAAATCCCAGTAGAACACCCTACCTTGTCCGAGGAAAATGATGGTTACCTGGCCTGCCCGACCTGTGGCGGTACTACCACCTTTGCTCTGCAGCGGCGCAACGGCAGCTGGGAGGTGGAATGTCGTGAGCATCGTCACCAGCGCTGGGCGACACCCTTGCCCATTGTAGGGGAGACAGAGACGCAAGAGACCTTCATACTCGACGAAGAGGAGCTGGCGACAACAATAGAGTTGCTACCTTCAGAAGCATTGCTTCAGATCATTGCCGAGGTGATCAATCGTCATTTGCCCGGCTACACTTTCGACTTAAAGCGCGAGAGCTTCATCATTCGTGGTCCTCACCTGCGCTATTACCCGGATAAATCAAAGGTGTTCGACAGCGAGCAATCCGGAGCTCGTACGATTATCTACGTTAACCAGCACATTGCACATCTGGAAGGGGGTGAGGTGGTGGGAGTTAAACCGGAGAGCGGCGATGTCGAAGTGCACACGGGCGGTCCATCGCATCTCTGACAAGACGAGTTCAAGACTGACTTAACCCCAGTCGAATTCGGATAGCTTAAACACAATGATGTTCTTCTTGGCAGAAAAGCAGGGGCAACCCCTGCGGGTTGCTCCTGCTCGTTTTTGTGCGCTTTCTCCGCAGCGCTTAGCTGCGTCCTATGCTCCAGATGCCATCCGGTTTGCGCAAGCTGAGCAGCAGCTCCTCTAAATTGCGCGAAAGTGGTTCGGCGCCATGCTCACGAATGACATAGCCAGCTTCCAGGCGCGCACCATGGAAGACCGGATGGCCGAACATGCTGACATCAATACATACGGTTAGATTGGGCTGCAACACTTCCTCGCTGTTTGGCCCGAAGAAAGGACGCTCGAACTCGTTCAAACCTACTGTGTGTACGAATCCCATTGTCAGATAGGGACCATAACCTAAGCGGCTTAGGAATTGGCGTGGTACCGCGTCGATCTCCTTGCCTTTCTTGCCCGGCTTCAACGCATCGCGTGTGATCTCCAAGGCATCGGCTAGGTGGCTCAGGAATGTTGCCTGCTCTTTAGTGGGTGGATGGTTGACGGCGAAAGTACACGCCACGCCCGCTGAGTAGCCGCGATATTTAGGGCTGAAACCGACCAACACCAGCTCGCCCGCTTCCATCTGTTTGAAAGAAGCAGGCGGTACCACCCCGTCGGAGCGCTTGCCAGATGCGACCATGCCGCGGAAGTTCCATCCCTCGATACCCAGTGAACGCATGCGGCCTTCGGCGGCGCCAATGACCGTGTACTCGGTAACGCCCGGCCGGATGTGAGGAATGGCCGCTTTCAATCCTTCAGCCCCCATCTCGAAAGCGTATCCCATCACGGCGATCTCCGCTTCGCTCTTGATGGCGCGCATTATCTCATATTCCCGCGTCATATCCACGAATTCGACGCCTGGTAGTGCTTCTTGCATGGCCACCGCCAAGCCGTGCTGCATCACTCCATACCCGACGATTCCCAGCCGACGCAGCGGCTTATTGCCCAGCACCTCCGCAAAGACCTGTGGTAAAGTTTGGATTACTGCGCCGGGATACTCCTCCTCCGGCACTAAGAAGACGTCAACGGCGCGCAAGTTTTGGATGGCCGAGACTTCCCGCGCGTAAGCTGCCGCCTCCGGGCCACCTAGCAGCAGCGGCTCACCCTCCAGCGGCAGCAGCACGCCACCGGTTTCGATGGTGGGCCAATAGCCGCTCAGGTAACAACCGTTCGACATGTTGAGATCATCGTGGTAGACAAACAGGGCGTCCACATGCGCCGCTCGCATCAACCGGCACACTTTTTCGATGCGCTCTCTATACTCGGTTCGTGGGATTTCAGGTGGAACCATGGGAATACCTCCTCGCTGAGTTGATCAGTGTATAGAAAGGATATCTCCGTCACACTCTTGGGGCTGGCTTTTCGTAGTTGTGTACCCACACATCACGGAAGTCGCGCAGTGTATGGAAGCTGGCATCAAGACGTCGCATTTCGGTGATGAAAATATCCAGCTCGTCCAATGCACGCTGGCCGCAATTCTGGATGAGCCATGGCTTGAGTTCAATGCGTGCCTCGTCGGTGTCCAGAACAGTTGGCATAGGCACGAATTCCCATGGGTGTAAGTACAGACAGACCATCATTGGCTTGCCTGCAGCCCACAACTGCTCGGCATTGCGTCGCACCATATCGGCCAGATGGCGGCCGCCGTGGGTGCGTAACTTTGGCCACCCGTCGCGGTCGCGATGGTCGGGTAGCTCACCCGGCACCGTCAGATCGGCAAACAAAGGTATCTCCAGGATGCGCAGGTCGCCTGGTTTGCGCCAGTCGTGGGCAGATGGGTGGTAAGGCAGCAGATACTCTCCATGGAAGTAGGCCATGTACGAAGAATCAACCAAGTAGCCCAGCTGATCAAGAGCTTGAATCATCTCATTACCACCCCAGCCGCGTGGAGCACGGAACGATACCGGCCGCCTGCCTGCCTTTGCCTCGATCATCTCGGTCGCTCTTTTGAGGCGGTTGAAAACTTCTTCGGGCAGCACAGGGGGGATGCCGGGGGCTTCGAAGAGAGGAGTCCCAACGCTCTCATGCTGCAGCGTGTGGCAGCCTATCTCGTGACCCGCTGCTTCCACCATGGCGAGCGATTCAGGGCCGGCTAACGTGGCATTGCCAGTGTACAGAAATGTGGCTGGCACCTGATGGTGCGCCAGCACCTGCAAGATCGGTGCCGTGCCTTCGATCACCCCTTTGTGCTCATTGCTCCAGCTCCCGATGTCGCTCTCCATGTCAAAAGAGATAAGAACGTATAGCTTGTGGTTGGTGTTCATCGTCGTCGCCTGCCTGATGCGGCCCCGTGGCCGAGATAGATGGTGCTTCAATCATAATACTGACGGGCAGACGAGGCAACTGTCGCCCCAGCTCATACAAAGCTTTTCAAAATGGTAGGGGTCATCTCCTTCGCCTGCCCGCCCATAGCTCTCAATTGAGTGGGTAGCGCTGAAAAAGAGTCGACTTGAAAGTCGCGTAGCGAGCCCGAATCGTCGATAGGGTTTTTTCACCACCTTCAATCACGCAAGATTGGCACAGCGGTTCTTTGGCTGGTATAATTCTGGTTCACACAGTTTTGTCCACTTTCCCACAGGGGGTGCGTAGGCGATGAGCATCAAGCCCGACCATTGGATCGAGAGAATGGCCTTAGAACACAGGATGATCGAACCATTTGAGCCCAAACAGGTCAGTGCAGGGGTCGTGTCCTATGGCTTATCCTCGTATGGATATGATATTCGCGTAGCGGATGAGTTCAAGATATTCACCAATGTGTTTACAACGGTGGTGGACCCCAAGCATTTCGACGACCGCTCGTTTGTTGAGTTCAAAGGTGAGATCTGCACCATTCCACCCAATTCCTTTGCGTTGGCACGCACGGTCGAGTATTTTCGCATTCCACGCGATGTGCTGACCATTTGCGTGGGCAAATCCACCTACGCGCGCTGTGGCATCATCGTCAATGTCACCCCATTTGAACCGGAGTGGGAAGGTTATGCCACGCTCGAGATTTCGAACACGACCCCCTTGCCAGCGCGTATCTATGCCAATGAGGGAATTGCCCAGGTTATCTTCTTCCAGGCAAGTGAGGTGTGTCGGGTATCCTATGCCGATAAGAAAGGCAGATACCAACGCCAAATGGGGATCACGTTGCCCCAGGTGTCCCCAGACGCTGCCACTAATCGTCCATAAATGTTCGAAATCGTCTTTCTCGGCACATCCGCGAGTGCACCCAGCGTCCACCGTGGACTGTCCTCCCAGGTGGTCATATATAACGAATATCGTTTTTTGATCGACTGCGGTGAGGGTACTCAACGCCAAGTGCTCAAGAGCGGCCTGGGTTTCAAGCGGCTGGACAAGATCCTGATCACCCATGGCCATCTGGATCACATTCTCGGTCTGGGGGGTCTGATCTCGACCTTCAGTCGTTGGGAAGCGATAGAACATGTAGAGATTTACGCAGGTCATTGGGCATTGGAACGGGTTAGAGATCTGCTCCTGGGCGTAGTATTACGGGGCGAGCGCACTTCATTGCGCATCGATTTCATCCCGCTTGAGCCGGGAATTCTGATGGAAGACAGCAAATTCCGGCTGCGTGTATTCCCTGTCTCACACCGTGGCCCAGACTGCTATGGTTTTTCCTTTGAGGAAAAGTCACACCGCCCTTTCCTGGTTGAGAGAGCAGAAGCATTGGGGGTACCCGCCGGGCCGGAGCGCAGCCAGCTGGTACGTGGACACAACATTACCCTGAAAGACGGACGCATCATCACTCCTGATCAGGTGTTGGGTGAACCTGTCCCGGGAGCGAAGCTGGTCTTTGTGGGTGATGCCGGACGCACGGATGATTTGGTGCACGAGGTGGAGTATGCTGATCTATTGGTGATTGAGGCCACCTACCTGGAGATCGAGGCAGACATAGCGCGCCAATTCGGACATCTCACTGCCGCTCAAGCTGCTCAACTCGCCGCCGAAGCACAGGTGCGGCAATTGTGCCTGACGCATATTTCACGTCGTTACCATGCCAGTGCTGTATTAGCTGAGGCGCAAGCTATCTTTCCCAACACATGCGTCGCCAATGACTTCGATCACTTCAAAGTCAGCCGACGCTGAGTGCTTCCGCAAAATGCACAAGAGCGCTGTGTCGTGAGAACTGGATCATGGATCACGATAAGTCTTGCGCAAGGATCATCTCTTGGACTTGGCAGCGTGAAGATTCAGCTGATTGCCCTTGATCTGGATGGCACGTTAGTGGGACGCTCGCTGTTGATACCGGCGCGCAACCGGCTCGTGCTCCGGATGGCGATGGAACGGGGCTGTCGGGTGACTATTGCCACCGGGCGCTCACTTGTTCCCACAGATCGTTTCGCGCGCGAGCTGGGACTGAATGCACCGTTGATCCTGTATCAGGGTGCGTTGATCCAGGACTATCGGGATGGCACGATCATTCATCGCGAGACGCTGCCATTGCCTTTGGCACGCGAAATTGCCGCCTTCGCCGCTGCGCGGCAGTGGCCGGCACAAGTACACGATGAAGACGGCACTGCGTTCACCACCCGCACCAATCCAATTGCCGCCCGCATGCAGACCATCACCGGAGTGCCTGCTGTGCTCGTGGATGACTTGGTGGCCTGGCTTAGCCGCCCTCCGCTTAAGTTCCTTTTCATAGAGGCACCAGAGAGGACCCTTGAGATAATTCGAGAGCTGCGCGAACGTTTCGACGACCATGTCAATGTGGTGCGTTCGCACGATTTCATCGTGGAGGTCACCGCTCCGCACGTGTCCAAGGGACATGCGCTGGCGATTCTAGCGGCACGTTTGGGTATTCCGCGCGTCGCCACGCTGGCAATGGGAGACCACGATAACGATGCCGACATGCTGGCTTGGGCGGGCCTGGGCATTGCGATGCCCAATGCCAGCGCTGCAGCACAAGCCGCTGCGGATATCATCGCACCCTCTCAACCGTCACCCGATGGACACGATGAAGCGGTCGCTTGGGCCGTTGAGAAATTCGTCCTAGATACGATGACAGGTTAGATATGCGTATCGGGATTGATGCCAGCCGTGCCGTTCGTCCAGAGCAGACCGGCACTGAAACGTACTCATTTTATCTCATTCGCGCCTTATTGCGTGTCCGGCGGGAGCACCACATAATTCTGTATTCACCCCAAGAGTTACCCACTGAAATGCTGCCCGAAACGAGCGCACTCGAGACGAATTCGACACGGACCAGCTCATCGGGTGCTGAGGCGGTAAGGTGGACGGTACGCATCATCCCCTTCCCGCGTCTCTGGACCCATGTTCGGCTTAATTGGGAGCTGCGGCGCCATCCCCCCGATCTGCTTTTCATACCGGCACATGTGATGCCGATAGCGTGTCCGGTCCCGACGGTGGTCACCGCCCATGATCTGGGCTACCTATACTACCCAGAGACGCATCGCGCTTTTGATCGTTGGTATCTGCACTGGAGTACATGCCGCCATGTGCACTTGGCAGCATGTATCATTGCAGACTCGCAGGCGACTCGGCAGGACTTAGCTCGACATTACGGAGCAGATCTCTCGCGTGTCCGGGTGATCTACCCGGGTTACGATGAGACGTTGCACCGTGTCGAAGATCCACAGATCATTGCAGCAACCAGGGCACGCTATCACATCCAAGGCGATTACTTACTGTACCTGGGCACACTACAACCGCGCAAGAACTTGCCTCGGCTGATCGAAGCGTTTGCGCGGGCCAACCTGCCCTGGAGCCCCTCGGAGCGCAGGGGTTTTCAGCTGGTCCTGGCAGGCAAGAAAGGTTGGGATTATGATACACTGTTGCGTTTGGTCAACCGTCTGGGCCTGCAGGATCGGGTTATCTTTCCGGGATACATAGCGCCTGAAGACAAAGCGGCGCTCCTCAGCGGTGCCAAAGCGTTGGTCTTCCCCTCTCTCTACGAGGGGTTCGGGATACCCATATTGGAGGCAATGGTCTGCGGTGTCCCTGTATTGACTTCGCATGTGTCCTCGCTGCCCGAAGTGGCGGGCGATGCCGCCGTATTGGTGGACCCTCTGGACATTGATAGCATTGCTGCGGGGCTGAGACAGGTCGTTCATCAACCCGATCTGCGTCGCGCGCTGGTCGAAAGGGGCTACTGCCAAGCAGAAAGGTTCTCCTGGCAAAATGCTGCCCGACAATTGTGGGAGGTGTTCGATTCGGCACGCTGTTGACTTATCATCTGTGTACATTTTGGGTGTGCGTGTGGATTGCGTCACTTTCCAGCAGACGCTAGAGCTGATCGAGGCGTTCATTGCTCGAGGTACTCCACACCAAATTGTCACGGTCAACCCTGAATTCGTTATGCTCGCCCAACGCAACACCGAGTTTCGGAGGGTTATTAACCAGAGTGCATTGGCGCTGCCCGATGGGATCGGTGTGTGGTGGGCGAGCCGTCACCTGGGTCGTCCTATTCCGGAGCGTGTGCCAGGTGTGGATCTCGTAGTGCGCTTGGCCCAACTCTCGGCGAGCAAAGGCTACCGGATGTATTTCCTCGGGGCTATGCCAGGCGTGGCTGCGCGTGCCGCTGTTGCGCTGCAGAGCCGCTTTCCCGGCACCGCCATGGCAGGCAGCTACCCTGGCTCACCTAGTATCGATGAAAACGCAGCGATCGTCCAGCGCATCCGTATGCAACACCCTGACATCCTGTTTGTCGCCTTCGGCGCCCCGGCGCAGGATTTGTGGATCGCGCGAAATCTGGAAGCACTGGAGGTGCCAGTGTGTATAGGGGTGGGTGGATCCTTTGATTACATCGCCGGTGTACGTCCATTGGCGCCCCGGTGGATGCGCAAAGTCGGGCTGGAGTGGTTATACAGGCTGATCACCCAACCGTGGCGTTGGCGGCGCATGCTTGCTCTGCCACTTTTTGCGTGGCACGTTTTGTGGAGCAAGCCGAATCGGAAGAAGGATCATTCTGCGGGCACCCCGTTTCATCCATAGGCCAAGCCATTATGTTTGGGGATGTGCAGACGAGCGAACGATCACCGGCTCGCGGCACCAGCATCGCTGGGGCTGCATCACTGATTGCACTGGGTAATGTTGCCAGTCGTGTGTTGGGGCTCCTCAGGGAGATGACCATCGCATACCTCTTCGGCGCAAGTGGCTCGGTCTCCGCCTTCGAGGTGGCCAGCCGTGTGCCGCGTATGTTGTTTGATCTGCTTATTGATGGACTGGTGAGCAGTGCACTGGTGCCCGTCTTCTCTGAACTGGCAGAACGCGATCGGTCGGAGCTGTGGCGCGTTGCCAGCGTGATGCTCAGCTTGACCACCCTTCTGATGAGCTTGGTGCTGCTCGTGATGGAATTGGGAGCGCACCAAATCGCTTGGCTGATGTCAGGAGGGTTCGATGCCTATCTGCTGCAAACCACAGCGTATCTGATGCGCCTGACCTCTCCGGCGATGATCTTCCTCAGCCTTTCCGGCATAACCGCCGGCCTGCTGTATGCTCTCAAGCGCTTTACTCTGCCTGCATTTGCGGTCGCTGTCTTCAATGCCAGTCTTGTGGTGGTGGCATTCATATTGACCGGATGGTTAGGACTCGGTATTGAAAGTCTGGCGGTGGGTATGGTGATTGGCTCGGCCGCTCAGGTCGCATTGCAAATGCCAGGGTTACGTGGAGCACAGCTCCGCTTCGATGTGAACTTACGACACCCGATGTTGCGAAAGATTGTGAAGCTCTACGCGCCTGTCGTGCTCGGTCTGGTGATCAGTCAGGTGGGCATCGTTATTGACCGCAATCTGGCCAGCCGTACCGGAGAGCAGAGCATCGCGTGGATGCGCTATGCCACCACGGTTGTACAATTTCCGCTGGGATTGGTGTCAGCCGCGATTGCGATGGCCATCCTGCCCACATTAAGCCGACTGGCAAGTCCGCCCAATTCCATTATTAACGTGAAGAGTGACGGGAGACACGCACCAGAGTTTGCCGAGACGCTTATCCGGGGCATTCGAATGGTTTTGGTGCTGATTCTGCCCGCCGTTGTAGGACTGTTCACCATCGCGGAACCATTAATTGCCTTGGTTTTCCAGCATGGGGACTTCACCGCTTATGACACGCAGCAAACAGCATTGGCACTGCGCCTCTATCTACTGGGCACAACATTTGCTGCGATCGACCTACCATTGGTGTTTGCTTTTTACGCGCGCCAGAACACAATCACCCCGGCGCTGGTAGGGGTGTTCGGTGTGGGTATCTACTTGGTGGTTGCGTTGGCACCTGCCCTCTTTCGTGAATTGCGCATGACCGATCTGGTGCTGGCAAATTCGGCGCAGCTCACGGCACATGCCATTGTGATGTTGTGGTTGACACATCGCGAGGTACCATTGGGGGGATACCGCTTGGGATACACCATTGCTAGGGTGTTGCCGGCTGCTCTTGCTATGGGAGCTTTGACCCACTTTGTACAGCTTCAGCTCCATTGTTATTTCCCGGGGGGAACTATCCCGGAGCTGCTTCTCATTGTTGCGAGTGCTGCTGTGGCGGGCTGTGGCATTTATGGCGGGTTGTTGATTGTCTTGCGTGTGGAAGAAGTGCATCAGCTGCTGGCTCTGATGCGGCGTCCCTTTGTGCATCGGATGCGGTAGATCAAAGATGATGGTCGAACATCTGTTGATCGTCTTCCTGGATGGGGTTGGCCTGGGCGAGGGAGATCCTAATAGGAATCCTTTGGCCCAAGCGAGCATGCCTGTGGTGCAATCCCTGCTGGAGGGAAGCCGTCTGATACGCGAGCAAGCGGGAAGGGTCACACGTCAGGCGAGCTTGCTGGCATTGGATGCACGCTTAGGCGTTCCCGGCCTGCCTCAGAGCGGTACCGGCCAGACCACGCTGTTAACCGGGGTAAACGCACCCGCGCTGCTGGGGTATCACGATGGTCCTTACCCAAACCAACAGTTGTGCGCACTGTTGGGGCGTGGGAATCTGTTTCGCTCGCTTGTGGTGTCCGGCCATCCTGTCGCTTATGCCAATGCCTACACCGATCGCTTCTTGCATCGCATTGCGCGTGGAACGCAGCGCCTGAGTGCTAACAGCCGGGCGGCATGGCTTGCCGGTCTCATCTTGCGCGGCGCCCAGGAGCTCCAGGCGGGCAGGGCGGTCTCAGGATTACTCACCAATGATTATTTCCGCCAGCAAGGCTACAAAGTTCCTGCCATATCCCCGGAGCAAGCAGGTAAGAACCTTGCCCTCTTGGCACAGGAGCATATGCTGAGCTACTTCGAATTTTGGGTCACAGACCTGGCCGGGCACCGACAGGATAGGGATCTTGCCCTGAACGTGTTGCAGCAGCTCGATCGCTTCCTCTCTGGTCTCCTGGATCACCTCGACCTGTGTCGTTCGCTGGTGCTTGTCATCAGCGACCACGGCAATCTGGAAGATATGAGCACTCCGCATCATACCCTTAATCCAGCTATGGCCTTGTTGATCGGCGCCGACCATGGCGCGGTAGCGGCGCAACTGAGTGACCTGACTGATGTGACGCCGGCGCTGCTAGCTATCCTGACCCAGGGATAACATATACGGCCAAGGCTCTTACCTCGCTGTCCCTAAACAGCTCTCCGCCCGCTTTGTCTTCCGCGCGATTAGAAAATCGGAGCCCAAAATCGGCTTGTGCACTTATTGACAAAGCGTTCGAAGCGTGTATGAATCTCTCTAAAGCGCACTAGCTAAGGAGGAATGTTCGATGCAACTACCCATTGGGTTTATCGGTCTGGGTATTATGGGGCGGCATATGGCGAATCACCTGCTGAACGCAGGCTATCCGCTGGTGGTATACGATATCGTGCCGCAAGCGATGGAAGGCGCACTCAGCGCCGGTGCACAGGCAGGCAGCTCGTGCAAGGATGTGGCAATGCGCAGTGATATCGTTATCTCGATGGTTCCCGACTCGCCCGACGTCGAAGCAGTAGCGTTGGCAGAGGATGGCATCATTGCGGCGGCGCGACCTGGATTGATTTACATCGATATGAGCACCATTGCACCGCAGACGGCTATCAAGGTGGCCGAAGTGTTAGGCAAGAAGGGGGTACGTTGTCTCGATGCACCGGTGAGCGGTGGCGAGGTGGGTGCCCGGACGGCCAGCCTCTCCATCATGGTCGGTGGGCCCAAGGACCTATTCGACGAGATGCTGCCACTGTTCCAGGTGATGGGCAAGACAGTGACATATTGTGGCACCCATGGCGCCGGCCAGACGGTTAAAGCCTGCAACCAGATTCAGGTGGCGCTCAATTTTGTTGGCATGGCCGAGGCACTGGTGTTGGGCGCCAAAGCGGGTGTGGACCCGGCCATCATCTTGAAAGTACTGAGCGCTGGCTATGCTCAAACACGTGTGATGGATGTGCGTGGCCCCAAAGTGATAAAGGGAGAATTCGAGCCAGGATTCAAGAGCAAGTTCCATTACAAAGACCTGAACATCATTATGTCGACGGCACGTGACTTGCAAGTTCCCCTGCCCGCCACAGCAATTGCCCACGAGTTGTTCAGCGCCTTGCTCGCTGCAGGTCGTGGGGAACTTGATCATTCTGCCGTCATCACCGTGTTGGAGGATTTGGCAGGGGTCAAAGCGCGCACCTCGCAGCTGCCCCAAGAGTGAGCAGCATAGCCAAACTTGCCACACGCTAAGGCACGGCGGCCCCGTGACCCTTTTGGTTTAACGCTGGCTGTCCGAGTGTGTGGCTCGATCTTCTATGGGTGCTACCGGGAAGAGCTGGGCATGAAAATTGAGCTGGCATATGGCAAGACAGGATTAATCGTTGATCTCCCGGACGAATTGGATGTCACCGTCGTGGCACCGCGCTATGTTCCGGCGGTGGCGGACGAGCGTTCTGCCCTGCTGGAGGCCTTGGCCGACCCGATCGATTCGCCCCCTTTGCGTGACCTGGTGAAACCGACCGATCGTGTTGGCATTGTCTTCAGCGATATCACGCGGCCGACACCCAATCACTTGGTGGTGCCGGCGGTGATCCATGCCCTCGACCATGTCCCCGCGCATCATATCACGCTATTTAATGCGCTCGGCACCCACCGTGCCAACACCGAGGAAGAGCTGCGAAGTATGCTGGGCGATGACATCGTGGAGCGCTACCACATCGTACAGAATAATGCGTTTGACTCCAGTACCCAGGTGTACCTAGGGGTGAGCAAATATAACCACGAGATATGGGTGAATCGCGAGTTTTACGAGTGTGACGTCAAAATCCTGACTGGATTCATCGAGCCACACTTCTTCGCCGGCTTCTCAGGCGGGGGCAAAGCTGTACTGCCCGGTATGGCGGGGCAGCGCACTGTGTTTGGAAACCATGATGCCACCATGATTGCCCACCCCAATGCCACCTGGGGAGTGGTGGAGCACAATCCCATCCAGGAAGAAATCCGCGAGGCGGCAGGGAAGGTTAATCCTACTTTTCTGATCAATGTGGCACTCAATCGCGAGAAGCGCATTGTAAGAGTTTTTGCCGGCAACCTAGACTCGGCTTATACAATGGGATGCCGCTTTGTCAAAGAACACGCCATGGTGGCGGTGAAGCAGTCCTTCGACATCGTTATCACCAGCAATTCCGGTTATCCTTTGGATCTCAATCTGTATCAATCAGTCAAGGGAATGAGTGCTGCAGCGCA
>Ga0123519_10004924_pt1 | contig 21442 bp, 19 predicted proteins | sample YelNatPaOPRAMG02_FD_87396 | JGI IMG/M metagenome (GOLD analysis project Ga0123519, IMG submission 87396) | Hot spring microbial communities from Yellowstone National Park - Yellowstone National Park OP-RAMG-02 (version 2) | ecosystem: Environmental > Aquatic > Thermal springs > Hot (42-90C) ...
CATTTTTAGTTTTTGTATTGTATCTTTTTTGTATTGTAACTATGTAGCACTTTTGAATTATATCCAATTTGTAACAATGGAACAATTATAGAACGTATAATAAATATACCAAATAATGCATAACAGTTTCTATGCAACTTGCGAAACTATTAAAGGAATGCGGCGCGATAATGTTCGGCGATTTTACATTAACAAGCGGGAAGAAGAGCAAATACTATGTTGACATTAAAAAAGCATCTACAGACCCGAAGATTCTAAAAGAGATTGCTAAAGAAATTAAGAATAAATTGCCAAAAGAGACTGAGAGACTAGCGGGCTTGGAACTCGGGGCGGTCCCTATAGTTGTTGCGGTATCTCTTGAAACAGATATACCTTATGTAATAATACGCAAAGGAGAAAGGACACATGGGACAGGGAAGTTGATTGAAGGTACGCTTAATGAAAGGGATAAGGTTGTTCTTATAGAGGATGTAACTACAACTGGTGGGAGTTCTGTAAAATCATTAGAAATCTTAAGAAATGCAGGTTGTAAAGTAGATACTGTAATTACAGTTGTAGATAGGGAAGAAGGTGCAAGAGAAACGATAAATCAAAAAGGGGCAAAATTAATACCGTTGTTGAGAATTACGGAAATAATGGAGGAAAAGTAATGGACGCAATCGAGATAAAAAGGAAAGTTTGTCTACTCGGTGCGCCCGGGGTAGGAAAGACAAATGTAATAAAAAGGTATGTTTACAATCTTTTCGATGATAAGTACATAACTACGATAGGAACGAATGTAACAAAGAAGGTTTTAAAATTAGTATATGCAACAGAAGGAAAGACAGTTGATCTTACCATGATGATTTGGGACCTTGAAGGATATTATGCGCCTTCGAGTTTAACTTCAGTCTATTATTTAGGGTCAAAAGGCGGAATGTTTGTATGTGATTTGACAAGACGAGAGACTTTACAAGGGATGGAGGATAGAGTAAATGCATTCTTTAACAAAGTAGGTACAGTCCCTATAGTTTTTATTGGGAATAAGAAAGACCTTGTGGACAAAATCGAGATAAAAGAAGAAGAGATTGCAGAATTAGCAAAGAAGTATAATGCGCCGTATTTCCTTACTTCTGCAAAGACTTCTGAAAATATAGTAAAGGCATTCTATGTTCTTGGAGATGCCATGGCTAGAGAATCTTTAAAACAATGAGTTGGCTTAACTAAAGATCGATTTAGATGGATTTGGTGTATTTTCTTTTTTTGAATATCATTATTTTTTGAATATCCGAAGAGTAAGATTGAGAGGTAGAAAGTTAATAATGAGAGTTAATAGAAAAGTGTGTTAATAGGAAAAATCCATATTTTGGATTGCGATACGTATATGGTGATAGGTTGAAAGCTGTTGTGTTAGCAGCCGGCGATGGTACAAGGATGCGTCCTCTTACCACAAATATACCCAAGCCATTGCTCCCCGTAGCAGGTAAACCCTTTATTCAGCACATATTTGAAACTCTCTCTTCGGTAGGTATAAACGAGATAATGCTTCTTGTGGGTTGGAAACAAGATAAGATAAAAGAAAGATTTGGTGATGGTTCGAAGTTAGGGATAAAGTTAAGTTATCATGAGCAGGGAGAGAGGCTTGGGACTGCGCATGCAGTAGGGATGTTTAAAGATAAAGTTGACGATGCGTTTCTATGTATAAATGGAGATGTGTTAATAACAAAGAAGATGGTAACTGATGTTCTTGAATGCTATAATGAAAAGAAGGGTTGTATAATTACGGTTGTGCCTGTAAAAAATCCAAGCGAGTTTGGGATTGTTGATTTTGATGCGAATGGGAAAGTGCTTGAAATTGCAGAAAAGCCTGAGAAGCCCAGAGGGAACAATGCAAATGCAGGAGTATATGTGTTTACTAGAGATATATTTGATGCTATTTCGAAGACACAAAAATCAAAGAGGAACGAGTACGAGATAACGAAATCGTTATCTTACCTAATAGAAGCAGGGAAAGTGTATGCATGCGTTAGTTCGGAACCTTGGATAGATATAGGCAGACCTTGGGATTTACTAGAGGCGAATGAGATATTGATGAAGGGTATGGATAAGGGCTTGGTAGAAGGTGAACTTGAGCCTTATGTTACACTTAAAGGTGCTGTTCATATAGGAAGAGGTACGGTAGTGAGGAATGGCGCGTATATAATAGGACCTGTAATTATAGGTGAGAATTGCGAGATAGGTCCAAACTGTTTGATAAGACCATATACGAGTATTGGGAATAAATGCAAAGTTGGGAATGCAGTAGAGATAAAGAACTCGATTATTATGGACGAATCGCATGTTCCACATCTTAACTATGTTGGAGACAGCATAATAGGTTCAAGATGCAATTTAGGTGCAGGGACAAAGGTAGCGAATCTAAGGTTAGATAACAAGAATGTAAAAACAGTTCTTAAAGGAGAATCAGTGGATTCTGGAAGGAGAAAACTAGGAGTGATAATGGGAGATGATGTAAAGACTGGTATAAATGCGTCGATAGACCCTGGGACTGTGATTTGTGAAGAGTCTTTTATAGGACCTGGGGCTATTGCAAAAGGGTTCATAGCGCCGCGTTCGAGGGTTCACTGATGCGAATTGCACAGGTTGCGCCTTATTTTTACCCACATATAGGTGGTGTGGAATCGCATGTAATGTCCTTGACGCAGAGACTTATAGAAAGAGGTCATGAGGTCGAAATAATAACTACACAGCATGAAAAGAGACTGCAAAGATACGAAAAGATGGATGGATATGTTGTTCATAGATTTCCCTCAGTATTTTCATTATTTTCCACGCCAGTAACGCCATCTATTTCAGAGCATATTAAAAAAAGCGAATATGATGTAGTGCATGCGCATGTCCCACCGCCTATGAGCGCGTATTTTGCTGCTAAAGGTTGTAAAGTTTCAAAAAAACCTTTTGTTCTAACATATCATTGTGATTTAGAAATCCCCACGCCTATTCTGGGACCTGCTGTTATTGACATATACAATGCTACCTTTGGAAAGTATACTTTATCGAATTCAGATAGGATTATTGCAACTACAGAAACTTATGCGGCAACTTCTCGGTCTGTTTGGAATACGAATACTGTAGTGATACCGAATGCTGTAGATTGTAAAAGGTTTAATCCATCTGTTGATGCTAAGAATGTAAGGAAGAGATTTGGGCTTGAGAATGTGAATGTGGTTCTGTATGTGGGAAGACTTGTACATCATAAAGGCTTGGAATTTCTCATAGAATCTGCAAAGTATGGTGATAAAAATACAAAATATCTTATAGTCGGAGATGGACCTTACAGAGTCAAATTAGAAGAGATTGTAAGGAGATTGAAGATACAGAACCGAATCTTGTTTATAGGAAAAGTCTCGAACAAGGATTTGCCGTACTATTTTTCGGCATGTGATGTTTTTGTATTACCATCTGTATCGCGTCTTGAAGCATTTGGACTTGTAGCCCTCGAAGCCATGGCAACTGGGAAACCGGTAGTTGTATCAAATATTCCGGGCGTGCGCGAAGTTATAACCGAAGGAGTAGAGGGATTACATGCAGAACCTATGAATGCAAAAGACATTGCTGATAAGATAAAGATAATACTAAATGATAAAAATCTTGCAAAGAAGATGGGTAGTGAAGGTAGAAAGAAAGTTGAGGAGAAGTTCAGATGGGAAATGGTTGCGGAAAAAATCGAAGAAGTGTACGAAGATGTAGTAAGAAATAAAAAGAGGTAAAAGAGATTGAGAATTTAAATAAAAGATAAAAAATAAAGTAATAGCAAAAAGATAAAAAAAAAAGATGTAGTAGCCGTAGGGGTATACCGATATAATGTTATTACCCGATATAATGTAAATCTTCGCCTTTTGTTTCAGGCTCTATAACTTGTTCGATTTCTTTTAGTTGGCTTGTTATTCTGTCTATTTGGAGTGCTTTTTCTTCTAATTCAGCAAAACTGATTTCCATTTTAAGGATTTTTGAAAGGATTTCGAGGACTGCGCGTGCGCTTTTGGGGTCAACAAAATAACCTGAAGTTTCGCCCATGAGACATGCACATCTCATGCCACGAAGAGCGCCCAAGCCGAGAAGTAGTCCTGAGGCTCCGACGATACCCGAGCCAGGCTCGCCTTTCGAGAATATGACGCCTTGTTTCTTAAGTTCATGCACTAAATCTTCATCAGTTGCAGCGCCGAGAACACGTGGTTTATCAATCATCTTACCCAAGCCGTATCCGCCTAAAGTATAGATGCGTTTCACGCCGAATTCTTCTACGACGTCGAGCATTTTTGAAGAGAGAGCATATTGCCCTTCGGGTGTTAAACCCTGGTAATCGCCGACTATGATAATGATGTCCTTCTGGTCTTTTTTTGTACCTTTCAGATAGTAAAAATCGTTTGAGACAAGTCTAATTACTCCATTCTCTTCCACAAAAACCTGAGGCGGAAAATATTTTGAATACATGGATGCGAATTTAGTTGCCTTGGTAACGTCCTTAAAATGTTCGGCAGCAAGTTTACCTACATTTCCCACACCAGGTAATCCTTCTACGACAACAGGCTCTTTCAAAGATGGTTTTTCGATATACTTAACGATGATATCATCCATTTTCTCACCTCTATGATGCTCTTTTTCGCGAATTTTCTCACCTTCATAGGATTTACTTCATAGGTTTTATTTTTTAATTTTATTTTAAAGTTTAGGCCTTAATTTTTCATTCTTTATTATTTTTACCAATTTCAAGTTCGGGAGCAAGATGACGCAATCTTCTTCTGTATTCGCCATAATGGTCTTCAGGAGAAAATCTTGCAGGTATGGATACAGTTGTCTCTTCGCCGCATTTGGGACAGATATTTTTTAGTGTGTAATTTTTACATTTTCTGCATTTTCGAATCTTGCTTTTCATCATCTCACCAAAAGATAGTTTACTCTTTTCTTATGAATTTCCCTTCTCCGCCATGCGATTTTATGTATTCGATTGCTTTTTCCGCAGATTTACGAAGTTCATCTTCTGCAAGTTTATAATCCAATGCAGTTACTGTAATTCTATACTTTGGCGCTCCAACATATTGAATGTTCACTTTAGCATCTTTTGCTTGTTCTGCTCTCAAAAGGGCTTCTTTTATTTCCAAAGCGCCTTTTCCTGTAGGACAGGTCAATTCAAGAAATCCATTTACAGTAACAAGAGGTGGAATAATATTATCGACAGCAACCTGGACAAAAATAGGCACCCATTTACCAGAAAAACCTTCTTTTTTCAAAGCATCTTGGTTTATTGCACATTCTTCAAAAGCGGCATACAAGGAGCCGAATTTTTCCACGATTTGTCTGCCGAATTCTGTGAAGCACTGTTCAACCTCTTTACCATATTTTGAGCATACGATTTCAAAAAGTTTTTCAGCGCGCTGTTCGTTTTTCCATTGTTCAATAGTTTCTCTTCGTTGATGTTCATTAACTTGTTTCAAAGATAAATCCACATGTCCTTTAGAGGTATCGACCCTGAGGACTTTGCAAACTATTTTCTGACCTTCGCGCACATAATCACGAATATATTTTACCCAACCTGTAGTAACTTCAGCAACATGAATAAATCCTTCTTTGTTACCATATTCATCTAAAGTTACAAAGGCACCGAAACTTTTTACTTCTCGTACAGTGCAAACGACTAATTCCCCTTCTTCGGGAAACTCGTTTAACCTTACCATATTTTTCCCCTCCAATTATCTCTGAATGGATTATGTCTATCGTATCTAGTTAGACTAAGGATAATGGTCGATTATATATTATAAAACTTTGGGAAAGAATAGCAAAAATGCAGAACAAAAAAGAAAAATATGCTCTATTCGAATTTCGCGACTACTTCGCCACGGATTTTAGCCTTTCCGCCAGTTGGCTTGGCTAAAGTTGCACCACAAACAGCACATGTTACAGATGTAGTTGCTTTATTGAATATGAGCTGTTCGTTACTGCAATCAGGGCATTTAATCTTGACAAATTCACTTTTCGGCTTGGGCACTAATTCCTTTGTCTTCATATTCCCACGCTCACTACTCTACTAATTCAAATTTTTTTGTTCTCATACAGGGCGATTGATGTGCTTTCTTGCAAACCGTGCATCTATATCTTAGAGCAACTCGTTTAGTTGGTTTTTCTCTGCCTTCAGGCTTGGGTCTTGGAAAACCTCTGTAACCTGCAGTAACTCTTCTGAATCTTCGTTGACCCTGTCTGAGTTCTGAGGCTTTCTTCTTCTTTACTTTTTCGATTTCGATTTTTGTATGCTTCTTGCAGTATGGACAATATCTTGTTAATGCTCTTGGTAATTTCATGTCTATTCCTCGCTCTTATTCGGTATTCTGTTTAGACCATTTCTAACCAACATTGGCTAGTCAGGAATAGTTCCACGTCTATTTAAATATGTCAGTCTAAATATGTTAGTATCTCAGTCTAAATATGTTTAGATATTACAGCAAGTTGGAAGAGAGCAAAGTCAGAAGAGATAAAAAATGATTACAGGAAGTGCGATACAACCCATAAGATGTACTCTTCTTATAGCAAGAAGTTGTGAGGAAATACCAATAGAAACTGCGATGAGCATAACAAAGATACCTATAGGACCTGAGAATAAGAAAACAAGGAGGATTAGGAAAAGGATAACTGCGATAGTCAGTTTTTCATAATCTACCTTATGGTAATAAGTTGCGAATATTTTTCCTGCGAATAGAGTTATGGGAAATGCGAAAGATGCGCCTAAGATAGCAGAAAAGAGCATAGATGAGAATGTAATAGGTATGTTATTACCCTCTAAGGTACCCACATCTCCGAGGACGATTTCAAGATAGTTCATTGCGCCTGAGCGAGTTTTAGATATAACGAATAGTGCAAGTAGATTGAGGACGATATTTGCGCTGTTTACAGCTGATAGCATAGATATAAAATCGCGGGAATTTTCGAGGATTTTTTCTTTGATTTCGTAACTATCGATGTTGTATCTATCGTTTTGAGAAATATCCTTTTGAGAAAGTTTTTCAGGTTGAGTGTCTGGAGATGCCCATTTTGCAATCATAGAAGCATGAGCCGAAGACATGCCTGGATAAAAACCAATAAGACCTCCAGCAATTGCACCTGCGAATATGCCTTTTACGAATTTCAAATTTGATTTAAGGTAAAGTTTGAATTTTTCTACAATTCGAGGAGAAAGAATAAGTGGAGGAGAAAGATTGAAAATTGGAATTTTAACTTTAGCGTATTCGTATTCATGTTCATCTTCAGGTTCATGTTCGTATTCATATTCTTTACATTTACAGGTCATACCTGTCATCTTTGGCAGGTTTGATTGATTTGATATGTTTGATACATTTGCTTGGCTTGGGTGTTCGTTTTGAACCTCTTTAGGAAAGGTTGGTTTATCGAGTAAACTAATTAACAGCCCTGCGATTCCAAACATACCTGCAAAAATAGGTAGAAGGAAAACAGAGCCTGACTTATATAACAATATGGGAACGTAGTAGTTAAATAAGTGTGAGTTTAGCACGAAGTAGCCGAAGATTCCTGTGAGTAAAAAGTAGAATAGTGCGAGTATGCGAGGTTGCCAAGAATGAACTATAAGGTCATGCTCGACCAAGCCGGATAGTTTTATCACGCTCCCTTTTTTGAAAGATTGTTTTTCGAAAGTTTGTGTAGATGGGTATTCGATTTTGATAGATGCAGTGCCGTCGTTGAAGATACATTCTTTGTTATTAAGACTAAGAATTTTACCCTGTATAGTAACTCTTTCTCCAATAAGTTCTTCGTTATTTAGAATTTCAAGTATGGGTAATTCTTTTATTGCTAATTCTTTTGAAATTTCGTTGGGTTCGATATTATTCAAGTTGAGTTTATTTAGATTAACGAGATTGTTTAGTTTGTTTAGTTTATTTTTGGGTAGAGGGGCGACGACTATTTTTGTTTTAAATTCGTTTCTTGGAGGTTCTGCAGAGATAAGCATAAATTCTATAAGGATAAGCAAAAAGGGTATGATGAACGAAAAAGTAGAATATAGATTAAAAGGTTCGCCGAGTATAAATTTGAAAAATGGGATTAGGAGTAGTGAAGCAACAATGCCTCCAGAAGCGCCTTTTGCATGCACTTTAACAGCGTCGTAGCCTTTACCTGCGAGCATAAGTCTATGAGCAGGTAGAACCGAGAGTGCGAGTTCGCCTTCTGGAGCGCCTAGGAAAGTTGATGGAATGAAAGAGGTAAATAGATGAGCAACGAGCATGCTCATAAGTAGGCATCCGAAATTTAGCGGGGTTATAGTATATGCGATTGAGATGTATAGTAATAAGGCGACGTTGTTAGAGTGCATCCCTGGAATGAGTCCTAGCGTGCTACCTATAAAAGCGCCTGCAAGAGCATAACAGAAAGCGAGCAGAATAGCATCCATTCAATCGTCGAGTATTCGATTTATTTATAACATTTATCAAACTTTTTTACCGCATGCAGGACATTCTCCCACTGCATCAGCACAAGATTCATGGAAATCCTTACCGCATCTGCAAGATACTACCATGTCTCCGGGCCAGATGTCGCCTCTACACATGAAACATTCGGTTTTTTTCTTGGAAGTTTCGCGTGTTGCAGATGAGGTGATTGGTTTTGCATCTATTTTCGGCTTGGATTCTTGTGCTCTGGATTCTTGTGTTGTTGGAGCGGGTTTAGATGAGATTTGTGGTTGTGAAGTTGAAGTTTGAGTTAGAGTTGTCGTGGGTTGAGTTTGGATTTGAGTAGTTGAGATTTGAGTAGTTGAAGGCGGAGATGCGGATGTGCTCGATTGAGTTTGTGTTTGAGGTTGTGTATGAATTTGTGGTTGTTGAGTTACTTGGGGATTAGGATTTTGTGCGTAATATTGAGGATTGAGGTTCTGATTAATGTTCTGATTATACTGTGTAGGGTAAGGATATGAAGGATTTGAAGGAGTATTCGGGAAGGAAGAAGGATTAGCATTTTGGAAGTTGGCTGAAGTCTTTTTTTTCTTGAATAGATAAATACCGATAAGAACTGCGACTGCGACAAATATAATTACAGTTGCGATTAGGGCGATGGTAAAACCTGTGCAACATTGAGCATAGTCCTGTAATCCAGCATCTGTTACTGTAGGACCAGATAATGGAAGACCATTTGGTGGATAATAAATAGTCAAGTTGCCGGAAGTTGCAGAAAAGATATAGGTATGCGTCCCTAAATTGAGTCTTGTGGAATAAGTGTATATTTTACCGTCAGAAAAGTTCAAATCAAGGTCGTCATCAGCATCCATGGGATAGGAAACGCCATCGATATTTACGTTAACTGAACTTGGTGGGGTATTAGTAACATCAGTAAAAGTAACAGAGAAAGTGAATAAGTTGGTAATGTCTCCCTCGGGTGGTGAAACGCCGCCGTAGGATAATTGAGGTGGGAGTTGTGCGGATGCGTATGGCATCGAGAGTATCCAAGATAATAAGATAATGCAAGTTAAAATAATGGAAGTAATGCAAGGTAAGAAACGACTTAGTTTTAACGATTTTGATTGCATGTTATTGGTAGTAAGATGCTTAGGGTTTCAAATAGTTTATGCGTATGGTTTTATGCGTGCAATATGTGCGTGCGCTAGGCAGGTATTTAGACAATATTGTTGTAATGACTAAATGGGAAAAGAGAGTAAAATAGAAAGTAGAATAAGAGAGTAGAATAAAAGAGAGAAGAATATATTTTTGGATGTATATACAAGGTTGTGAAATACGCAATAGGATGTGGAAAAGGCAAAATAAAAGATGCGAAAGATACGATTGAGAAAGTCGAGAAGATATCGAAAGTGCATGATACAAGTATACAGTTATTTAACGCAGATTGTATAGTGGGCGAGATACATATTATAAGTGCGATATTACATGCGAAAAGAGCGTTCGAACAGAATAAAAACACGAGTGATAATTTTATGACTGAGGTTCTGCTCTATGCGTCAGGAGAAAGACAGATAAGACATGCGATAAAGAAGATTGGTATTCAAGAAAGCGATGATGCTAGGGTATGTATACTTGCATATTGCGAAGAACAAAATCCAAAAGAGACAAAAGATAAAGATGTAAACGATAATACGAAAGATACTAATGCAAAAGATACAAAAGACAGAATAGAAGATATAATAGAAATTGTGATAAGAACCCTCGGCTTGGAAAGAGACGATTCTTTGATTCTACCAAATGAATATAAACTTAAGCATCTTGGATGTTCAGAGGAAGAGTTAAACGCAGTTCCAAAGAATAGAAGATATGACCTTGCGCTTGAGAAAGTTGCGCTCGTCGATATTAAAAAATAGATTTGATTGAGTTTAGTTTAGAATTGAGATTTAAGAATTTAGATGTCGAGATTATATTAAGATATTGAGATTATATATAGAAAGAACGAGATAAGAAAAGTCTGTTTCTTTTTTCCAATTTGTCTTCAATAAGGGCGAAATTTTGCATTTCCTTGCTGAAAGATTAAAAAGAGTTGAACATAAGAAAAAAAAATGTGCTAACAAGGAAAGGGATTGCGTTATTAATACTATCAATGCTCTGTATGTACACAGGTCTTATCTGCGGCGATGTAGAGCCCGTGGTGTTCTCATCGATGATTTTTTGTTATTTTCTATACAATGTTAATACGAACTACTCTAAGTTTAAGATAAATGTAAGACGCAAGATAAGCCAAAAAGAAGCGCTCGAGTGCGATTTTGTGAGAATTAAGACAATTTTAGAATGTAACTTAGATGGTAAGGGCAATATTGGCTTGGAGAAAGCATGCAATCACGGCTTGGAGGGTGGAAATAGAGTTGATACTAATATATTTGATACTAATATGAATAAAGAAAATAAATACGGCTTGGAAAATGGAAATAGAACTGATAGCGTGGTGAAGAAAGGAATAGGTGAAGCAATAGTTGAGGGGATAGACATATTAGATAAAAAAAGTCGGATACGGGGTTCAAACAGGATATTTGCAAATCTTAAAGGAAAGAGAGAGATTGAATATACTCTTGAAGTTAAGAAAAGAGGCAGATACACAATAGGACCTTTGAGGTATAGAATATACGACAAAGCAGGGCTATCTTTTGAAGATGCGGAATTAGAAATAAAAGACGAGGTTATAGTATATCCGAAGATAGAAGAGATAAAGAATGCGTTAGTAGAATCTGGTTTTTATAGACATTATCCTGGCGAGTACATTACACGCCAATCGGGTTCAAGCACTGAGTTTCGCACGATAAGAGATTATGTAAGAGGAGACCCGATAAAGAGGATAAATTGGAAGGCATCAAGAAGGTTTAATAAATGGATGGTAAACGAGTATGAAAGAGATAATATATGCGATGTGGTAATGTTTCTTGATGCAAGAGAAGTTTCTAAGATAGGCACACCACTTCTAAATCCGCTAGAGAATTCGATTCGCGCACTTGTTGCAATTGCTGCACATCTAATAAGGAGCCATAATCATGTTGGCTTGGTTGTTTATTCTGATACTGTCTATACCTTGACTCCCTCGGGTGGAAATGCGCAGTTGCAAAGAATCCTCTCTGTAGTTACATTTGTTGAAGGAAAAGGGGATACAAGATTTGTAACTGCACTTGAAAATGCAGAAGGGTATCTATCGCCTAAAACAGGTATTTTGTTATTTTCTTCGCTTGATTACGACCCTACAATTCGTAATGCGTTGTATCGTCTAAATGCAAAAGGGTACGAAGTAACGATAATATCTCCATCGTCGATAGATTTCGAGCGCGTATTTTCGGGTTATGTTTGCGAAAGATATAAGATGGTTCGTATGGAACGAGATAATCTTCTTAGAGAATTGGCAGGGTATGCGAAGATAATCGATTGGATGCCTGGAGAGAATATCCAGTCTATGCTAAAAAGGTGTTTTGATGAGTAACCGAATAAATTCCATGGGGAATAATGGCAGACGTTTGAAAAAACTCAGAAAGATAAAGTATAGCCAGAATGGGCAAAATTTAAATTCGAATGTAAATCTAAATGCAAAAGTAATAAACGGAAATCTAATGAATGGAAATATACTAAATAGACTAAATAGAGCAAAAACACCTCAAGAGATAGAAGAATATACAAAAAAGATGGAAAAAGTCAAAGAGGCAATAGATGGCGAACAAAGCTTTTTTTTACATGGAATTATGAAATTAGATAGGAATTGCACTATTGCATTTATGCAAATTTTATCTTTGGTGTTTTTAGCGTTCTCTTTTTCGTTAATATTCACGATAAACAACATAGAATTTCCTACAATACCTACGCCTGATTTTTTATCGAGGTTGTTTGTAAATGCGATGCTCGGGTTGATTGGAATCTTCGTAGGTTTTGTCCTTACTCATCTTGCGTGTCTATCTGCAAAGATGGAGAGGATAGTCGGAAAGAGGTGGCTTGGAAGGTTTGTATCAAACCTGTTTGTTTTTGTTATTTTGTCTTTTGCGATGGGGATGTTCACATTATTTATCTATGCACTTAACCCGACCTCTTGCGTAATGTTTTATGTTGCTTTATTCATGAGTTTACCTGCAAGCATAGGGACCTATTCGATCTTGCGTAAAAGCAAGTATATGTTTGCGTTATCTGTAATATTGCTGTTATCAAGTGCTATTTTTTCGAGAAATTACGAAGATGAGATTTTATTGATAATTTTTTGTTGTGTGTGTGTAATGATGTATATAGAAAGTGGAGAACAATCGATAAGGCTTGGGTGTTATTGGGAAAGTGTAAGAGAAGAAGTATTAAATCAGTTATATCGTGATGGTGTTTTGATTTTAGATAAGAGGAAGAAAGGCGAGTATAAGATAAAGGGGGATATAAAATGGAACCTAAACAAAAAAGTAGGCATGGAAAGAGGAAAGATGCATGATATAATAAGAAGTGCAAAGGAGCAACGATTAGAGATAAAAAAGATAATGAATTGTGTGTATAACAACATGCTTGTAGGTGTGCTTATATCTGCTTTTTTAGTTGTAATAATAGAGGTTTTAAGGATAGCAATGAGTGGATCGTTGCCTGTAGTGTTTGTGGATTCTCTCGAATTAAGGATTGTGTATGGTTTTGCGCTTGCGGCATTTGTTGTTCTTGGGATTTTGGCAGGATTAAAATATATTTTTGATTATCGTGCTCGAAATGTTCACTCAACAGGTTCAACCTGCTCGATATGTTCAAAATTTTCTTCGTAAATTAGGAAAGGTTAATTAGAAAAGAGTATGATATAGAACCAATGAGTGCAGATGTAATAATGAAGATATGTGTTCTTGGAGATGCAGGGGTAGGAAAAACAAGTTTAATTCGTAGATATACAGTAGGTGAATTTTCGAGCGATTATCTTTCGACTATAGGGACATCTGTAACAAAAAAGAATATTGTTGTGAATAAGAAATCGATAGATTTGATAATTTGGGATATTGCAGGACAGAAAAAGTATAACGAGGTACGGGAATCATACTATCGAGGAGCGATTGGGGCGCTTGTGGTATGCGATATTACAAGGAAGGAGACGTTTACGAATTTGCCTAATTGGATTTCTCATTTTAGAAAGAATGTTGGAGATGTGCCTGTTCTTATAATATCAAATAAAAATGACCTTTGGGCTGAGAGGAAGTTTGATTTATGCGAAGTTGATGCTCTTGCCTCAAAGATAGGGACATTCCATATTCAGACGTCTGCAAAGACAGGTGAGAAAGTAGAAGAGACATTTTTGATTATTGCAGAGATGGCACTCGAATATGGCGGAAAAAAGTTTGTTAAAATAAAGAAGGAGACAAATTAGACAAAGGACAAAGTCTAAACTTCCGATATTTCGGCATAATATGGCGGAGCATATTTCTATATATTTCTACGAATGTATATTTTCTCTTTTTTTATTAACAACATTAATGAACTTCTTTTTAGAGAAAATAAATAGAGGAAGATGTGTAAAACTAGATTGGTAAGGTTGTTAATTCTAGTAGTCCTTCTACTATTCCTTTCCCTTCTCTTTTCGGGATGCACATTCAAAAGATTAGAAGATACAAAGTTGTTTGAACGTTCCTATTCTGTAGAAGATGGGACCGTAGTAAAGATATTCAATAAAAATGGAAATGTAAAAGTAACAAAATCGATAAATGAATCGCTCATAGTCCAAGCCGAAATTAAAAGCAGATATGGAAAGATAGAAATCGAAAGGGTAAAGATAGACATCACAGAAGGGAAAGAGTTTATAATAAGAACAGAAATGAACACGAACATTCATGCGACCGTGAACTACAGCATTCTTCTTCCCAAAAATACCTTTCTTGAAAATGTAGAAACAACGAATGGCGCGATTATAGTTCGTGATATTTCAGGCGATGTTGTTGCAAAAAATGCAAATGGAAAGATTGAACTCTACAATGTAAATGGTACGGTCTCTGCAATGAGTAGCAACGCGCACATTCTAATTAAGGATACAAAAAGGATAAACCTAGCAAGAACTTCGAATGGAAAAATAGAGGTTGAAATATTTGATATACCTGAAAATGGGACTACGCTAACTACAAGTAATGGAGAATTAAAATGTGGAATTTCGAATGCGATAAATGCGAATATAAATGCAAGAACAACAAACGGGCATATCTCAGTTAAAACGTTAAAATTGGATATTATAGAATCCTCAGAGGATTTATTAACTGCACAACTTGGGAGCGGAGGCGAAAAAATCTTGTTAGAGACCACAAATGCAAACATATCGATTTCCGGCTTGGAGGTTCAGCAACCCCAAAGTTAGTATCCTGTATCTTAAACAACCTCAAAGTTAAGAAGAGAACTCGTTGATATTTTTCTGTTCTTCGTTAGATAATTTGAAAAATAAAGACGCCCTTGCAAGGTTCTCTATACTCATTAGGTTATGTAATGAAATAAGCATGTTCTGCATGGGATTGTCTAAGAGCAGATAATCGACGTCGTTTGCTCTGCACACGGGACAGTTGCAGGGAAGGAGTTTTCCAGTTAGCATTTTTAGAGGGATATATTCGTTTGCGCTAGGGAGATAATACTTTTTTTCAAGAGCATATCTTGCGAACGATGCTGAATCCGCGGAATCTACACCAAGGCGGAATAGCATATTAAGTAATTTCGGAGAGCCAATACCGAACGCATGTATGGGCAGATCTTTTGCACCCTCTTTTGCTCCGAGTACGATTTCGCGAATAGTATGCAAATCTCCAAGCCTGGGTATTAATCCGCCGAGCGCAATACCGTCGAAACCATGTTCACGAACTTCAGATGCGAAGTAAGATGCAGATTTTCTATCCCAAGCCTGGAGCGATGCAAAAAGGAGCATTTTTCTTGACCTCTTTTCTTCGAGTGCTAAAAGCGCATTGTTTAAAGAAAGTAACTGCCTGAACTTCGCATCTTCGATAGAAATACCAGGGGGTATGAAAATATCAAGAGTGAATGCGATATCTGCTTTCTTTTCCTGTTCTTCGATTAGACTTCTTGGAGTTATTTCTTCATCGCCAACTATGATAGATGCATATTTCAACTTCCCTTCTTTCCTAACTACAAATTTAGTATCCTTGAGTGCGCCTGCAAAACCGCCTGAATCCATAAATACAGGTAGTGGAAAATCTTTCATTTCTTTTGCATAAAATCTGCTTACCATAATACCTTGAGAAGTTCTTGGAAGATAGTTTCTTATCAATTCGTCTATTTGAAAATGTCTGCCAAAGGTATGAACTGGAATAAAAGTAGGCGTGTGGATATCACCTTTACTCGTGCGCAAAATACCCTTTCGACCATTTTTAAAATTCTCAATTACGAACTTCTCCATCTTCCTCACCACGATATATATTGCCATTGTTACCGCAATTTGCAGAATATCTTGCAGAATATGTTGTCATAGAAAAAGAATCCCTTAATCTGGCTTGGTCGTCATTTTTCGCAAGAACAACAAGTCCAATTTCTCTTTTTACAGCAAGTATATGTTTACAATCGCATCTTCTTGAGAGATAATCTTTACAATCGCATTCCAAGCCGACAAATCTTATCACTTTATGTTCTTCTCTACCCCCAGATACTATCCATTTGTTATCACCACAACTTTTTACAGAGAGTTCCAGGCTACGCTTTAATCTATGTGGGCATGCAGGCAACTCCCTTTCTCTTATTCTCCTTATATTTTCTCTATTTTCTAAATCTAAATCGTGCGAAATTACCTCAAAACAGTTTGCATTCATGTTTTTACCTTTCCCCTTTTTATCTTTGTCTTTTTCATATTTGTCTTTTTCATCTTTCTCTTTTCCCTCTTCTTCATTATGCTTTTTTGTTTTCTCTTTAGCCTCTTTGATTATACTTTTTGATAGATTCATGCCAATGCCGCATATCTTTGATAATTTATATTCTGAAATTGTAGATAAATCATATACGTTCTTAATACCATTTGATACGAGTTTTCTACATCTTTTAACACCCAAGCCGGAAATCATGCACATCTCCATGAACATACGCGTACGCTCTTCTGGAACGCCATTTTGAAGCCCATTTTGAAGCATGAAAGATACAAGTTTACATTTATCTGCATGCTCTTTTTTACCAAGAATATTAAAAATCACACGTGCATTATCCAATAACCTCTTTGCATTGGCACGTAATAACGATATGTCTATCTCATATATCCCAAACTTATCTGCAATCAAATTCTCAGGGACACTTTCTATTATCCCATTCAGAATAACAGCACTCTTTACTGCAGACAAAACCATTTGCTTGCTCAAATTCGTGTAAAACATTATGTCAGATACCTTCATTTCTAAAATTTTAGATTCTATCTTTGAAATCGTCTTTTCTATTATTTGGAAATCTTCAGAATTAATCCAAATCTTAGGTTCGCATTCTGCAAGAAGACTGATACATAGTAAAAAATCAAATCTTTCTGGTTTTATGTTCTCAAGGAGCGAACGAATAGTCTTTATAGATTCCGGCGAAATATAAAGGTATGATAAAACTCTTCCAAGGTTTGTGGGTGTAAGATATCCATCCTTTTCGTTTACAAGTCCGGCTGATAAAAGATCAGGGATACATGCTCTAAGTTGCTCTGTTGCATATTCTCTGCCGTTCTGCAACGAAAATAGAGTTCGAGGTAAAAACCCAACTTCTAACCCTTTTCTATTTCTTGAAAGACCCGAGGTAAGTTCTAAAATAACCTGCTCTGACAGGTTCTTTTTAAAATTCACAGAAGAACGCACATCTTCAATCTCTATATTGATATAATTATCTTTCAACTTAGACCACGAAGGTAAAAGAAGCACACTTTCGCCGAAATCGTCCAAGCCTGGGCGTCCTGCTCTTCCTGAACGCTGGACAAACGACCTAACACTCAAAGGAACAAATCCTTCGTAGGTAAATGTTGAACTGTCGTAATTAATTACTTTCCTTGCAGGCAGATTCACGCCCATCTCTAATGTGCTCGTCGAGACAAGAACAGGAGTATTCCCAAGCCGGAACTCGTTCTCGACACTCATACGTTCTTTGTGTTTTAAGCCTGCATGATGATGTAAACATCCAAGCCCGTTTTCTCTTATTAATTTACATAACTCTTCACTTCTTCGTCTTGAATTCACAAATACAAGGACCTTTCCACCCTCGCATATCGTCTTTCTTATCTCTTCAATTAAAATCATTTCCTTTTCAGTTACATTTTCAAATAACCTTATTTTTCTATTTACAGAAATCCTAACCCAAGATGAGGTAAAAGGGACTGCGTTGAGAAAATTTGAAACTTCGTATAAGTTCGGAATAGTTGCAGAAAAACAGACCAATCTTACAAACGGATTACATCTTGATATTCTTGTTAATAATCCTTCAAGCCTTGCACCCCTTATATTTTCGTCTATTTGATGAAATTCGTCTATTGCGATGCATCCTACATTTGAGAACCAATCGAAATTAGCAGAGAGTCGTCTTATGCAAGAATCGAGTTTCTCATAAGTCATCAAAAGAAAATCAAAATCCCTCTCATTTCCATCGTTCTGTTCGCCTGTAAATACTCCAAGATGTGCTTCTGGAAATAAGATAGATAAATATTTTGAGAATTCGCATTTTTTCTCTGAGATAATCGATTTTAGAGGAGTAAGATAAATAGCTTTCAGTCCCTGGGTATATGCTCGTGCCATAGCAAGGAAAGCAAGCAGACTCTTGCCTGTTCCAGGTGGCGTGGATATGAGAAAATTAAAATCATTATCCATGAAGGCTTGGGTTAATATCTCTCTTTGATTTGGGAATAGGCTTATTCCTAGCGAGTTAGTTAGCGCATCTACAAATTCATACCTTTTAATCTTGTCCTTATCCATCTTCTTTGACTTACCTTCAGTCCTTTTTGGCACACTACAAAAAGGTTCTTTAAAGTAATCAACCTATCTAAATGTAGAGCATGTAGAGCACTGTAGAGCACAGAAACCTTTTTCTTTTTGTTATTTCCTTTCGTTTATAATGAATCCAGCAGTAATGAAACCTGCAGTAAAGAACACCCCAACAAAAAATACCGCGAAAAATAGATACATATTATCTAAAGAGGTCAAGGAGGCGCTTAAACACTCCAAGCCGGTCGTTGCTCTTGAAACAGCAATCTTAACGCATGGTCTTCCCAAGCCTAAAAACGTCAATTTGGTTCTTGAGGTCGAAAAAATTATTCGAAAAGAAGGCGCAGTCCCTGCAACTATTGGGATTATCGACGGCACAATAAAAATAGGATGCAACGAAGATGAGATTTTTCGTCTTGGAACTGAGAAAAAAGTATATAAAGCAAGTATTCGAGACTTACCTATACTATGTGCAAAAAGACTTTCCGGTGGTACAACTGTTGCCTCAACTGCATTTATCGCCTCAAAAGCAGGTATTAAGGTATTTGTTACGGGCGGAATAGGCGGTGTTCATAGACGACCCGAAAACTCAAACGAACAAAATGAGCAGAATTATGACGTTTCTGCAGATATTCCCATACTTGGCTTGGAATCTATCCTTGTAGTATCTTCTGGTGCAAAACTTATACTTGATATACCTGCTACTTTAGAGATGCTTGAAACTTATGGCGTAACAATCCTCGGATACAGAACAGAACGATTTCCGGGGTTCTTTGTAAGAGAGACCGAATATCATGTAGATGCAAAAGTGAACTCGCCCGACGAGGCTGCAAAAGTGTTTATCGAAAGAGAGAATATAGGTTTACCTGGCGCTGTCCTTCTTGTAAATCCATGTCCTTCTAAATATGCAATTGATAGAAAGGTAGCTGAAAATGCGATAAAATCTGCGCTCGAAGAAGCAAAAGAGAAAAAAATTTCAGGAAAAGAACTTACGCCATTCTTACTAAGATACCTAACAGAAGCAACTCATGGAAAGACTTTGAATGCAAATCTTGCACTTGTAAAAGGAAATGCACGGCTTGGAGCAAAAGTCGCATCTTCGTTATCTAATCTGTCTTTATCTAATAGAAAATAGGGAAAATCGCTCTAAGTTATGATATCAGTTGTGCTACTCGTGATTCCAGTGGAGGATACCCATTTTGCCCATTTATTTGAATATCCATTTTAACATATTCGATGTTGTTCTTTGCGATTTTTTGAGATGTATCCAATTCTCAAATGTGCCTATTCTGAAGATTAATTATAATTCCATTAAGATTTTTTTCTGATACGATGTCTGAATCTTCTCTTATCTTTACTCTATCTTGGTTTATTCTTACTACTATCCTTCTTGGTTTTCTGCTATACTACTATCTTTTTACCTTGAAATCGTCTAAGAAGGAATGTTGGCATTTGAAAGATGAGAATTTCAAACCTAAGGTATCAATCATCATACCTACATATAATGAAGAAAAGACAATTATCCGCAAATTAAGGAATACTCTATCTTTGCAGTATCCTAAAGAAAGGCTGGAAATAGTTCTGGTAGATTCTGCATCTACGGATAATACAGTCTCAAAGATTCAAAGTTTCATTTCCTCTAACGAAAATAAAGGATATAACATAAAGTTCATACGCGAAGAAAAGAGAATAGGTAAGAGCAATGCGTTAAATCGTGCACTTGCCGAATGCACAGGCGACCTTATTGCTATCACTGATGCTGATTCTATCCTAGACCCTGCTTCATTAAAGAATGCAGTTAAAAATTTTGCAGACCCACGTGTGGGCGCTGTCACAGGCAGAATTCTTGTAAAAAACGCAGATGTATCAAATACCACAAAAAGAGAAAAGGTGTATAGAGAAATCTATGACATATTCAGGCTTGGAGAATCACGCCATTATTCTACTTTTATTTTCAACGGTCCTCTCGCACTATTTCGAAAGGTCGCACTCGAAAGGTTCTATCCGGGTGCAGACGATTCGGGCACTGCTCTGGAAATAATTCTTAAAGGATACAGAGCAATTTACGAACCTGACGCGATTGTATATGAAAATGCAAGCCGTGGATACAAAGGGATGTTCCTACAGAAGATTAGAAGAGGCGTAAATATTATCGATGTCCTTTTTTTCGCAAACTCAAAACTAAAATCTAATTCTGTCGATTCTGAACTTGTAAAGATACATAGACTTAACTTTATACTTCATGTGCTAATCCCATTTTTGTTTATACTCTGGCTTGGAATTTCGCTCATTTTGCTTGTATTCAATCAAACTTTCTTTTTTGTGTTAATGCTCATTTTGACATTGTATCTTTTCCCAGGCACAAGAAAAATAGTTCATGCATTTGCCACATTCATGAGTTCGCAGATAATCCTTATCCAAGCCTTGATAAAATTTGCAATTGGGGAAAGATATGTTACATGGTCAATCATAGAAGAAGTGCGCGAGGAGATTGATGAGAAAATAGATGAGAAAATTAACGGTGAGATTGATAAGATATAAATCTAAAAATAAATCTGAAACCTTTTAAAGATAAGCAATCAATAAGACCACAATTAATAAGAACAATTGATAAGAACGATTAATAAGCCAAATTAATATGATGTATCGACGAAATGATAGAAAAATAAATTGTTCAATACCGAAACGTTGATAACTGCCTTATTCGTTACTAGAACCAAAGAGGTAATTAGATGTCCACAAGGTCAAATGCGTTTCTACTTTCTGTGATTTTAGTATTGCAGGTGATATTCATACTGTTTGTAATTCCCCCGGGCGTTCAGGCAGGTTCGCAGGAGAATCCTGAATTAACAGATACTGTGGGGGATGCTCCAAGCCAGGACTGTGATATAAAAGCAGTTTGGGTCGGCGAAGAGACAAATGAAACCATTCAGTTAATTATGCAAATGGCAGACTGGCCTATTTATTCTACAGATACAAATACAATTCAATATATGGTTTATTTTACTGTTAAGGATGAGAATTACGCAGTAGGTGTTACGTTTTATCTTAAAGGACCGCTTGGTCTCCCTTCTAGCA